>Ga0209482_1000301_pt1 | contig 44154 bp, 37 predicted proteins | sample CoawatmetaG10DNA_FD_187512 | JGI IMG/M metagenome (GOLD analysis project Ga0209482, IMG submission 187512) | Marine microbial communities from the West Antarctic Peninsula - Coastal water metaG104-DNA (SPAdes) (version 2) | ecosystem: Environmental > Aquatic > Marine > Coastal ...
AAATTGTGGAGATTTAAAAGGAATTATCATTAATTTCCTAGAGTACTTTTTTAATGAAAAAATGGAGGTACGATTTAGGCCCTCTTATTTTCCTTTTACAGAACCGTCTGCTGAGGTTGATATTAAATTTGGTGATAACGGCTGGTTAGAAGTTTTGGGTTGTGGGATGGTTCATCCGAATGTGTTGAAAGGCTGTAATATTGATACGAAAAAATATCGTGGTTTTGCTTTTGGTATGGGAATTGAGAGACTTGCCATGCTGTATTATGGTGTAGATGATATTCGAGATTTTTACTCATCTAATTTAGATTTTTTAAATCAATTTTCATCATGAAAATTCAGTATTCATTTCTAAAAGATTATTTATCCACGGATCTTTCACAACAAAAGCTAGCAGATGTGTTTACAAAAGTTGGTTTTGAATGTGAGTCTGATGGTCCAATCATTGATTTTGATATCACTCCTAATCGCGGAGATGTATTGTCTTTAAGAGGTTTGCAGAGAGAGTTTCAAGCTCAGCAGTCCAAGGTCTTCAAAGATAAATCGCATTACAAAACACTTACTTTTAAAAAGGATAAAACTATTATTAATAAAATTGATAAGAGTGGATGTGGTAATTATCAATTAATGCTAGTTCGAGGACTCCACTCAGTTAAGGTGTTGGATAAGAAGAAGCGTAATTTTCTTTCAGCAGCAGGCGTTCCTCTTATTCATCCCCTTGTTGATCTAGGAAACTATGTGATGCTTGAGATGGGTACGCCAATGCATGTATTTGATTCCGATCATCTTGAGCTTCCTCTGAATATCCTATTCCCTATTTCTAAAAAAACACCATTTCAAGCTATTGGTGGTGACACCAAAATTGTCGAACCTTCATCTCTAACTATTCAGGATCAAAAAGGTATTCAGGCTATTGCTGGCATCATAGGAGGGCATGAAACTTCTGTATCAAAGACCACAAAGAGCATCGCTGTAGAGGCTGCATTTTTTAATCCAGATAAGATAGCTAACCAGGCAAGAAAATATGGACTAGCAACTGATGCCTCTCATAGATTCGAAAGAGGTGTTGATCCTGAACTTCAACAGCAAGCCCTTGCAAGATTTCTTTTTCTACTAAAAGGTATAGCTCAATATGATTCCATTGGGTGCTATGAGGGAAGCTCAGTAAAATTAAAACCCAGAGCTATTTCTTTGAGTGTAGAGAGATTTAATAATTTCTCGGGACTTTTATTATCCGCCAAGAAGATTAAATTATTTTTAGAGACCCTAGGTTTTACTTCCATGCCCACCAAGACTGCTCATCTTAAGTTCCAGGTACCAAGCCATAGATTTGATATGGAACTTGAGGTAGATTTATATGAAGAAATTTTAAGGTGTTATGGCTATGACAATATCCCAATCAATCCTCCTAAATCTGGACCGGTAGTAAAAGCAACTGATCATTCTGTATCTGCAAAGTTAAAAGGCGGTTTGGTTTTTGGAGGCTTTCAAGAGCTTATGCATATGCCTTTTGTTTCAACTAAAACCTTTAATGCATTAAATTCAAATGAGTGGATTCCAGCAGAGCTATCAAACCCCATTAATGAAAATGAGCCATTAATGCGCGGTAGCTTATTCGGCTCACTTTTTTCTGCCATCAATCTCAATGTAAAGAAGGGGTATTCAGCGATTAAATTCTTTGAACACGGCAATGTTTTTCACAAAGTAAAAAATGATTTTGCTCAAGAGTCTCATATTTCAGGCTTAATTTACTTTCATGAATCACAAAAAACATGGAGCGATAAATCCTTTCAATACGATTTGTTTTCGTTGAAAGCAGAAGTATTGAAATTACTTAAAACCCTTAGGGTCAAGTCCATTCAGCTAGTGCCTAATGCTTCAGCAACTATTTTTACTGCAAATGCTATGGATATTCTTGTAGGCAAGAATAAAATTGGAATGCTTGGGGAGATAAACCTTACTTCAACTCAAAAGCTTATTAAGAATCCAGCTTTTGGCTTTGAGATATATCCAGAGAAAATTTCTACCAAGTCATCGGATTTGAAATTAAAGCCTGTTAGTAAATTTCCCTCATCCAGTCGAGATTTAAATATTTTGATTAGTCAATCTTATTCATATGCTGAAATTGAGACAGTTTTACTAAATAGCAAGATTAAGTTTCTTTATAGCCTGGCTCTTGCTAATACTTTTGAGGGTAAGGGTATCCCGGATGGCTCAATTAGCATGACTTTACGCTTTATGTTTCAAAGTCCAAGTAAATCCTTGCAAGAATTTGAGATTAACGAATCTATGGATCATGCATTTAGCCTATTAAATAAAGCATTAAAAGCCAAAATTAGATCATGAGCCTAGCCAAGAAAGATCTTAGCCAAAAGCTAAAGCAAGAATTAAACTTAACCTTAGAGACAACTGATTTACTGGTCGATGAATTTTTTAGTACGATTAAAAAATCACTTCGTGATTCTAAGGTCGTTAAATTCTCAGGGTTTGGAACTTTTGAAGTCTTCGAGACCAAACCAAGGTTAGGCAGAAACCCTAAGACTATGGAGGCTTTCCCTATTTTATCTCGTAATAAAGTTAGATTTACAGCGACAACAAAAGCAAAGGGCTTCTTGAATTAATTATGAGCCTCTCTATAAATTCTTTTAATAAGTCAGATTTAATAATTCAAATGGAGCGAAAGTTCTCACATCTTAATCAAGAAACTGTTGTTGAGGCAGTGGATATTTTGCTTCAAGAAATTATTAACCATGCCGCTTTAGATCAGAGGATTGAAATCAGGGGGTTTGGTGTTTTTTCTAAAAAGAATATTAGGCCAAGAAAATTTGTTAATCCCAAGACCAAGGAAATCTCATACCTTGGCGAGACATCAACCATGCACTTCAAAGCATCAGATAAATTACTCGCAAGCCATGATTGATCCTAAGATAATTGTTGCCATTGATACTTATGATTATGAAGATGCAATTGCTCTCTTGGATCAATTAAATCCAGAGCTATGCAAGGTCAAGATAGGAAGCGTACTTTTTAATGCATTGGGTAAAGATTTTCTTAGGCTGGTGGATCAGCGTGGATTTAAAATTTTTCTTGATTTAAAACTGCATGACATTCCCAATACTGTCCATGAAACTATATTGGGCTTTGCGGGCTGTAATATTGAGCTACTGACCATTCATCTTTCTGGCGGCAAAAACATGATCACTGCAGCTATCGCTGCAGCACAAATTATTAAGACCAAGATAATTGGAGTATCTGTTCTGACAAGTCTTAATGATGAAGACTCCTCAGTGTTATTTCAAAGCAAAACCAGAGATCAGGTTGCTAGACTATTTAAGCTAGCTAATGAAACTGGTATAGACGGAATAGTTTGCTCTCCATTAGAACTAGATTTAGCTTTAAATATCCTATCTCCTGAGATGCTTAAAATTACCCCAGGTATTCGAGATATTGAGGTTAGCGACGATCAGTCTAGGACTATGACTGCCAATGAAGCCATCAAGCATGGGGCGTCATATTTAGTGATCGGTAGACCTATTTCTAAAGCTTCAAAAATATCCGAAGCTTTAAAATATTTTAATCAATCTATAAATGAATAAAAAAAGAGCACAGCAGATACTTAATGCACTTAAAAGGACATCTAAAACAGTCCTCCATAAGAAAAATTTTACTTTTTCCTATAAATCAGATTTTTTAGAATATAAATCTTATTTAAGCAATTTTTCAACTGAGCAATATCAGCTATTTGACACCTTATTCAATGAGTTAGAGGTTCAAGATTCTATTCACAGTCTTTTGGCAGGAGACATTGTGAATCAAACTGAGAATAGACCGGCTCTTCATCATCGATACAGATGCCCTGATCCAACTCCAGAGTTTAATTTTAGAAAGATATGCGCCCCATTGGTTCAGAAAATCAAAAAAGAAAAATATCAAAATATCATCACATTTGGCATCGGTGGTTCTTATGAAGGTCCAAAGCTTCTCCAAGAATTCTTATTAAATCCCTCGTCTGACATCAACTATTCTTTTGTATCCGGACCAGACAAACATGAATTCAATGCAATCGTAAAGCCCCTTTTAGGCCAAAAGAATTTATATATTTTTGCTTCAAAATCCCTAGTGACTGAGGAGACTCTCTCTTGTCTTAAGTGGCTTGGAAAAAATAGAACCGACAAGAATTCAATAGTTATTACCGCTAACTCTGAAGGTGCGAGAGCTTTAGGATTTGCTGATTCATTAATCGTGCCATTTCCAGAATCGGTTGGAGGGCGATACTCTATATGGTCACCTATATCCCTGACAGCTTCTGTAGAAAATAACTTTATGGGATTTCTGCAAGGGGGAGGCCTGGCAGATAGCCTAATATCTGGCAGTTCCTTGAATGCAAAAAAATATCAAAAATTAATTAAAACTTTAGCTTTCTCAGATATTTGGTTTAGTAATTTTTGTAATAAAAAAAATAGAGTAGTCTTAACCTATAATTGGCGGCTCAGGTCCTTTGCAAATTATATCCAGCAACTTGAAATGGAGTCCCTTGGTAAGCCTTCTAATGCAGAGTCTATACTTCATGAAACTGGACAAACAATTTTTGGTGGATTTGGCTCTACGGCACAACATTCATATTTTCAGCTTCTTCATCAAGGCACATCCCAGTGCTCAGCCGACATTATTTATAGTCCTACTTCTCAAAGTCCTTTAAGCAATGCACAGGCCCAAGGTCAAGCATCTCTTTTATCCTCTCCTCAAAACCAATCTTCTAATTTATTGGAACTGACCAACAGCAATATCCCAGTGAATTTATTTGTTTTACCACAATTATCGCTAAAAGAATTAGGGTTTTTGCTAGCAACCTGGGAGCACAGAGTGTTTGTTACTGCCAGTTTGCTGCAGATCAATCCATTTGATCAGTTTGGAGTCGCAGCTGGAAAGAAGGCAGCTCATAAATTTCTGAAAAAATGACGCTTGATCTCAAGCAAGTGCCTGAAACTCCTGGAATTTATAAATTCTTTGCAGAGAATAAAATTATTTATATTGGAAAAGCAATTAATCTTAAGAAAAGAGTGTCCTCCTACTTTGGATCATCTCTTAAGGATCGAAAGACAAACCAGATTAAGTTGTTAACCGATAGGATTGAAACCTTTTCTACTAAAACGGAGGCAGAGGCTCTTCTGTTGGAGCAATCGCTGATTAAAGAAAATTTACCTCGTTTTAATATCTTACTTCGCGATGACAAAACCTATCCATATATCCATTACTCAATGAATGATAGATTTCCCAGCATCAGCATGAGGAGATCAAAACACTCTGTGTCAAAAGATTATTTTGGTCCTTTTATAAGTGCTCAGGCTGTCAAATCCACAATCAAAGATCTGCAAAAAATATATCAAATTCGAAACTGCAGCAATAGCACTTTTAGAAATAGATCGAGGCCTTGTATTGAGCATCAAATGCGAAGGTGCTCTGCACCCTGCGTTCATCACATTAGTGAGCTGGATTATTGCGCTGATATTGTATCTTCTCAGGATTACTTGTCCTCAACAGGCAAGAAGTCTAGAAACCTGATGCTGTCCCAAATGCAAAAGTTAGCTGATACACATGATTTTGAAAAAGCCCAAGAACTCAAACAAAGAATTGCAAGTTTAGACATTTTGCAGCAAGAACAAGCCTTTACTAGCAATCATTCCAGTATTGACTTTTTTGCATGTGTGGAAAAGCATGGAAGGACTGGTGCTTGCATCTTATCTGCGCGAGATGGAAAAATACGTGGCACAAAAACTTATTTTTTTAAAGAAAATTTATTAGAAAATCTAGATGCACTAATTCAGATTCTTGTATTTTCTTATTATCAGAATAGTTTTTCGCTGCCAGAAAAAATGATCTTTACGGCTAAACCACAAAACTTAAATTTGATTAGTGACGCTATAAATCTTAAATTTGACCAATCAATTAGCATGTCATGCTCTACTCCCCCTGGTACCAAGCAACTTGCTAAGCTGGCGATCTTCAATGCAAATCAAGTCATAGAAAATAAAATTGGAAAATCTGATAAATACGATCATGCCATGCAGAATCTTGCTAAGTATCTTGGCCTCAATAAAACTAGTCTTTTGATTGAGGGTTATGATGTAAGTCATCATGCTGGCAAGTATGCCGTAGCATCGGCAGTGCAATTCTCGAACAATGGCCCTAATAAAAATGCTTATAAACTTTATAACATTGACCCTCTTTATGCCGGAAATGACATTGGCTCCATTGAGCATGTTTTAGGTAGAAGAGTAAAAAAAGTAAGTCAATACCCTTTACCAGATGTGATTTTAATCGATGGCGGGAAGGCGCAATTAAATGCAGCATTGCGTATTTTCAATTCAATAAATAGCTCTCAACTCATGATTTTAAGCATCGTCAAAGGAGCAAAAAGAGTTAGAGCTACGGAAACGATATTATCTAAGCAGGGTATTCTTGAAATTCCCCTAAATAGCCCAGGCTTCACGCTCTTACAGCAAATTAGAGATGAATCTCATAGATTTGCGATTTCAAGCAACAGGAAAAAGAAAAATAAATCTGTTCAATACTCATCGCTGGATAAAATTACTGGTTTAGGGCCTAAGCGCAAGAGGGAGCTTTTAAAGAACTTCAAATCTTTAAAAGGTATTCGCTCGGCAACATTGCATGAAATATGCATGGTTCCAGGAATAAGTATTAAACTAGGTGCTGAGATTAAAAAAACATTTAGACAGCAATGAAAAATTTTATTCAACTCCTTACTTATTTTCGTATTATTGCTGGCCCCATAATCTTTATTTTAATATTGATATCTCAAAACTATGGGCTCGCACTAGTCATACTAGTGTTAGCGAGTATTTCAGATTACTGGGATGGGTACTTAGCACGAAAATATTCACTGACTTCTATTGAAGGTGCTGTACTAGATCCAATAGCAGATAAAATCTTAATTACTTTTACAATTATTGCTCTTTCGTTAGATCTAGCAAGCACCTATGTTGCCTTTCTAGGAAGTATAATGCTAGCTAGAGAGTATTGGGTTAGCGCCCTTAGAGATCTCAATGCTAGAGAGGGAAATGCTAGTGCAACTCAAGTCACTTTTTTAGCAAAAATTAAAACATTTGTTCAGCTTGCAACGCTGATTTTATTTTTACTAGGCCTTTTCCTAGGCAGCGCGCTGACTATATTTATAGCAAACTTCTTTTTATTTTTAGCATTAATAATTACTATCCAAACCGGACTTTCGTATACAATAGCAACATTTAAAAGATAAGGCTGGATGGCAGAGTGGTTATGCAGCGGCCTGCAAAGCCGTTTACGCCGGTTCGATTCCGGCTTCAGCCTCCAATACTTGGCTAAAAATTATTGAGATTAAAATGAGCAGTGACTATCATCGAAAACCATCTCAGTTATGCGCATAACTATAGTTGGTTCAGGTCTTGTTGGACTGGTTACACGAGTCTGTCTGGCAGAACTTGGCAATCAAGCAACCTATACTGATGTAGACAAATTGATGAATATGCTCAATTTTTTTCCTGCCTATTTAAAATTTATTCTAAAGGAAGCTCAGCTTTGCAAGCTATAATAATATGAGATTACTTCTGTCCAGGCTTAGAAAACTATTTTCGATGGTTGAAGCTTCTAAAACACAACTTTTTCTTATCGCTCTTATGGTCTTCGCTCTATCAGGGTTGGAGCTTTTGAGCCTTGCATTTATTGGCCTCTATCTTGGCTTCATTGTTAATCCAGAGACTATACTTGAAAGCCTCAGTTCATTTAACCCAGCTCTCTCGTCATACCTACAAGAGAGTATTTCTCTTTCTAGTCAATATATTATATTCGGGATAGTACTTGTGACAATTTTTTTTGTAAAGTTGATTTTTGTATTGCTAGCAAATTTTTATATTTTTAAATTTTCTACTAATCAGCAGCTGTTGCTACAAGAAAATTTAATGCATCAGTACATCAATCAAAACTATGAATCATATATTCAGAGTAATTCTGCATTTTCTATAACAGCTGTTTCTGGGTTTGCCAGGAGAATGAAAGATACCTTGCAAGCTTTATTCAGATTATTTGCTGATGGATTACTTTTGTTATTGATAATTTCATTAATGCTGATTGTAGACGCAAGAATTTTTTCAATTTTAGCAATAATTTTTCTAAGCTTTTCTACCTTGTATTATTTTTTATTTATCACCAAAATAAAAGGCTACGGTGAGGAATTTAATATTGGCAATACTAATATGATTAAATCTCTTTATGAGATTGCAAATGGTTTCAAGGAAATCAAAATTCTTGGAAAAGGAAATTTCTTTAAAGATATATTCTCTCATAGCGTTCGCAGGATGGCTAAAGTTGAGATTAAGCAAAATTTAATTTCAGTAGCGCCCAGAACCTCTTTAGAGGTAATGGTTGTCCTATTTATTGTCCTTGCTGTGATATTTACTATTCTGTGGGGCGAAAGTTTGAGCAACACTATTGTCACTTTAGGTATTTTTTCTGCATGCGCAATTAGGATAATTCCAATGGTAACGCAAATTTTCAGCTCCATTAATTCAATTAAGTATGGTGAAGATGCCCTAACTAAATTATTTCACTTAATTTCAGAGCCCTCCGAAATAGATACTTTGATCCAGAAAATGGATGGACAGAGAGCCCCAGCAGCCCAAGTCAATAAATTCAAAAAATTGAGTGCTGAAAATTTAAGTTTTTCATATCATGGTTCCAAGCAACCAATTCTCAGCAACTCTAGTTTTGAAATAGAGTCTGGAGACTTTATTGGCATTGTTGGTCACTCAGGCTCTGGAAAGACTACGTTCGTAGATTTATTACTAGGATTACTGAAACCGCAGACAGGAAAAATCATTGTTGATGGTGTTAATATCTTTGACGATATCAATGGTTGGCGATCAAAAATTGCATACATTCCACAGGAGATTTTTTTAATAGATGACTCTATTAAGAATAATATTATCTTGGGCGACCAGGATTCAGAGTTGAGTAATCTCAATCTAGATGAAGCAATATCTCAATCAAAATTACAGCAACTAATAGATGACTTGCCAGATGGTTATTTTGCAAATGTTGGAGATAAGGGCATGAATCTATCTGGTGGCCAAAGGCAAAGAGTTGCTATAGCTAGAGCACTATATCATCAAAGAGAGATTCTTATTTTAGATGAAGCTACATCTGCCTTAGACAGTGCTACAGAGCTGGAAATCACAGAGCAGCTAGAAGCTTTGAAGGGTAATAAAACTATTATCTGTATTGCACATAGAGAATCAACGCTGAGAGCATGTAACAAAATTTATACAATTGAGAATGGTATAATTACCATTAAAGATAAAATAAATATCTGAGGACAATGTGATCAAAGGAAAAAAAATTCTTATTACTGGTGGTACTGGATTTATAGGGTCTCATTTAGCTGAAATGCTTGTGAGGCAGGGCAACAGCGTGACTTGTTTTGATAGATATAATATTAATAATAACTGGGGCTGGCTTGAGGATTCAGAGCTTTCGAAGGATATTAATATTATCTTGGGCGATATTAGAGACTTTGACTCTGTGCATGATGCAACTGCTGGGCAAGACATCATTTTTCATCTTGCAGCATTAATTGGAATACCTTATTCGTATAAATCCCCTTTGGCCTACATTAGAACCAATATAGAAGGGACATATAATGTTCTTGAATCTGCAAAACTTCGTCAAACAGAAAAAATTATTATTACCTCTACGAGCGAAACTTATGGTACTGCTCAAACCATCCCAATTGATGAATCTCATCCACTTGTTGGTCAGTCACCATATTCAGCATCTAAAATTAGCGCAGATCAGCTTGCTTTAAGCTACCACTTATCTTTTGATAGCCCAATTACCATCGCTAGACCTTTTAATACTTATGGGCCTAGGCAGTCCTCCCGAGCCATTATCCCAACAATCTTCTCCCAAGCAATTTTAGGAGATACGCTGACGTTAGGTAATTTGTCTCCAACTAGAGATTTAACCTATGTTGATGACACCTGTAAGGGCTTTCTAGAAATTGCAAACCATCCTAATTTGAATGGAGAAGTAATAAATATTGGGTCTAATCAAGAAATTAGTATTGGAGCTTTGGCAGAATTGATCAAGGAAATTGTTGGAAAAGACTTGAATATCACAGAATCTCAAGATAGATTGAGGCCAGAAAAAAGCGAGGTTGATCGGCTGCTTTGCGATAACTCAAAAATATGCAAACTAACTGCTTGGAAGCCAGAAATAGGCCTCAAAGATGGCTTGCGAAATGTCTACAAATGGATGCAATCAATTGACTTAAATCAAATTTATAAAGCTGATCGTTATAATGTCTAAAAAAATCTTTCTCTCAGAGCCTAGTTTTTGTGGAAATGAAAAAAAGTATCTCAATGATTGCATAGACTCAGGATGGGTATCATCTGCAGGTAATTATGTTAATCAATTCGAAGAATCAATTGCTAAATATACAGGGGTTAACCATGCAATCGCCATGGTTAACGGAACTGCTTCAATACATCTTGCCCTTAAGATAGCCGGTGTTCAATCTGGACATGAGGTAATAGCGCCAACTCTTACTTTTGTAGCTCCAATTAATGCAATTTCATATCTGGGAGCAGAACCAGTATTCATGGACTCCGATTCACTTTTTAATTTAGATATAGAAAAAACAATTGATTTTTTAAAGACAAAAGTGAAATACAAAAATGGTCAAAATATAAACAAAGATACTGGAAATATTATCAAGGCCATCATCCCTGTGCATATTTTTGGAACCACTATTGATCTTGTCGAACTTGTTTCCATTTGCAAGGATAGGGGCATAGCAGTGATAGAGGATGCTAGTGAGAGCCTTGGATCATTTATAGGTGCTGACCGCGTCCATTCAGGTGCTATGGGTGATATTGGGTGTATTTCATTCAATGGAAATAAAATTATTACTTGTGGTGGCGGCGGAATGATTCTTACCGACTCAGATGAGCATGCTCATCAAGCCAGATATTTGTCAACACAAGCTAAAGATGATGCTTTCCTCTTTTTACATAATGAGGTTGGATTTAATTATCGCTTGACGAATATACAAGCTGCATTAGGCCAAGCACAGTTTGAAAATTTTTCTAGCATCAAGAACACGAAAGAAAATATTCATAGTTTTTACCAAAATCTTTTTGCTGAAAGTGAAAACATTCAGCTTATCTCCCCTGATTCAAATATTGAAAGCAACTACTGGTTAAATGTTATTAAATTTTCAAGTAAGGATCTTCAGCAGCAAGCTATACAAAAATTTTTATCTGCAGATATCGAGGTTAGACCAATTTGGCATGCGAATCATCTGCAAGAGCCTTTCAAGAATGCATATACTTTTAAAATTGAACATGCCCCCATGCAAATTGAAACTTCATTATGCCTTCCATCTAGCGTAGGCTTATCCACAGAAGAGTTTTCTAGAATCACAAAAGTGGTGAAAGCGCTATGAAAAAAGTATTAGTAATTGGTGGAGGAGGGCATGCTAAATCTTGTATTGAGGCGCTTTCCTATCATCCGGACTATTCTGTATCTGGCATTAATGACCCAAATATATCTGTCTCTCCATTTTTACATATACCTTTGGTGGAGGGCTCTTTAAAAGATCTATTTCCTGTCCATACAATCGTTTTACTGGGGATAGGATTTATTAAAAATCCGAAGCCTAGAGAGGACTTAATCAATGAAATACAAAGCATAGGATTCTCCACCCCGTCATTCGTATCACCAACCGCATATCTTGCCAGTAATTCTAATATTGATGGAGGAACCATAGTTATGCATCAAGCACTTATCAATACTCATGTTGAGATTGGCTCTTTTACAATTGTTAACTCTAAAGCTCTAATAGAGCATGACGTTAAAGTGGGATCTAATTGTCATATTTCAACCGGAGCTATTATTAATGGAGCATCAAAAATCGGGTCTAATACATTTATTGGTTCCAATGCTGTAGTAGGGAACAATATTGAGATTGGTAAAAATTGTATTGTTCAAGCAGGAGCATTCTTAAATCGTGATCTACAAAATGGTGAGATATTTAAAGCATGAAAAAGGTTGAGATTATTGCAGAGATAGGTGTTAACCATGATGGATCTCTTGCCAAAGCCAAGACATTGATTGCTGCTGCAAAAAAATCCGGTGCTGATTTTGCTAAATTTCAATTTTATGATGCGGAACAGCTTGTTACTATCAAACATAAAAAAGCTAAATATCAACTCAGAACCTTAGATAATAATAATTCTCATCTTAAAATGCTACAGAAATATCAATTGAGTTTAGATGATTTAAAGGGGCTTAAACAATTTGCTGAATCACTTGAAATAGGATTTATGTTATCTGCATTTGATCTTAAGTCTGTTGCAATGGCTTTAAAGTTCAAACTTCCATACTACAAAATACCATCAGGAGAAATCACCAATAGGCTGTCACTAGAGTTAATTGGGTCAATGGACCAATCTGTAATTATATCGACAGGAATGGCGATTATGTCTGAAATAGATGAATGTTTAAAAGTTTTATCTCAGAGTGGGCAGAATTTATCTAAAGTTACCTTGTTACATTGCAGCTCAGAATACCCAGCCCATAAAAAAAATCTTCATCTGAATGCGTTAACTTTATTAAAAGAAAAGTTCAATACTCATATTGGTTATTCGGACCATACCCAGGGTATAGATGCTGGAATGTTATCAGTTGCTCTTGGGGCTAGTATTATAGAAAAACATATAACTCTGGATTGTAATGATATTGGGCCGGATCATAAGGCTAGCCTGAATCCAGAAAATTTTAAAAAATATGTTGAGAGCATTCGAGAGGCTCAAACCATACTTGGAAAAAAAATAAAACAACCCTCTCAAATAGAGATCGATAATGCCAAGATAGCTAGACAAGTTATTGTTGCAAAAAATAGTATTAAGACTAATGAAACATTTAATTTGGATAATTTGAGTGTAAAGCGAGCTGGAAAAGGCATGTCCCCAATGTTAATTCATAGATTAACAGGCCAAAAATCTTCTAAAGAATATCAGATTGATGATCTAATTGATGAGGTGCTCGTCACAGGATAACTCATCATCTTTATGAATAAATATCATATACTCACAATAAATGAAAAAAGTTATAGCTGTAACTAGCAGCAGAGCAGATTACTATCTATTAAGACCGCTTCTAATGAAGCTCAATATGCTTGAAGGCATTCAACTTGAAATAGTAGTTACTGGATCACATCTATTAAAAAAACACGGCAATACATCACAAGAGATAAAAAAAGACTTTAAAAAAATTCATCCTATAAAGATATTAAGCAGCAAGACTGATTCTCTGGCCATTCAAAAAAACTTACCTCATTATTTAAAAAACTTCTTAGCTTTCCTAAGCCAATCTAAGCCTGATCTATTAATTCTACTTGGTGATAGATATGAAATTTTTCTTGCTGCAATTGCGGGATTATTTAATACTATTCCGATTGCCCATATTCACGGGGGCGAAGTCACCCACGGCGCTATTGACGATCCTATGAGGCATTCAATTACTAAGATGAGTAATTTACACTTTGTCGCACATGAAGAATATAAGAACCGAGTCACTCAGCTAGGAGAGGAGCCAAATAGTATTTTTAATGTTGGCCCAATGGTTATAGATAACCTTATTGATACAAAATTTTATGATAAATCTAAATTATGTAAGCTTCTTGGTATCAGTAAATTAGAACCATTTTTTTTAATTACCCTTCATCCTGAAACATATGGAAATAATAATAACTTAAGGAATATTCAACAACTCTTGAAAGCTCTGAAGAAATTTTCAGATCACACTCTATTATTTACGGCGCCGAACGTAGATTATGAGGCTAATATTATCAGAGCAGAAATAGAAAATTTTGTTATACAAAATTCCAATGCTTATTTCTTTAATTCTTTGGGGAGCCCACTCTATCTATCACTTATGCGGAATTCATCTTGTGTAATAGGCAATTCATCTAGTGGCGTTATTGAGGCGCCGCTATTAGGAGCATTATCGGTTAATATAGGGTCTAGGCAGTCAGGAAGAGTAATGAGTAAGACAATTCTAGCTAGCTCGTTCAATTCATCAGATATTTTTAGCACAATTACTCGTGCTCTTGACCAGAAAGGTAGTTATAAATTGTCTAAACTGTCACCAAAGGATTCCCCTTCAAGTAAAATAGTCAAAATATTACAAAAAACAGATTTTCACTTAAAAACTAATAAAAAATTCAATGACCTTACATAAAAAATCTAACTCTAAATTTTACATCACTCCTGACTCAAATATCAGTGATGCCTTTTCTCAATTTAAGGCTATTGGAATTAATTGCTTGATTGTTGTTAAAAAATCTCAATTTCTAGGCACCATTACAGATGGCGATATAAGGAAAGCTCTTTTAAAAGATGGAAATATGCGCACGCCTATCAAAAATATATATCAAAAAAATGCATTTTTTATTGATGCGGTGGATATAGATAATCATCAAAAAATTAAAAAAGCATTTATTAAAAACCATTTCAGCTTGATCCCAGTTATTGACTCTCAGGATAGTGTCATCAAAGTAATTACATGGTTCGATTTTTTTGGAAAAAAAGAAGTCATTCGCAAAATTAAAGTTCCCATGGTTGTTATGGCAGGAGGCAAGGGAACGAGAATGGCCCCTTTTACAAATGTTTTACCAAAACCCTTAATACCAATTAATAATCAGACTGTTATTGAAAGGATTATCAATTCATTCCATAAGCATGGAAAAAATGATATCTACATATCTATAAATTTTAAAGGAGCAATCCTTAAGGCATATTTTCAAGAACTTAACCCTAATTATAATGTTTCATTTATCAAGGAATCAAAGCCCTTGGGTACGGCTGGAGCACTTAGTAAATTAAAGCAAAAGATTAAAAATTCATTTTTTTTAACTAATTGCGACGTACTTTTTGATCTAGATTATAAAGATGTTCTTGATCATCATCATAAAAGTAAGTCATTAATTACCTTGGTTGCATCCGCAAAAGAGATTACGATTCCATATGGATCTCTTCAAACTAGTGAAGATGGCTATTTATCAAATTTTCAAGAAAAACCAATTCTGGATTATCTAATTAATTGTGGTTTGTATGTTATTGATTCAGAAGCGCTGAGGTATATTCCAGATAATAAATATTTTGACATAACTGATCTGATATCTGTTTTGCTCAAAGAAAATCATAAAGTTGGCGTATATCCAATCAATGACAATCAATGGGTGGATGTAGGGCAATGGGAAGAATACAGGAAAGCTGTTAGTCAGATTACATGACAATTAAAAATATTGGCATTGTTGGGTATGGCTCCATTGGCCAAAAACATCATCAGATTTTAGCCTCGCTAAGTAATGAGTTTGAATTCTCTATTCTTACGCAGCAAAAAGGGGTTCTTAATTCATTTAGTACCTTAGAATCATTTTCAACAGTAGATTTAGACTACATTATAATTTCGAATGCCACATCTCTTCACTACGAGTCATTAAAATTTCTTGATGAGCGATACAAGAAAATTAAATTTTTAATTGAAAAACCACTTTTTCATAATGTTCAGTCTTTTGATGGGCAATCTAATTTGTATTTTGTGGGCTACAACCTTAGATTTCACCAAATAATAGATGAATTTATCAAATTAATTAGAGGCAAAAGTATAATTTCTATAGCCATGAAAACCTATTCTTATCTTCCTCAGTGGCGCAAGAACATAAATTATCAGTCTTCTTCAAGCGCCTCCAAATCAAAAGGGGGAGGGGTATTACGTGATCTTAGTCACGAGGTTGACCTAGTAAATTTTTTATTCGGGACCCCAAAATTTTTATATGCAGATTCTAGAAAAATATCTCATTTAGATATTGAAACTGATGACTATCTTTTGGCTTGTGGGCAATTAGATTGTGGAGCGCCATTTAATATAGAATTAAATTATTTTTCTAGATTTAATTCAAGAGAAATCTTTGTAGAGACTTCTCAAGAATCAATAAAGTTAGATCTTGCAAATTGTAACTTGACAGTTATCGGAGATAAGAAGTCGTTCGTAGAGTACGACATTGATATAAATTCTTCCTATAAAGCTATGCATCAGGCCATCATGTCCGATAATTTTGAAAACGTTTGCTCTCTTCAGGAAGCTACGTTGGTGCTTCAGCAAATTGAACAAATTGAACATTTATCATCATCATGAATAATATCTGTACTATATGTGCCAGAGGCGGCTCCAAAGGTGTTCCTAACAAAAATATTAAATTATTAAATGGAATTCCCTTAATAACTTATACTATTCAGCAAGCCATCCAATCAAAATTATTTTCACAAGTTGTTGTTTCAACCGATTCGCAGAAGATTGCAAATGTGGCCTTAGCCGCTGGAGCTGAATGCTGGTTTCTTAGGCCAAAATATCTTTCTTTAGATAAAGCCTCCAAGCTAGATGCTATTCGACATGCGGTCTCTAAAGCTGAAAGTAAATTTAATACAAGTTATGATTTTGTATTTGATTTGGACGCTACATCCCCTCTTCGAAAAGTATCTGATATTAAAAAGGCATTTAAATGCTTTGTAAAATCCAAGGCATCTAATCTTATTACAGCCACTCCCGCAAGAAAAAATCCATACTTTAATATGATTGAGTACTCTGGAACAGAAATTAAATTAGTTAAATCAATTAAAGGCTCATCTTCCCCCCAATCAAGACAAGTCGCACCTCAAGTCTATGATATGAATGCATCAATATATATCTGGAAGAGGGACTCTCTATTTAATGATTCAAACTTGATAAATAAATATACTGTACTGCATGAAATGCCTGAAGACAGATCAATTGATATTGATACAATAATCGATTGGCATCTTGTGGAATTATTAATGAAACTAAATCTTAAAAAATGAATCTAAAAAATAAAAAAGTATATATTGTTGGGGGTTTAGGGAGAATAGGGCAAGAAGTTGTGACGGGTCTTCTTGAGTATGGCGCCTCAGTAATCATAATTGACAGGAAAACCTCTGAAGATTCAGGCCCTACTTTCAAAAATAATCCTAATGTTCAATTCGTACAGATTGATTCTGATGAAGTGGAGGCAGCTGGACTAGTGTTTTCGGAGGCAGTAGACAATTTTGGGTGTCCGGATGTCTTTATTAATTGCTCTTATCCCAGGACAGAGGATTGGGCTAGCAATTCATTTGCAAAAATTTCTCTTGATTCAATGCGTAAAAATATAGATATTCACCTTAATAGTTATATATGGCTAGCTAAGATGGCTGCAGATTATATGAAGGAATGTAACAAGGCAGGATCAATTATATTAACAAGCTCAATTTATGGGCTAAAAGCACAGGACCAAAATCTTTATCATGGCACTAGCATGTCAGAGAATCTCACTTATGGAATAATTAAAGCTGGGATTATCCAGGGATCGAGACAAATGGCATCCTATTACGGCCAATTTAACATTCGTATAAACTCTATCTGTCCAGGCGGAGTGCAAGACAAAAATCAAAATAAAGAATTTATAGAGAAATATTCCCTAAAAACACCATTAAAGAGGATGGCAACTCCGTCAGATTTAATGGGGGCATATATTTTTCTTTCCTCTGATCTTAGCTCTTACATGACGGGAGAAGTTCTGATGGTGGATGGTGGATTTTCTATTACATAAAGCCACAATCTTAGAAACAAATTTCCCAAGCTTTAATTATAAAAAAATTAATGAATAAAAAAATTTTAATAGTTGTAAATAATCTTGATTTTTTTCTAAGTCACCGAAATACATTAGCTCAAGAGCTTATTAAAAATGGCTGCAGCGTTATTGTAATTACAGACATGGCCGGCACAAATTATCATGATGAAAACATTACATTTATAGATTTTGCAATTGATAGGGCGTCTATTAATCCTCTTAGTTTTTTCCTTAAGGTAATAAAGCTTAGGAAATATATCTCAATTTATCCAAGTGATATTTTTTATTTTGTATCGCACAAATCAAATATTTTAGGAGGCTTCGCCTCTTTTTTTCAATTAAATAAAGTCACTATCTTTTCAATTACCGGTTTAGGATATGCATTTATAAACAACAATCTTGTAGCCAGGATTTTAAAGTTATTAATTTTATGGATTTATTCAATCTTTGCAAAAAAAGCTAATGCTTTGTTCGTTTTTCAAAACAATGATGATAGAAGACTTTTTCTTGACCATAGGGTTTTAGATGAAAAACAAGCCACTATCATTCCCGGCATGGGGGTGGACCTTAAAAAATTTCTATTTCAACATAGAGAAATTATTGATCCTAACCCAATTAAAGTTTTATTTGCTGGTAGATTGCTAATAGATAAAGGCATACAAGAATTCATCACATTAGCATCGCGACTGAAAAATAAAAATTTTGAATTTCATATATCTGGTAAGTTAGATTTAGAAAATCCAAATGCGGTTAATTCTGATGACTTCGCTAAATGCCTCAATGAACCAAATATTATTTATCATGGGTACACACAATTTGAAGAAATGTTTGAGCTTTACAGAGCTACTGATATTTTTTTATTACCATCTTATCGAGAGGGATTCCCTAAGGCCGCTCTAGAGGCTGCTGCTACCGGACAGCCATTATTAATGTCTGATGTTCCAGGATGCCGGGATTGTGTTGTAGAGGGCCTTAATGGGTTTCTATTTAAGAAAGGAAGTATTGAAGAGATGGAAGAATGCTTAGAGAAACTTGCAGATTTAAATAATTATCAATACTTTTCTAAGAATTCAAGACAGTATGTTGAGGAAAATTTTTCTGCTACATACATTGCAAATAAATATATCAATCTCATGCAATTCAGTTAGCTTTGATTATTCATCCATTGATTAAGCTGAATTATTGACCATAGCTCATAAAAGTTATTATTTTTTTGCATTTGATGGTCATCCCATTTTTTTCTTACTAGGTCAGCTGGGAGAAAGGTATCAGTTGCTGGACATTCAAAGAGCATTTGAGCAGCCCAATCTTTTAGATCTGATCTAATCCAGTCATGGACAGGTATTCCAAATCCCATTTTTGGTCTCTCAAAGAGATGGCTTGGAACATACTTGCTTAATACTTCTCTTAAAATATTTTTAGTTTTACCATTAGTTATTTTTAGCCCTAATGGTAACTTATAAGCGTGCTCAACTAGATCTTGATTAAGAAACGGTGTTCTTGTTTCGAGAGAGTAGTACATAGAGGATCTATCAACTTTACACAAAATATCATCTGGTAGGTAAGTTTGAAAGTCCATTGCCATCATCTTTTCCTCCAATGTCTTGAAGGATAAGTTGTTAAATGTTGACTCATGTTCTAAATTTACATCCTCTAGCTCTAATTCATTCCAAGATCCTGTTAAAGAGGTATAAAAAGAGTAATCATTATCAATTTTTGATAATTTGTTAAAAAGCTTTTCCACCCTTTCTGAGTAGTCACCAGAGAGCATTGTTGGAAAAAGATATTTAAGAACATACGTGGACTGTTTAATTGAATATTTCGATAGAATATAAAATATTTTTTTTCTAATAGGCGCCGGAATTAATCGCAATTTCTTCCAATAACCACTTGATAAAAGATACCTATTATAGCCCCCAAACAATTCATCTCCTCCATCTCCACTTAACACTACCGAGACTTGTTCTTTTGCAATCTTTGAAACAAGCATCGTTGGAATTTGTGATGAGTCTGCAAATGGCTCTGCAAATGCGCTGGGAAGTGACTGGATAATTTTCACTGCCTCTGCTTTTGTGCATTTTGTTGAGCTATGATCTGTACCAAGGTGTTTTGCAATTTTTTCTGCATAGGGTGATTCATCATATCCATCAAAGTCAAATCCAATATTGAACGTTTTAATTTTTGAGTTTGCATTCTTTTGCATTAAGGCAACGACTAGAGAGGAATCAATTCCACCAGACAAAAAGGCCCCAATTGGTACATCAGAGAGCTGCTGCATTTGAATTGATTCTTCAAGTAGCTGCTCAGTCTTTTTGGTGAGCTCCGATGCAGAGCTTGAGCCATTAAATTGCTCTCTTTGCTCGGGCAGGGACCAAAATTTTTGAAATTCTATCCCAGCAGAGCTTATTAAATCATTAAATGAATTAGCAGACTTGTGCTGAAATTTCTTTAAATCAATAGATATGCATGAAGCCGCTGGAAGCTTGAAGGTACTTTTATATATACTAAGAGGGGCTGGAATGTAATTAAATTTAAGCAATTGATTGATAGCTGTTTGATCTATTTCCTTTGATGGCATTCCTAGGTGACTGGGAGAGTTTAGATCAGAAGAAAAAATAAAGCCTTTCTCATGAAAGTAAAGATACAGTGGTTTTTCACCTGAAATATCTCTAGCCAAAGTTACAACATCCTTTTTAAAATCATATACTGCAAAGGCGAACATTCCTCTTATCAAAGAGAGAGTTTTGATTGTTCCAAACTTTTCGATAAGCTCTATTAAGGTCTCAGTATCTGAGTTACTAGTCCATGCAAAATCACTAGGAAATTTTTTCCTTAGCTCTAAATGATTATAAATTTCTCCATTAAAAATAATCATATTATTCTTGGAGCGTGATTCTTTAGGCTGATTTCCAGTAGGGTTTAAATCAATAATTGATAATCTATTATGACCAAGAAATATTTGATTATTAGAGGAAATGAAATTATGTGAATTAGAATAATCTGGGCCTCGAAAATTTGATTTTAGTAATGCTTGGTGAAAGCTATTATTGTTAATATTATTAAATTGGCCAATTGAACCGAGTATTCCGCACATAGAGACATTATACTTTATGTATGAAAATATGCTTTCTATTGAATAACCTAGAATTGGGCGGAGCCGAGAGAGTTATTGCCATACTTTCAGACTATCTGGTCCATCAAAATTGTGATGTGAGCATCATTGTTTTAAATAGACTTAATAATCAACAAGCACTCAACTCGAATATTAAAATTATCCCGCTTAACCAAAATAAAGTTTTGCGAAGCTTTTTCCCCTTACGAAGTTTGTTAAGAAAGAATAAATATGATTTTATTATTGGAAATATGTGGCCTATTACAATTTTAGGACTCGCAGCATCTTTGTTGTCATTAAGAAAATCTAATGTTTTGTTTATAGAGCACTCTATTATTTCAAACGAATATAATCATCAAAGTGTTACTTTTCAGCGTATTGTAAAATTATCTATCAGGCTCTTGTACAATTTTTCCTCTCAAATAATTTGTGTATCCAATGGAGTCAAAAATGATCTTGAGAAACTAGGAGTGAAGGAATCTAAGTTAAAAGTTATCTTTAATCCCGTGGATATTCATTCAGAACTGAGAGATCATGATGAGTACGATCAACACTCATTAAATTGGAAAGATTTTACGGGCATTAAGATTTTATCTGTTGGCAACCTAAGAATAAATAAAAATTACCCAAACCTTTTTAAGGCTTTGAAGGTTTTAAGAGATAAATATAATCAAGATTTTATCTCACTAATTGCAGGAGATGGTCCTGAGAAAGAGAGCTTAAAAGCATTGATCACAGAGTATAGTCTAGAGGATCATGTTATTTTACTAGGGGGGGTTCAAGACACAGAAAGCTTGTATAGGAACGCTGATTTATTTGTATTATCTTCGGATTATGAGGGGTTTGGAATGGTTCTTGTAGAGGCCTTGGGATATGGCAAGACTATTGTTGCGACTGATTGCGAAAGTGGGCCGAGAGAAATTCTTGGCAATTCTGAGCATGGGTATCTCTGTTCAGTAGATAACCCTGAGAGATTGGCTGAATCTATTTATAAGGCTTATCTGAATAAACTTAGTCCAGATATTCTTCTTCAACGATATAAAGACTTTGACATCTCTTTGATAGGGAAAAAATACCTATCCTTGATGCAAGAAATGAAATCAGACTAAAGCGACCTTATTTATCAGACAAAAAGAAATTTTAGGCTTGCTGGATTAATCCACCCCAAGAATCATTCCTAAGATGTCTTATGCCTCTATGTTGCATCCAAAAGATTGGCTAAGTTTTGAAAGTAAGCGCTATTTCTGTTTAATGATACTTGCTGGGAGAGCTGGTCGTGTGAAATCCATCCTTTTTTTAATGCGGTGCTTTCAGGTGATCCGATAAGCTCTCCGTTTCTTTTTTGTAAAGATGAAATAATATTCGATGATTCCTGAAGAGACGAGAAGGTTCCGCTATCAAGCCAGATAGATGATTTATCGAGTGTGACAACGTCAATTTTTTTATTTGTAATATAGATGTTATTTAAATCAGTAATCTCGAGCTCTCCTCTAGATGATGGCAAGAGCGATTCAGCAAGCTCGACCACATCTTCATCGTAACAATAAAGACCTGTTACCGCTGCATTTGATGGAGCAATTTTTGGTTTTTCTACAATTTGCTCAACTTTGTTATGCTCATTAAATTTTATAACACCATACCTTTCAGGATCCTTTACGATGTAACTGAAGATTTTTACCCCAGAATTAAATTCTTGAATTACATTTTCATTAATGCTGTTGCTATGAAAAATATTATCACCAAGAATTAAAGTTGTTTTACTGCCTGCAATTTTTTTCTTTGTTATGATAAAAGCTTCTGCAAGTCCATTTGGCTTGTCTTGAATAAGATATTCAATTTTTATTCCATATTTATCGCCTTTACCAAGCAATGATTTGAATCTCTCTAAATCATATGGAGTCACTATAATTATAATCTCTCTGATGCCTAATTCCATCAAGGTAACAAGAGGGTAAAAAATCATTGGCTTGTCAAATATTGGCAAAAGTTGCTTTGAGATGATTGAGGTGATGGGCTGTAGTCTAGTGCCTGATCCGCCAGCTAATATTATTCCTTTCATATGCTACCTATTAATTATTTCTTTATTAAGCTCTTCCTTCCAGTTCGAGGGCTTGATATCAAAAGTAGTTAAAATCTTATCAGAATTTAACGAAGTATCATGAGGTCTCTTTGCCGGAAGGTTGAAGAGTGAGTTTTTAACTTTTGTAATTTCTAAAGGCATATATTTCTTAGATGAGTTCTTAATAAATAAATTATGAATTTCTTGAATCAACTCATATCTTGAAGCAGAACCTTGATTGGCAAAATGATATATTCCTCCCAAAGAAAGATCATTTAAATATTTTGGAATAATTTTATTTATTGCACTTGCTAAAGAGCTAGCGGAGGTTGGTGAGCCAATGCAGTCATCAGCCCCGCTTAATTCTTTCTTATCAATAATGTTCAAAATTATTTTTTCAAGAAAGTTATTTTTAAATCTGCTGAATAGCCATGCTGTTCTAATAATCAAACACGAATAAGATGACTCTAATAAATTTTTTTCCCCATTCAATTTTGCCAAGCCATATTCATTTATAGGATTTGCTCGATCCTCTTCCAAGTAATTACCCTTGCTGCCATCAAATACATAATCTGAAGAGATGTGAATGATAGGAATTTTTTTAGCCATTGAAAATTTTCCGAGTTCAAGCATAGCTTCGGAATTGATAAGATTATTATTAATATTATTTTCAGCTTCATCCACGTTGTTAAAAGCAGCAAAATTACATATTACAGATGGTTTATACAGAGATAAGATATCTTGTATTTTTTTAGTTTCACATAAGTTAATTTGTTGTGAGGAGAGGAAGCAAGCATCTGGCTCTAGTGCACGAAAACATTTGGCTAATTGACCGTGCTTTCCTATGACTAGTATCAAGACTCCCACCAATTAGGATTGTTTTGATACCACTCGATTGTTTCTTGAATATTTGCATCAAAATCTTGTGTGGGCCTCCAATTTGTTAATGAGTATATTTTTGTATTATCAATCGCATATCTAAGATCATGCCCAAGACGGTCATCAACAAATTCTATTAGATCTTCATTGCAATCCATCATCTTTAATATGTGTTTCACAAGCGATAAATTAGATATCTCATGATCTCCTCCAACATTAATCCTCTCATTGATAAGCCCATGTTCATGAATGGAAATAATAGCTTGAGCATGATCTTGAGCAAAAATCCAATCTCGAATATTTAGTCCATTTCCATATATGGGAATTTTTTTATTACTCAGAATCTTCCTGATGACTGTTGGAATCAGCTTTTCTGTATGTTGCCTAGCACCAAAGTTATTACTGCAGTTAGTAATCATAAAGTTGAGACCGTATGTCCTTGCCCACGATTGAACCAGGAGATCTGAGGAAGCCTTTGAAGTAGAATATGGAGAGCTTGGTTTATAGCTTGAAGACTCTGTGAATTTTGGATCATGAAAATCAAGATCACCATATACTTCATCAGTGGAAACATGATGGAAGATAAACGAAGGTACTATTTTTTTTACTTCTACAGAGGCTTGTAATAGATTGAATGTGCCCATGATATTTGTTTCTAAAAAAATCTTAGGGCCTGCAAGAGAATTATCAACGTGCGACTCTGCAGCAAAATGCACTACTATATCCGGCTTAAAGCTTTTGAACGCAAGTAATACATCTTCAAAATTATTTATATCTATTTTTTTAAACTGATAGTTTTTAAAATCATTGAATAAGTCGAGTGTTTTATTCGACGTAGCATATGAAATGCAATCAATGTTTAATATTTCTTTATCTGGATTCAGAGATAAAATTTCATTGATAAAGTGAGAGCCAATAAAGCCACCACCGCCTGTTACCAAAATTCTGTCTTTGTTCTGCATGTTAAAAGCTTAAATCCTTCTCAATAGTCGCAAACAATTCTCCAGCCTTGTCTTTGTCTGACATGTGCATAGTATTTTTTGCTCCCCATTCAATCCCAATTGTTGGATCATTCCACTTTATCGTAATTTCGTGCTCTGGAGAGTAGTAGTTACTTAATTTATAAAATACACATGTATTATCTTCAAGAGTCTGGAAGCCGTGAGCAAACCCTTCAGGTATATAAATCATCTTTCCGTTCTCTTTTGAGAGCTCTATAGATGCATATTCTTTAAAGGTTGGAGAATTTTTTCTTATATCAATAACAAAATCTATTATTGAGCCACTGAGCACGGTAACCAGTTTCGCTTGACCAAAAGGTGGATTTTGAAAATGCATGCCCCGTAAAGTATTTTTTTTATCAGATACAGAAAAGGAATCTTGAGAAAACTCTTCAGCAAAATTTTTCTTTCGATATATTTCTGAAAATACCCCTAATCTAGAAGAAAACAATGGCCTTGTATGAATTTCAATGCCTGATAGAGCATGTATTTTTTTTTTATTCATTCTCAAACAATGACCACCTTAAACTCAGGCAATGGAAAGATTAATTTTGTTCCTTTTTTAAATAATCTATTTGATTTTAACAATATCTCTTCTTGGTAATTCCATGCGCAAACTAAAACAACATCATATTCTTGGTTTGTTAGCTCACTCTCGCATAGAATGGGTATGTTGAATATGGGAAAGATCTTTCCAATTTTTGTCTCTGTCGTGTCAACGCAGAAAGAGATGTCGTCAGAATTCAAGTTTAAATACGTAAACATAGTAAATGCTTTTGCAGGAGCGCCATACACAATAATTTTCTTATCCTTGGCAATTGCTTGAGCAAGCTCAGATTTAACATTATTTTTTAAGGAGGCAATTTTCTCATTAAAGATTTGAAAAATTTTCTTCTCTTCAAATAGTGATTGCTCATACGCCAAAGATTCAGTTACTTTTTTTGCAGGTGATTCAGTTGGATCATTTGAAAAAATATACACAAGCGACCCTCCATGAACATCAGTGGTCAAAAAGTCTACCAAATAGAATCCATGGAGATCCATAAGGTTTTTAATGCTCTGGAGTGAAAAATAAAACATATGCTCATGATAGATTTGATCAATTTCACCATGGAGAAAGGTATCTATCGCATATGCATTCTCTATTAAAAAGTAGCCCTTGCTCCGCATTACATTATTCGCTCCCTTGATAAGCTCTTGGGGATTCGGGTTATGCGCAAACATATGTCTGGCAAAAACTATATCAAAATTTCCATGCTCCTCATAAATTTCTTCTCCAACCGCTGCACTAAAAAATTTACATATAGTATTTATCCCATTATCTTGAGCTACCTTGACAATATTTTCTGCTGGTTCAACACCTAACACTGCTTTAACATCTGGCTGAAGTTCTTTTAAAAATCTGCCTGTGTTGCTTCCAATTTCAAGGCATTGCATCTCTGCATTAAGAATTGTTGATTCTTTTAGGTAGTTAATAATTTTTTTGTATTGATCATCCAAAGATTGAGCGTCTGGTGTCATGTATGAGTAATTAGCAAACAATTCATCCATCTCAAGGCAATGCCTTAATTGTATTCCATGACAATTACTACAGTAATCTACTATTAATGGGAATGATGTTGCTTTTTCATCCAAAGTATTAATAAAATTATTTGCAGGCGGACTGTCACCAATATTTATGACTTCCTCAACAGGAAATTTACAAGTGCTGCATTTTTCTTTAATTATCATGGTGATTTTAAATCGAATTTAATATATTTAAGTACAAATCTTTAACAGCATTATACGAGTAATTTTTTTCAAGATCATATAAAGCATTAGCGCTAATCTTACTTCTTAAATTCTCATTATCTATTAGAAGTTTTAAAACATCCACCCACTCTTGGTCGGTAGAAACTAAATATCCATTTGAGCCATGATCGATTATATGTTGGGCAGTCCCATAATTCGTTGCAACTCCAGGAACCCCAACAGCCATGTATTGCATGATTTTTAAGCCGCCTTTCCCAAGAGACCATTCATCCATATGAATAGGATATAAACCTATATCTAGTTTATTAAGATCTGATATTTCACTTTCTTTTTTCCATTGAATGACTTCAAGATCCATTTCAGAAAATTCATAGTCAAAATTAGTTATTAACAATAACTTAAAATTCCTTTCTTTTTTGAGTTGAATTAACACATGCCTTATTGAGTCCAAGTAAGGTATTGAGCTAAAAGTTCCAGTCCACCCAAGAACAATTTCTTTGTTTGATGTAGCAATATTCTCAAGCGGTTTAAATCTTGTGGTGTCCAAGCTACATGGGATGTAGGATACGGAATTATTAAGATTTATTTCTGTACATCTATCTAAATTGAAGGGAGAGCTAAGAATTACATGATGAGCATTTTCAATGAGGTAGTTAAATTTCTTTGGACTTTTTAGAATATTTTGCAGCCAATTTCTAGAATCTAAAAAAATTGAATCGTCAAAATCATAAATAACTCTCTTTGCTCTCTTTAACAAAGCTTTTTCAAAAAAAAATTTTCCGAGAGGGGAGGCCCATAAAAAAATATATACCACATCATATGCTGCAGCATTTTTAATATCTCGTATCCTTTTGAAATAACCCTTGATAGTTCCTAGTATTTTTTTTACATAATTCTTTTTTGTATATAGAACTTTCCAAGTATCCAAATCAAAGAACGAAGAAATGGTTACTTCATAACCATTTTCTTCCCAATGGGAGATATATTGCTCATATTTAAGACGTTGACCAGCGGCCCATCCTTTGGGGTAGGGGCAGATTATAAGTATTCTTTTTTTGCTCATGGGCTAAATTGTGCAATATATCTCAGAAATCTTTTGAGCACCTAGCTCAAGATTAAATTCCTTAATTGCAATATCTCTGCATGTAGATTTTTGAGCATAATTCTCTATAAAATTTAAAGTCTCCAAAGCTTCTCTCTGAGTGTTATTGAATTGAATTAATTTACCCACCTCATTGCTGCCCATCAATTCTTGAATGTCCCTATTAAACGCATTGCATATTATAGGAACATTACATCCTAGCGATTCACCAATTTTAGTAGGCATTGATGCAAGCAGTGAAAAACTAGGTTTTAAATAGAATAAAATTACACTCAGATCATTGATTGCAACATTCAGATCTTCTCTGTTGCAAAAACCTACATCTAAAAATTTAGATTTTATACCTATTTTATTAGCAATCTTATGAATGACCACTGGATCACTTTTAGTAAAAATTTTTAATTTAACATTTTGCTGAATACAAAGAATTTGATTGAATAGCTCTAAAACTGGCCTAATATCATAGGCTGTATCTGCAGATCCCAGGTACCCCAAGTTAATAGATATATCCTTATTCTGAGGGTTGATTGGATAAAATGTATCAAGATTCACGCATGTTCTTATCGTGGTAATTTTATTTTTATCATAACCTTGGTCATTCAAGTAATTTTTTAAACCATTTGTGAGTGTAATTATAGATTTTGACTCTTTTAGTAATTTAGTTTCTAAAAGTTTAAAAAATCTATATTTGTATTGATTTTTCCCCCACCCAAGCCTATCTACTTTTTCATCAGCCCATAGGCCTCGCATATCGAACACCAAGGAGAATTTAAAAATTTTTTTTAATGGTAGAGCAGCAATCCCAGGCATATAGCTTCTAATGTGAACCACATGAATATTATTAGTAATTAAAATTTTGATTGCCTGAATAAAAAGATTAAATATATTTTTTAAGGAAGAAATATATCGAATGAATATTGAGTACCTCAGAGGCTTCCAGTTTATTTTGTGAGAAGAGCAGATCTCTTTAAAAGATTTAAATTTTTGTGTATTTTTCATATCAACACTCTTTTCAAATGAAATGAGATGAACGGTATGAGTTGCTGAAAGCTTTTTCAGATAGTTTAGAACTTGGGATTCTCCAAGAGGCTCCATCAAACCATCATAAGAAAGATATAGGATATTTTTTTTCAATTTACAGGCTGTTTCAAATACTTAGACTTGGTAATATTCCCTATACCAGTCTACAAAATTCTTCACCCCAGTTTGTATATTTGTTGAGGGAGCATAGCCTAGCTGAGTTTGAATATTTGTTATGTCAGCTGTTGTAGCCTTTACGTCGCCGGGTTGAAGAGGGTAAAACTCTTTTATGGCTTCTATGCCTAAACTACTCTCTATTGCTTTAACATAATCCATGAGCTTAACAGGATCGCTCGCGCCTATATTGAATAATCTGAACGGAGCATAGGATGATGATGGGTCTGGTTTTTTGCTATCCCAAGCTTTATCTTCATAGTCAAGGTTAAAAATGGCTCTGTGAATACCATCAACTATGTCATCAACGTAGGTGAAGTCTCTGAGGTGATCACCATTATTAAATATTTTAATAGGTTTGTTTTCCAAGATATTCTTAGTAAATAAAAATAATGCCATGTCAGGACGACCCCAAGGACCATAGACAGTAAAAAACCTTAGACCAGTTGATTTAATATTAAAAAGACTTGCATAGGAATGAGCCATCAGCTCATTTGTTCTTTTAGTCACAGCATAAAACTGAAGCGGATGATCCACTCCTTTCTTTTCAGAAAAAGGATAGTCTGTATTTGCACCATATACTGAGCTAGTGGAGGCATAAACAAGATTTTCTAAATTTATTTCTTTTGCTGCCTCTAAGATATTTAAGAAGCCATAAATATTATTTTTCACATATATACGAGGGTTCTGTATGGAATACCTGACTCCTGCATTAGCTGCTAAATTAACAATGTATGAAGGGTTAATTTCTTTTAAAAGATCAATTGTTGATGTTCTTGAAATATCATGCTTAATAAAATCATATGAACCCTTAGTTTCATTTAAGATTTTTAGTCTAGCTCTTTTAAGTTTTGTATCGTAATAATTATTGATTGAATCAAGACCTATTACTTCATAGCCCTCTAGAATTAATCTTTTGGATAAATGGAAGCCAATAAATCCAGCTGCTCCAGTAATAAGAATTTTTTTAGAGTCTTTCATAATTTTTGCTTTTCTTCATCCTACCTTTGATATCAAAGATTAAGGAATTTTTATCTTTAAGTTTCGATTTAATGATCTTCTCTGAGGCATAAAATTCATCGTGAGGAGCAGCAATGATGATCACATCAAATTTTTGATTATTTTTTTTGAGTGCTTCAAAGTTTATATTCTTTGAGCCCTCAACTCTTAAGTTATTGATATAAGGCTCAGAATGAAAAATTTTGATCGATTGTTTTTTGAATAGCTCTACCAGTTCAAATACTTTGCTATTTCGAAGATCATTGCAGTTTTCTTTGAAAGACATCCCTAGAATTAGTATTTTTAAAGATTTCAATGGCACCTTTTTTTTGATGATATGTGAGAGCACTCTTTCAAAAATAAACTCATGCATTGAGTCATTAATTCTTCTGCCAGATAGAATGATTTCAGGGTTATAGCCTTCTAATTGAGCTTTGTGTGTCAAGTAATATGGGTCAACACCAATGCAGTGACCGCCTACGAGGCCTGGAGTATATTTTGCAAAATTCCACTTTGTTGCTGCTGCATCTAGCACTTCATGTGTGTCTATGCCGAGTTTAAAAAATATTTTTGATAGCTCATTGACTAAAGCAATATTCAAATCCCTTTGTGTATTTTCAATGACTTTTGCTGCTTCAGCCGTTTTGATGTTTGGAGCAAGATAAATTCCAGCATCTATAATATTAGAATATAGTTTTTGAAGAAAGACAGCTGTTTGTTTGTTTGATCCGCTTACTATTTTAGTTATTGTTCTAAGGGATTTTGAGTCATCTCCCGGGTTAATCCTTTCGGGGCTATAACCACAGAAAAAATCTTGATTATATTTTAATCCAGATATTTCAAGCTCAGGCACGCAAATTTCTTCTGTTGCTCCAGGGTAAACTGTAGATTCGTAGACTACTATGTCATTTTTTGTTATAAATTTAGCAATAGTTTGGCTTGCCTTGATTAGGGGGGTAAAATTAGGCTTATTGCCTCTGTCAATTGGAGTAGGAACTGTAACAATGTAAACATTACATTTGGCAAGCTCCTTTTCTTTTGACGAAAATTTACCATTAAACTCAGATAGTTGTGTCTTTGAAATCATGAGTGTCTCATCATGATTCTTAGCAAGATCGTCAATGCGCTCTTGAGAAATATCAAACCCCACAACATCAAATTGTTTTGAAAACTCAACTGCTAGGGGTAGGCCAACATACCCCAGACCTATAACACCTATTTTTATTTTTGAATCTATCATAGTTGCGCTGATTATATATCAACGAGCATATTTACATTACAATTTTTTACCATTTATCAAAAAACCATCATCATGTGTTGCTTCAGAGCCCAGTAGAACTATACTATGTGAAATTAAAAACTATCAATTTATAGCTATGAGCTTTCTAAAAAACATTGCATTTAAGCAAAAAATTCATCTAATAACAGACTTTTTTTACGACTTTGTACTTATCAAGCGATCTATTTATGCTGTAGGAATTTCTTTGCTCTTTAGTTTTTATGTTCTTCAAACTTCTACCCTTCAGTTTCAAATATCTGCAACTCTTAAGGAGGCAGGTTTTGCCTCTGAAGATAAAAATATTTTAGGTTCCAGTGCTGCCCAAGCTCTTTTAGGAGGCTCAGGGGGCGCGGAGGGCGATGGCTCTTTTAAGGATTTTATATCAAACATGCGTTCATATGCGATGGCTCAAAGAATGTGGCGTCAGGGCTGGGGCTCTAAAATCTATGGTAATGGCGACTTAAATGCGGAATACTTTAACGCAATTCCAAAAAACCATCAGACCTCCAGCAAAATAGCGGCATTTGTATTGGGGTATGATTTATCTGAGTTCTATTCTGCGTATGATCTGCAATCCTATATTATTCGTAGTTTCAAGGTTGCCAAAAAAAGAAGTTCGGGTACTCTTACCGTATCGGCTTTAAAGTCTAATAAAGATTTTACTATTACATTCATGAACGCCGTTATTTTGGAGGCAGATAAGTATGCCAAAGAGACCCTGATTAAAAAATCAAATGAAGTGATTGCCTCAACCTATAAACAACTTGCCACATCAAAGAACTCATCAATATCGTCAGCTCTTGGAAACACAATTAATTCAGAGTATTACAAAATTGGTAGGCTAGAAAATGATATGCCGTTTCTTATTGATATTATTGATCCGCCGCATTCATCTGAGTACCCAGTCCAACCAAATATAGCTGCTATCATTTACTCAAACCTGATTATCTTCTTTGTCTTCTCAGTATTGCTTTCCTTTGTTCAGAAGCACAAAGAAGATTTATGGTAAATGAATACTTTAGAATAGTTAATTACGGCGGAAGTCTTGAGTATTATATATTTGAGTTAGCTAACTTTTCCGCACTAGCATTTCCCTTGCTTATTATTTATAAGTTAGGCTATATAAATACTAATTCACTTATAGCATGGCTCGCTATATTCTTCTCTCCATTAGTGTTTAATTATTTTCTTTTCTCACCAGGATTATTTGGAGATCAGTTCATGTACGCGCGTGAGTTGATCGCTCAAAAATCTACACTAGACTCAAATCAAATGAACAGCTCCTTGTGGAGCTCAGGGCAAATTAACTCAGTCGCATTGTCAGCTAAGGTACTTGGACTGATCCCCTTACCAAACTTCATGACTGTAACCGCATTAGCATTTTCAAATAAGTTAATCTTATTCCTCACTTTTTTATGGTTTAAAAGGTTTTTTAAAAATGAAAATGAGGTGCTGCTATTTTTTTTGATTCCTAGTCTTGTCCTTTATTCATCCATGGCTTTAAGAGATACCTTGGTAGTTGTTATTTCAGTAATTTTTATAATTAATTTGATAAGGGGCAGGGCCCTATTACCAATATTTCTTTTACTCCCTTTAGCTACTTTAAAAATACAAATGTTTGCAATACTATCTCTTTATCTTGTGGCGCACTTGATCTTTCAAGCACATAGAGGCAAATACCTTTTTAGTCTTTTTATTTCTATACTTGCCGTTATTATCGTTATGTTTGAGGAGACGATTTTAGCGATCATTAATCTGTATAGGGTTGCTTTTATAGCAGAGAATTTTGTTGCTGAGGGATTGCGCTCATATCAAGCTTGGCATTTATATGGTCCAGAAGATATTAAGTCTTTAGAGATCAATTCAATGTTTGAAGCCATATATCTAGCAGTATTAAAACTCCCTATCCTCTTGCTTATGCCCATGCCATGGAATTGGAGCAATCTATTCTTTCCGCTGCAATCGCTTGAAAGCTGCCTTCTAATTTACCTCTATTTTAAATTATCATTTGATAACAAAATGTATCAAAATTCTGAGTTTATTTTGCTAACTTTTATTTTGCTGATAGGGCTATCTCTTTACGCTTTGATTATGGCAAATGAGGGAACTTTTGTGAGATACAGGTTTGCTCTTTATTATCCTTTTTTATTGGGATTACTCTATATTGCCAGAAATTCTTCTCAGGATACTAAAATTTTCCATCAGAAAATGCCGTCTAAATAAGATCATCTATCAGCCTTTCTTGCGAGAGATTGAAGCTTCTAGACTTATCAATTGCCTTTTAATTTCCAGGAATTTGCTAGTCAAAAATTAACAACTGTAGATTGGTATAAGTGTATAATATTGTAAATTTATATACGTTTATTATTAATTACAATTAGCCATGCACAATTCCCTCAAACTGCTATTAATCTCCACTTTTATTTTATTAATACCACCCTCAAAAATTTTGGCTCAGGATTCTGGGAACGACTTAAAAGCTGCCTTAGATCAATTTAATAAAAATAATGAAGATTCTCCTTCCTCTGGAGGCTCTAGAGCTTCGTCTGGAGGCGGGGGCTCTGCTGATGGCTATAAATCCTTTGTGCAAAATGAGCTGGAAAATCTTTTCGCTCAGACAGCGAAACTAGATGAGCAACAAATGCAGGATATTACATTTGCTGAGATTAATGCTCGGCGAATTGAGCTTGCCGTTTCATTATGCGAACAAGACCAAAGAGCATGTTTTTTAGTTGATCAGTATAGGTCATACAAAACAAAAGAAGATATGCCGAAACAGTTTGAAGCTCTTAAGTTGTTTGGACAAGATATTTTCTCTGGGTATACCAATGATTTCAACTTTTATGATAGCTTGCCCATCGACAATCAATACATCATTAAAATTGGAGATAGGTTTAAAATTTCATCATTTGGAGGCTTTACTCTTGAAACTTCATTAGCAGTTGATATTAATGGCTCTATCATTATTCCAAATGTTGGCAAGTACCAAGCCGCTGGCTCAGCATATTCTGACCTCTCATCAAATATCAAGAATGATATTTCTAATAAATATCCAGGCACTGAAGCTTTTCTTTCGCTTGAAAGCATACGATCAAAACAGATCTTTGCATTAGGAAATGTAAGATCTCCTGGCACTTATGCCTTAAACGCATTTGGAACAGCTCTGAATGCTTTGATTTCTTCGGGTGGAGTGAAAGATAATAGCTCCCTGAGATCTCTTGAAGTAATTAGAAAAAATAATGTAATTGAGCAGATAGATTTATACGATTTATTGATAAATGGTGATATGAGTTCCGTTGATTTTGTGCTCAATGACGGCGACTCAATATTGGTGAAAGGATTGCAGTCTAGTGTTTCCATCATAGGAGAGATTATTAGGCCGGCAATATATGAAATTCAAGATAATCAAAAGTTGTCAGAAGTCATTGATTTTGCTCTTGGCACAACGCCATTTGCAGATATGAGTAATATTTCAGTCAAAAGGCTACTGGCTAGTGGCGAAAAAACTATTATCAATCCCGAAGATGGTAATTTTATCTTACAAAATGGGGATCAAATTAGGATTAATACATCTGCAGGCCAGACCATTCAATCTCTAGAGCTGGTTGGAGCAATCAGGAATGCTGGAGATTATTCGCTAGACAAAAATCCAACCCTAGGAAGTATTATTAATCTGGGCAGAGACCTTCTTGCAGAAACATATACGGGCTTTGGGGTTATCAAAAGGCTAAACTTTGCCTCTAAATCATTCAGATTAATAACCTTTAATTTAAGTAACCAATCTCAGCTTGATACATTAAACCTTTACTCCGGAGATCAAATCTTTGTATTTTCTAAGTATGATATAAGGTACACCCAATCATCTGAAGTGTACGGCTACCTAAATTCTAAATTAACTGGTGCAAATGAGTCCAAGCCACCTTTGGATGCTCTAAACACGGCTTTTCAAGCAGTTGCAAAAGATCTAGAATCTTCTGCATTGCCTACTAACGTATGTTTATCATCCCTTGATGTCTTGCTGGTGAATCCAATCTCAAATTTTGTATCAGCTAAATTGGAACTCTTCCCAAGCGCAATAGCCGCAGATTGCCCAGACATTTTGTTGAATAACCCCGACCTTTTACCAATTCTGATTATTAATTCTATCCCAGTTTTAGGTAACATAAGATTTCCCGGTCTTTACCCTACCACAAGAGATCTTAATGCTTTAGAGATCTTTAATCTTGCTGGAGGGGTTCTAGTCAGTAAGCTGAATACTCTTCCAAGTTTTGATGTTGGAGTAAGAGCAAGAGGCTTTGGGGTATACTCATACGAGAGTTTAAGAGATTTAACAAATATATCTATGCTGAATCTTCGAATAGATGAGTTATCTATTCCCTCTGGATTTGTAACACTAAAGGGCCAATTTGTTAATCCCGGCACCTATCAGATAACTAAAGATACTCGCTTATCTCAAATATATGAAAGAGCAGGCGGCTTAACTTCTAATGCTTTTCCACTTGGTGGAATGCTCACCAGGGAATCAGTAAGAAAAATTGAACAAAAAGCCATCAATAGATCAAAAGCAGAGTTATCAGAAATTCTATCTTCAGCTGTAGCCAGTGGCTATTTGCAGCAAAACTCTACAGATTTAATAGGCTTGATTGGCCTCATGACTTCTTTGGATGATGCTAAAGCTACTGGAAGATTAGTGACTGAGTTGAATCCAACTATTATAAAGACCATTCCTTCGCTTGATATTGCCCTGCATGACGGCGACACAATTTATATGCCAAAGCTTTTAAATACAGTAACTGTAGTTGGTCAGGTCTTGAATCCAGTGACTATTCCGCACAAAGCTGGAGAAAAGTTTGATTACTACTTAAAGCTTGCTGGTGGCACGAAAAAAGCAGCAGATAGATCCAAGATATATGTCCTGCAGCCAAATGGAGTCTCTTTAAGAAGAAAAAATGGATTTAAAATACCCCTGCTACCGTTCATGTCTTTTGAAAGAGATGATATATTGCCTGGTGGAACCTTGGTGGTCCCAAGAAAAGCACGTCCCCTTGATTCACTTGCATTAGTCGAAACTATTACGCCTATTTTAGCTAACTTATCAGTAACAGCTGCATCTCTAAATGCAATCAATAACTGATCTCTTAAATGAGATGCATTTTATTCATTTACGTGATTTTTTCATGCATCGTAATAGAGGTGCGTGCGGAATTAGCTGATTACATATATCCTCATTTTTCTCAACCAACTTATTCGAATTATGGAACGGTTGGATTAATTCAGATGCCCAGCGCAAGAATGCATCCAGGTGGTACAGTTGGATTTACTTGGACTCATGCTGATCCTTATCTTCGTGGCTCAATTATGGGCCATCCATTTGATTGGTTTGAAGCTTCCTACCAGTATACTGATGTCAATAATTTTCTTTATAGCGACTCACCAGAATTTAGTGGCAAACAATCCTATAAAGATAAAAGTTTTGATGCAAAATTTCGATTAATTAAAGAGCGGGCCTTCATTCCTCAGATTGCAGTAGGCTTTAGAGATTTTGGTGGCTCTGCATTATTTGCTGCTGAATATATTGTTGCATCAAAATTAATAGGTAATATAGATTTTACATTAGGCTTGGGATTTGGCACCATTTCTAACGGCAATATTTCGAATCCTTTGGCTCAGTTAGACGCTCGCTTTGAAAGTAGAAATAGAGCTGACATGGGTGATACTCAGGGTGGCGAGATCAATTTTGGAAAGTTCTTTGGCGGGAAGGAAGCTGGTCTATTTGGAGGAGTCGAAATTTTTCTACCCAAGCTCAAAGGAGCAAGATTAAAAATTGAATATGATACAACAAACTATGCAGGTGGCGTAGGTGGTTTTGGTGGCGAAGGATACTTACCAGTAGCCCAAGATGGAGAATTTAATTACTCTTTTATGTACCCAATTAGTGAAAACTTTCATGTAAAACTCGGCTATATAAGAAATAATACTCTAAGCTTTGGTTTCTCTCTCGCAGGAAACTATTCCGACAGAAATGCTACGGTCATTGCCAAAAAAAACCCACCACCTAAAATAGATAATTCTGAAATTTATAAAAAAGTTGTTAACGCTAAAAAAGCTGAAAATTTATATAAATCAACTCTTAAGATATCGGGGGATAATCAGTTATACCTGCGAACAGCAAATGTTGATGGTACAAAATATGAGGTTACATTTGCGCAGTCAAAATACCTTAATAATACCCAAGCAATTGGCAGACTAGCAAATATCCTAAATGAAATTTCTCCTGATGTCATAGACGAATTCTCAATAGTAACAATCAATGCAGACCAATCTTTGTTTGCAGTTGATATCCCAAGGGCTTCATATAACCTTTACAAACCTGGTAAAAAAACAGGCGCATTACTAGAGGATGTCAAAATCTATAAGCCTGATTCAAAGCAACATACTGAGCACGACTTTAGGCCGAAGATGAATTTGCCTGCTGGTATGTACAAGATTTCTCCAGCAATAAGAAGTCAAATAGGTGGTCCTGATGGCTTTTATTTTGGAGACTTTTCACTATCACTGCACAGTGAAATTCTTATAAAGCCTAATCTTAATATTTTGGCTGTTGGTTCAATTGGATTGATCGATAACTTTGATGAATTGAAGCTAGCATCAGACAGTCTTTTGCCCAAAGTTAGAACTAATATTGTGAAGTATCTAAAAGGTAGCAAAAAGTCACACATCACCAGACTGCAGGTTAACTACTTTGGTAATCCTTATCCAAATATTTATACAAAGCTTTCAGCTGGAATCTTTGAACCAATGTTTGCAGGTTATGGAGGTGAGGCTCTGTATAAGCCATTTGGACAATTTTTTGGTATCGGTGCTGAGATATGGCATGTAAGACAACGTTCATTTAGACAGCTCTTCAGCTATCGAGATTATGAAACTATCACTGGACACATGAATTTTTATTATCGAGAGCCCACTACTGGAGTATTACTACATCTAAGGGGTGGAAGATATCTTGCTGAAGACTCTGGTTTTACATTTAATGTCTCAAGAGATTTTCCGAGCGGCTTAAATATGGGTGTTTTCTTTTCTTTAACTGATATTAGCAAGGCTGAGTTTGGGGAGGGAAGTTTTGATAAGGGATTCTTTTTTAATCTTCCTATTCAAGTTTTCTTCCAAGAGTTTTCAAGGGGTCAAAGTGGATTTGGTTTAAGGCCCTTGACTCGTGATGGAGCTCAGTTTTTAGTTCATGCACAAAATCTCTGGAGTACAACTTACCAAGCAAGTAGATCTCAAATTATGAGTGAGTGGGATGGTTTTTATGATTAGACTGCTATTTGTTATCTTATTTCTAAGTTCATGTGGAAATCTACCAATCACATACCTGCAAAATTTTTCGACTGTCAATTCTGTTGTATTTGGTTTTCCTGAGTATGAGATAACGGAAGAGGTATTCAATGAATATGATAATAGTTTCATAAAAGTTAGATTTGGCAGAGGTCCCCATGCTATTTTAGTTCTGGCTTATGTAGAGAATAATGTCTATGAGTGGGTTGGAGCAGACAATGTTCAGATATTCACTTTAAATGGAAGGATTATTAAAACAGCTGGCTTAACCAATAATTTTGAAATACTTAGACCATCAAATGATATCTATTCATCAAGTGAAGTGTATGAGACTATTAATCTTTACAATCCAGACCTCATTTCTTCTACCATACATAGGTTAATGAATTCACGCGAAGCAACTATTGAAAAACTTGGCCGTAAGATTCAGGTTAATAGAATAGAGGAAAGTTTTGATTTAGATCTCATCGGTTGGACTGGAGTGAATCTTTATTATCGCAACACTTCTTCGAATCAGATTGAATCCTCGGAGCAAAGAATTCACCCTAGGTTGCCAATTGCAAGGATTGAATATTACTTTAAGTATTAGTTTTCCTAACTTAGCTGTGATTTACAGTGTCGAGTGTTAACTATTTATTGCATAGCCTGTAGCTAAAATTCCTTCAAGATTGAGCTGCCTCAGACAGGTTTAATTCTAAACAAAAAAAACCCACCATGAAGGTGGGTTTTTTAAAACTAACTATTGTTTATTCACCAACTAGCCTTGTTCTAGTTTCAGTTTTGAGAACTTGCACAGTGTAAGTTTGATTGATTCCAACTTCCTGAACAAAATCTTGAATCAGATCAACCTCATAAAAGACATCCTGAACAATATCTTGATTAAAGTTTTGAACAAAATCTTTTTGGAGAGTTACATACCCATCGCCAAGGACCTCAATAATGGTTCTGTTGGCACCTAAGTCTGTTACGTAGTCATCTTGGCTTATATTTCCTTCCTCATTGAGGCCATAAAATGCATCAGCAGCAGCATAATCCGATCTACCATTTGCTACGGAGAATATTGGGATTTCCTGAATGATGTCAAGGACTATCTCGGTACCATCTAAATATCTTTTTTGGCCATCTCCCATAACGTAAACATTTTCGACTCCATCTACTATTCTTGCACCTTGATATATCATCTGCTCAATGTCTTGTTGGATTATTAAGTCATAATATCCATTAGCGTTAGTACCTAACCCATTATTCTCTTCTAACTCTGTTGAATCAGTTAGCAAGAAGTCAGTACCGGCTAAATTTTGACCGTTAAAAGTATTAAGCTCTGAGGCTTGTAGGACACCATCACTGTTGGCATCAGTACCAAAAGTCTGGGTAACTGTACTCGTTGCAGTACTGGTGCTAGTACTCGTATTAGTAGCCGTTGCTGTACTTGTTGAAGTATTGGTATTTGTTGTATATCGAACCAATGTCTGTGTAGTTGTATTGGTATTGGTATTTGTATTTGTATTCGTGTTAGGCATATATATACCAGTGACAGTATTCGTAGTCGTATTTGTACTTGTATTTGTATTAACATTTACCTGCGTTGGCACATAGTATGAATACTCATACGTTTCAGTTGGTGCAGGTGTTGGTGCAGGCGTAGGTGCAGGTGTTGGTGCAGGTGTAGGTGCAGGTGTAGGTGCAGGTGTAGGTGCAGGAGCAGCTCCGCCACCATCGCCTGAATCAAGAACCGCAGCAAGAGCAGCAGCAGCAGCCACAGCACCAGCAATGGCGCCAGCACTTAATGAGCCAGAGGCTTCTTTTTTAGCCTTTTCACCAGCAGCTTTAGGAGAAGATGCATCTGCATTCTCGTCGGCCTCTTGCGAAAAAATACTTGGTGATAATACGCTTCCAAGAAACGCAACCATCATAGCCAATGAATGTCTGATTGTTAATTTAAGTTTTGCCATTTCTATTTCTCTCTATTATTCAACTATTAAAAGTTCCAACGTGAAATTATTACACATAACTACACATATTTTGTGAACCCTATATGCATTTTCACTTAATACTTGCCGAATGTCTACAGTGGGGCTGACTTAAATATAATTATCTTTATCACACCCATTCAACATTTCGGTCGGCAATATTAGCAGATTCTTTTTCATATTGCCAAAAAATATAGCTTTTTTTCAATAAGTCTTATAAATCACTACCATCATTGATTGTATGAATATTACTTTGATTTATTTATAACTTCTTCTGCATACCAGTTTATTTCAGCAATCATTCCTTCCAAAGTTCTTTCATCAGCACCACCTTCATAGGTATTCCTAAATGCAACAATTACCTCTGTGGCTCCTAAATCTTCTAATTGCTTAATTCCATCTGGAGAATATGCTGCCTCTCCCATAACCTGGAATTGATAGTTAGGATGATTCATTGTTCCGAAGTCTTCTCTGAAAGAATTAATTTGATCAATTAAATTTTTTGTTTCGTCAAGGCTAAGTCCAGCACTTATCCAACCATCACCAACTCGTGCAGCACGTCTTAATGCTGGTTTTGAATGACCACCAATAAGAATAGGGACTGGTTTAGTTGGAGCAGGACATAGCTTTAATTCAGGAATATCATAAAACTCTCCTTTATAAGAGAAATATTCACCATTCATCAGCCCTTTTAAAATATCTATCTGCTCATCCATTCTTTTGCCCCGTTTTTCCCAGCGCTCTCCTGTTGCAAGAAAATCTTCATACCAAGGACTTACACCCACTCCAAAATGGAACCTATTATTAGTCATTACCCCTAATGTTGTAACAAATTTAGCAGTTGTAACTGCTTGTCTAGGCGCTAGCTTATAAACTGATGTAGAAAACTCTAGCTTGTCAGTAACTGCAGCAATGGCTGGTATTATTGAAAAAGGCTCTAAGAATGGCACGCCATCTAAAAAGTCTCTGCTTCCATCATCATTATAGGGATATGTAGAATCACATTCTTTTGGATAACAAATGCTATCTGGAAAAGTAATAGCATCAAAGCCAGCAGCCTCTGCTGCTTTGCCTAGCTCTAAATAGAAAGACGGATTACACATTGAAGGATGATATGAAAAACGCATGATTTTTACCTTTAGGTTAAATATAAAAGAACATTTATAATAACAATATTTTAGATAAAGCGACATTCAAAAGTTCGTAAAATATAGTAGATTTTTTCAATATAACCTTATTAACTTATGCAGAAATCAAAGAATGATCCAGAGCTTCAAGAATGGCTTGACGCTTTAACAAATATTATTTCTGAAGATGGCAATGAACGAGCCTCATTTATCTTGGGCAAGCTAGCATCAAAACTTACTGCACTGGGAACTATTCCCAATTATAATCTCACAACCCCTTTTAGAAATTCTATTCCTGTAAGCGAAGAAGCCAAGATGCCTGGCGATTTATTTATGGAAAGAAAAATCAGATCTCTGATTAGGTGGAATGCCTTAGTCATGGTTCTAAGAGCAAATAAATCTGACGATGATCTAGGTGGCCATATAGCAACATTCTCATCCTCAGCAACACTTTATGATGTTGGCTTTAACTATTTTTTTCAGGGTTCAGCAGAAAATCAAGAGGACTTAATCTATTTTCAAGGCCATTCCTCTCCTGGCATATACGCTAGAAGCTTTTTGGAGGGATATTTTTCTGAAGAAGATCTTGATAATTTTAGACGCGAGGTAGATAAGCCTGGAATCTCGTCCTATCCTCATCCCTGGCTAATGCCTGAGTATTGGCAATTCCCTACAGTTTCAATGGGCTTGGGCCCAATCATGGGAATATATCAGGCTAATATTATGAGATATCTTTCTGCTAGAGGTCTTGCACCGAGAAATAATCGTAAGGTTTGGGTATTTTGTGGCGATGGCGAGATGGATGAACCCGAATCCAAAGGGGCTATTGGGCTGGCAGGACGAGAAAAGCTTGAGAATCTAATTTTTGTTATTAATTGTAATCTCCAGAGGCTTGATGGTCCTGTTCGAGGAAACAATAAGATTATTCATGAGCTTGAAAGAGAGTTTAGGGGCTCAGGCTGGAATGTTATTAAGGTTGTATGGGGCAGGCAATGGGATCCGATTTTTGCAAGAGACAAAGAGGGAAAATTACAAGAACTAATGGACGCAGTTGTTGATGGCGAACTACAAAATTTTAAAGCCAAGGGTGGCGCATACACTAGAAAGAAATTTTTTGGTCAAGATCCCGATGTTTTGGAGATGGTAGAGGATTTAACAGATGCGGATATTTATAAGTTAAATCGAGGAGGTCATGATCCTTATAAAGTTTATGCGGCATATCACAAAGCGGTGAACTCTAAGGGAGCTCCCACGGTGATTCTTGCTTTAACCACAAAAGGCTATGGAACTGGCTCAAGAGAAGCTGATAATACTACCCATCAAGTAAAAAAACTGACTATTGAAAACATTAAGTCTTTTAGAGATAAATTTGATATACCTGTATCAGATGATGATATCGAGCAATTGCCCTATGTTAGGCCGGCGAAAGATTCTCCTGAAATTCAATACTTATTAAAAACACGCGAAGCTTTAGGCGGGGCAATACCAAGAAGGCGTCAACACGTTAAAAGGTTAACTATGCCAGACGCTAATATTTTTGAGAAATATGTCACTGGTTCAGATGGCAAAAAAGTATCTTCCACCATGTCATTTGTTCGCATGATGACTGATGTCATAAAGGATAAAAAAATTGGGCAACATATAGTACCCATCGTTCCTGATGAAGCTAGAACCTTCGGCATGGAGGGTCTATTTAGGCAGATAGGCATTTACTCTTCTGAAGGTCAGAAATATAAACCTGAAGATGCGGACCAGGTCATGTGGTACAAGGAATCAAAGGATGGCGTAATGCTTGAAGAAGGCATAAATGAATCAGGTGCATTTTCCGCATGGATTGCATTGGCTACAGCCTACTCAAATTATGACCTTCCAATGGTTCCAATCTATCTTTTTTATTCTATGTTTGGCTTTCAAAGAATTCATGACCTGGCATGGGCGGCAGGCGATTCACAGGCCAAAGGGTTTCTTATTGGTGCAACATCTGGCAGAACAACGCTTAATGGAGAAGGTCTTCAGCACCAAGACGGCCATAGCCATCTTTTTTCAGCCACTATCCCAAATTGCCTTTCTTATGATCCTGCTTATGCTTACGAACTTGCAGTAATCTTTCAGCACGGAATTCAAAAAATGTTTGTAGAGTTAGAGAATTATTACTATTACATTACGGTAACGAATGAAAACTATGAGCAGCCTGCTAAGCCTGAGGGTTCCGATGAGGGAATTATTAAAGGGATGTACCGATTGATTGAAAACAAACAGCATCAAGTTATTTTGCTTGGCTCTGGATCAATTTTAAACGAATCTGTAAAAGCTGTAGAGATTTTAAGCTCTGTTGGGATTGCGGCAGAGGTATGGAGTGTTACTAGTTTCAACATGCTCAGAAAAGATGGGATTGATAAGCAGCGGTTTAATGAGCTTAATCCTGATCTCCCATCAAAAGTAAGTTATGTTGAGCAATGCTTGAGCGATGAATCCATTCCAGTCATAGCTTCCACTGATTATATGCGAGCCTATCCTGAGCAAATTCGCAGCTATATCAAAGCTCCATTTTATACGCTTGGAACTGATGGTTACGGTCGAAGTGATTCCAGAGAAAAGCTAA
>Ga0209482_1000302_pt1 | contig 44115 bp, 42 predicted proteins | sample CoawatmetaG10DNA_FD_187512 | JGI IMG/M metagenome (GOLD analysis project Ga0209482, IMG submission 187512) | Marine microbial communities from the West Antarctic Peninsula - Coastal water metaG104-DNA (SPAdes) (version 2) | ecosystem: Environmental > Aquatic > Marine > Coastal ...
TATTGAATTCAGAGATCCAGTCGTTGAGAACGTCGTGGATAAGTTTGTATCAAGATCTGATGTTGGCTTTGCTAAATATGGTAGAACATTACACAGTGAAAGAACTGGTAAACATAAAGATCTAGCTGGTTATTTAAATGATATACAAGAAGAGCTTATGGATGCTATACTTTATATTCAAGCTGCACGTGAAGAGTTAACTGATAATTTAGTTGATGAAACTATATCTGAAGTTAATAAAGCTTCATTTATAAACAGTGACTATGGTACGCCGGTATAGTAAAAAGAAAGGTCCAGTAAGATCTAAAAAGGTTAAGCATGATGGAATACAATTTGCGTCAGGACTAGAAAAACATATGTATATAGCTTTAAAAAAAGCTAAAATTAAAGCACATTACGAGGGACAAACTTACGAGCTTGTCCCTTCTTTTAACTTTGAACAAGAAGCTTATGAACGACAAGGCAATGGTAAAGGTGAATACCGTAATCGAGGTAATAAAAAAATACTTAATATTAAGTACACTCCAGATTTTGTGGGAGATAGTTTCATTATTGAATGTAAAGGACGTGCTAATGAATCTTTTCCCATACGCTGGAAGTTGTTTAAAGCTTATGTACATAAACACTTACCAAACATTACGTTGTACAAACCTCAAAATCAAAAAGAATGCGAAGAAACCGTGAACTTAATTCTTTCGAGCAGAAAGATGTAGCTAGAAGAAAATATGCTGAACGTCAACTTCAGAAGTTTATAGAATGGAGTGTTGAATCTAAAGGATATATAAAATACAAAGACTTAATTAAATACTCAGATAAATACGGAGTACCAAAAATAACATAATGAAAGAAAGCACGCTGCTAGAAATGCAAAATAAAATAAATTCATTAACAAGAGTTATACAACAAATGATTAATGAATTAAACATACTTAGTACCACAGCAATGGGTACTTTAGAAACTGTAAAGCTTATGCCTGGTTATCAAGAGTCAATAGATCAACTAAAAATTCAAGCTGCAAAAATTAAAAAAGAAAATAAAGATGGAGTTATCGAACAAAATATTAAGTGATATAACAGTATATATGAAATACGCTAAATTCGTTCCTGAACTTAATCGTAGAGAAACTTGGATAGAATTAGTAGATAGAAATAAAGCAATGCATATTAAGAAATATCCAGAGCTTTCAGAAAGAATAAATGAAGCCTATAAATTAGTATATGATAAGAAGATTTTACCAAGCATGCGTTCACTACAATTCGGAGGTAAACCGATTGAAATTAGCCCTAATCGTGTCTATAATTGTGCTTATTTACCAATTGATCACATTGATTCGTTTCACGAAACTATGTTTTTATTACTTGGAGGAACCGGTGTTGGATATTCTGTACAAAACCATCACGTAAAACAAATGCCACCAGTTAATCAGCCTTATTCTAAAAGAACTAGAAGGTTTTTAATTGGTGATAGTATTGAAGGATGGGCGGATGCTATTAAAGTTCTTATGAAGTCTTATATGGGAGAAAAAAGAAACTCTACTGTAGACTTTGATTACTCAGATATTAGAGCTAAAGGTGCACAGCTAGTTACTTCAGGTGGTAAAGCACCAGGACCTCAACCTTTAAAAGAATGTATACTAAAGATTAAAGGTATATTCGACGCTAAAGAAGATGGAATACCGTTGACTACTGTTGAAGCTCATGATATAGTTTGTCATATAGCAGATTCAGTTTTAGCTGGTGGTATTCGTAGAGCTGCTTTGATTAGTTTGTTTTCTGCTGAAGATAGCGAAATGATTAGTTGTAAATCAGGAACTTGGTGGGAGACTAATCCACAAAGAGGTAGAGCTAATAACTCTGCTGTTCTTATGAGACATAAAGTAACCCAAGACTTTTTTATGGATTTATGGAAACGTGTTGAGCTATCAGGATCAGGTGAACCTGGCATATATCTTAATAACGATAAAGACTGGGGCACAAACCCTTGTTGTGAAATAGCATTAAGACCTTTTCAGTTTTGTAACCTATGTGAAGTAAATGCTAGTGATCTCGAGTCACAAGAAGATTTTAACAACAGAGTTAAGCAAGCTAGTTTCATAGGTACATTACAAGCTGGTTACACTAACTTTCATTACTTAAGAGACATATGGAAAGATACGACAGAGAAGGATGCGCTTATCGGTGTATCAATGACAGGGATAGGGAGTGCCGCTGTGCTGCAGTTGGATATGAAGGAAGCTGCAAATATAGTAAAAAGAGAAAACACGAAGACAGCTAAAGCTATTGGTATTAATCCAGCAGCAAGATGTACAACCGTGAAGCCTGCTGGGACGACATCTCTGGCACTAGGAACTTCATCTGGTATTCACGCATGGCACAATGATTATTATACACGTAGAATTAGAGTTGGTAAAAACGAATCTATGTATAAGCATTTATCTAAGCATCACCCTGAATTAGTTGAAGATGAGTTTTTTAGACCTCATGACACTGCTGTTATTAGTATACCACAAAAAGCACCTGAAGGTTCTATATTAAGATTAGAATCACCATTTGATTTATTTGAAAGAATAAAGAAAGTTGCACAAGAATGGATTGTTCCTGGTCATAGAAAAGGATCTAATACTCATAATGTTTCAGCTACAGTTAGTTTAAAGCGAGAAGAGTGGGATCAAGCAGGTAAATGGATGTGGAAAAACAGAGATCATTATAATGGTCTATCTGTATTACCTTATGATGGTGGTAGTTATACTCAAGCACCATTTGAGGATATAAGTAAAGTACAATACGATATGGCTATGACGCATCTAAAAGATGTTGATCTTAGTAAGATTGTAGAAACAGAAGATGAAACAGATCTTGCAGGAGAATTAGCTTGTGCAGGTGATAATTGTGAAATTAAATGAGAAAGTTAGCAATAATTGGAGGTCTTAGCTTGATGACAGCTGGGACTTCATATATGATGTGGCATCCACACGCACCACAGTTTGATTTAAATCCTAATACATTAGCTATAGCTAGTGGAGGTTTTTTTATCGCTGTTGGAATTAGTTATAAATTTTAAAACAAAAAAAATGGCAGAAAAATTCAAACCACACCTGATGTATAAAGGTAAGAGCTCTACAATGGCTAAAACAATGAAAAAACATCTTGAATTAAAGAAAAAAGGTTATGGACACAAAAAACCTAAATAAATAAATAAAAAGTTATGTGCGGACTATGTCTAGGCGGTATTTGCGAATACTGCAACAGTTAAAATATAAAAAGGGGAAGTCGTAATGACCTCCCCTTTTTTGGTTACAGGAACTTTGGGTATGGTGCCCAGTTTTTTTTTGTTCCTTAATTAAGTGTTGATTTATCAGGAAATGGATTATAAACTTTTTCTTTTAGTTTTTTATATCTTTTTGTACCTGTTTTACCTTTAGATTTCATAGTTCTAAGTCTTTTAAGACTTCTAACTTGCTTATTTTCTCTTCTAACTTCTTTTCCGTTTCCGTCTCTTTCCATTTTTTTTATTTTCTAACATTTCCATCTTGCTCTAGCAGCTTTACCTCTTTCACCTGTCCAACCTTTTGACCTAGCGCAAAATGATTTTCTTCTTTTAGCAGATTTACTACCAGGTTTTACATCACCGGTAACTGCGGTTTTTAACTTACTTCCTGGATTTTTTTTTTTATATGCAGCAACACCTTTTTCAGTCATACCAGCACCTTCTTTAGTAGTTCTAAAATTACGCCCTTTGCCTTTAGTTGTTTTTCTAGGTTCGTTCTTTAATGGAGATTTAAAATTAGAGCCTAAATTTCTTTTTTTAACTCCTTTTGTAATAGGCCTATCAGCATCGTCACTAGGTAATAATGAAACTTTTTTATTCTTTCTATCATAATAAAATTCTTCTTTTTCTGAAGCATATTCACCTGTTTTTATTTTGCCTTCATCTCTATATCCTTGCTCAAAATCTTTAATTGCTTTTTTTCTTCCTTTTGTTTTAAGCTTAGCTGGTGAATTAGGTTTACAATTTGGTACCATTTTAACTTTACCTGATTCTGTCTTTTTGCCAGAAGGCGAAGGTTTAGTTCCGCTAGCACTGTAACCTTCCCAGCAAGGACCTTTTTTCATTACTGGAGAACCTGTGTGTTTCATTTTATAATTCATGGATTTTTATTTAGATCTATAATTTTATTTACTCTATCTTTTTCGTATTTAAGTTTTTTAATGGCATCTGTAGTTAAACCTAAACTTCTTAGACTATCTATTTGAACTGATTTATTTAATTTAAACAAATCATCACTCTGTTTTTTTAACTGTTCAATCTTGTAACTTTCTGTAGTTAATAATTTTTTAGGTTTGTATTGTCTTGTGTTTTTTAATTTATTTTCTTTTCTATATTCTTTTCTACCTTCTTTTTCAATCTTAAATCTATCAGCTTTTTGAACTTCATTTTCTAATTGCCATTTTGGCCAACCTAAAATCATAGCTACTCTTTGCCAGCTTTCATTTGTTTCGTCAAGAGCACCTTGAACATTTTCCATTTTTTGGAAAGCTCTATCTACAGGTACGTTAGTTATAGAAGAAATAACTTTTGCAGCAGCTCTATAAGATGGATTGTTTATATTAAAAGGTTCTTTAGATTCAGGTCTCCAAGAATTCATTTCATAATCTTTTAAACCACCTTTGTATTTTTTTGTTTTTATAGATATAGGTGGACTTACTTCTAGTAATTTCCAAGCATTATCTCCATATTCTGGCCCTGGATATTGACCTTCTTTTTTAGATCTTCTATATAAATCTAATAAAACATTTTTAGCAGTAGCTAATATAACTCCTTGAACACCAACACCTCTTAATATGTTATCTAACATACTATTGGCTGTATTAATATCTGTTTTACTGTCTTTGCTATTATAATACTCCATAGCTTTTTCAGCTTCTTTATCACTCATACCTTCATTTTTAAAGTATTCTAAAGAAACATCATCATCATCATCTCCAAAACCAGAAGCAAACATAGCGCTTTGTAAAGCCGTAAACATTAGGTTTTGAACAAATCCATAATACATTATTTTGCTAATATTAGATTTAGGATCTCCTCTGCCAGCTACTAAATCTCTACCTGCTTTATCCATTATTCTAGCATATTGAGAGGGAGTGTTGGCAAACGCAAGAATGAATCTACCTAATGTACCAGCTTGTTGTTGAGATATCTTATCAGCTCTAGCAGATTGTTGAGACTCTTCAGCCTTTTCTCTAAAATCTAAAAATGCTTTAGCTTCTGCATCGGCTTGATTCATACCTTGTTTCACATATGTTTTAGTTCTATTTCTAAAATAAGTTGATCCACCTGTTGCTATAGCAAAGCTATCAGCAAATTGAGTTAAAACAAAACCTCTACTTAATAAATAACTTATAACACCTTTAGCACTGTTTCCAGTTGTTTTAGCAGCTTCAGCGATTTCAGACTCTGATACATTTATTTTAAGACCATTACGTCTATCTATTAAAAAGTCAGAATTCATTAATTTCATGAAATCTGTCCAATATTGTTTTTGATTAGCAAAAGCAGCACCAGCTTTTAAAGGATTATTATCAGTCCAATTTACAAAATTAATAGCAGATATAGTTTGTAATACTGCAGATCTAGCGTTTAAGAACATAACTGCACCAACAGAATTGTTTATATAGTCTTGAAACCTAACCTCTAACCTGCTAGTTCCAGACTTCCTATTCTGACCTGTTTTCATTCTTCTTAAAGAATCTTCAAGAGCTTCCCTATATTTAGGCCCATATGCCGCTTCTAATTTATTTAAAGTTTTTTCATCAAATGCTAAATCAACATTTTGATTCCACTGTTGTAGTAGTCTAGGTCTAGTATCTTTTCTTAAACCATTTATAAAATCAGTAGTTATAGTTCCACCTAACCAATCTCCACCTGGGTAATGATAACCATCTTCTTTACCTAGTTCTATTAATTGATCAACAAATAAATTTAATTCCATATTGTCTTCTACAAAATCTTTTATTTGATTTAAATCTCTATCAGATAATCCTTCAATGTTAATACCTTGTTTGTTCCAAGCTGCTATTCTAGTTACGTCTTCATATGTAAAACCACCAAAAGCTTTCTTCTTTAAATTATTAGGAATACCTTTTAAACTAGATTTTAATGATCTAAAGTCACTCATCAACTGGTTTTGAGCTATTGATAAATCGTTCATAGCTCTACCAAAAGGTTTTATTAGATTATCTTGCATCCACGACCATTGAGCCTCACCTTTTTCTCCTTTGGCTAACATTTTATAAAGCAAACCACCAAAATCTTGAGCTGACGGTGGTATTAAAGACCAAGAGTTTCTTGTTCTACCTTTCGCTTTAGCTCTCATTGAAGAATATTCTTTATATGTTTCTATGCCAGTAGCATCAAAAAGTATATCATTCATTACTTCTCCAACGCTATTACTAAATTTTATTTTAGCTTGTTGAGTTTTAGATTTTACATCTACCACGCTTAAAGCGACATCTACAGCATCTACGTTTTTCATTGCATCATCTGCAAAATAAAAATCGTTATATCCTTCAGCTGCTTTATCTATTATCCAACTGGATTTGCCCAGTGGAGAACTATCAGCTAAACCAGTTATGTTTTCTATAGGTATATTTAATCCATTTTCATCTAAAAAAGTTTTAATAGCAGCAGCAGCAGCTTGAGGCCTGGCTGTTAAAACAAATAAATCTCTACCTCCTTCAGATTGATCCATCATTTTTGCTACTTCTAACAAAGGCCCAGGTTTACCATCTATTACTTGATTAAACTCAGAAAAATCCCACTCAACACCTTCGTTTGTCATCTTGTCTCCGTCTCTTGCAAATTCTTCTGCTGTTAAAGATCCAGTTTTGCCATCTGGCATGGTGTATAATACATTACTATTTGTTCTAGCTAAAGTGTCATCAAAGTCAAAAACTCTAATTTTTTTAATTGGAGCATTAGGATCACGAGCTAAATTCAAAGCTCTGTCTAAGATTTCAGCTTGTCTTATTACTTCCGGATTAGTTGTTTTACTAGCTTTTATATTAGGAACAACTTTACTTTTAGAGTTTGTTTTTATATTTTCTTTTGAAGCTTCACCTTTCTTAACATCTAAGTCATTACTATTTACAACGTTTTGTAAATCAATTATTCCTTGTTCTTGAAACATATCAATTTTAGAATCAGGCAAACCAGAAAGTTTAGTAACTTGTATTCTTAAACCTATATTAGCAAAACCAGAACTTCCAGGTAATTTTCCATCAATTAATTCAACACCAGCTTTTTTATAGTTTGTTGGTCCCGTAATAGATTCGTTCGATGTTTTAGCAATAGCTAAACTCCAAGTAGCTTCGCCATCTAAAAAAGGAACAGCGTTGCCTAAGTTAGAAGGATCTTCTAATGAAGAATCTATAGTGTTTCTTAATTTAAATAAACCACCAGCTTTTTCTCCAGCAAAGCCTCCTTGTTTAGCTATATTCATATATGCAGTGCCATTAGATTTACTAGAATAACCTTCCCCTACGCTATCAGCTGAAAGCACGGTTTTTCTTTGAATTTTTCTTTGAAAACCTTCTGACTGCAAAACATCTAACACTCTCTTGTCTAATACTTCTCCTATTTTATATGTTACCCATTTTTCAGCATACATTTCTTTACCAACCTCATTTGCTTTATCAACCCAATTTTGTATATCAGATCTAGCAGACTCAAGCATATTTAATAGATCCTTATTAAAGCTAAGTTCTTTAGTTAGATTGAAGTTTACTTTTCCGTTGGCGTCTGTGGTTATTATAACTCCAACACTTCCAAATCTAGCGTTATTTAATTTAAGCTCAACATTAAAAGCGTTCCCACCTATAGTGGCTTCCATATCCGCAGCTCCACCTATTTCAGAAGGACCAACACCTATTATTTGTAATGCTGATTCTTTTCCGTTATTTTTTTGCCACTTATTAATACCTCTATCTGTTACATCGTAAACTAGTTGCTCGGCAGCATAACCAGCTGTTAATCCTAGATTTCTAGCTAGTTCTCTTACTATTTCGTCAAAGTCTTGATTTTTCTTAGTTGTTAAAATCTCTTTTCTAGCTTTAAAAATTAATTCAGCTCTTTCAGTATCATTAAGATCAACTTCTTCGTCTATTATAGATGCAATAATTAATGATTTTTCTGGGTCACCTAATATATTATCGACTCTTACTATGTTTTTTGAAAGTCCTTTTATAGCTTTTTTAATATCTTTAGCCCAGTCTTTCTTGGGTGAAGTTGAATTAAATTTAGTATCACCAAAAGTTTCTTGCCAAGCTAAATCAACATTTTCATCTGTAAATCCTCTAGATTTTAGATTTGTAAAAAATTGTTTTCTTTTGTTTAAAAAATCGTTTTTTAATTCAAGATCAGCATTAGAAGCTAAAAAACCTTTTGAAAATTTAAGATTAACACCTCGACCTATAGCTTTGCTAACGTCTTCTAAGTAAGCGTCTACAATAACTTCGCCTGTGCCAGAACTATCTAAACCTAATTCAAACTTGCTTAATACATCAGGATTGCCAGAAACTTCCATAACAGCATTTAAAGCTAGTTCACCTGACAACTTATCAGCTAAAGAATCTTTTCTAGTACCTTTTTTAGAACCTTTTATATCAAAGAAACTTTTAACAGCAGCTGGGTCTGGATATAGCTTTTTATACAATGTAGGGCCTTGGTTAGTTGTTCCTGATATTAACAATCCAGTACCTTGAAATTTTTCAACTTCAGTAGTTGATAAGTTTTCTTTAATAACTTCTGTAAATATTTTATCACCTTTAACTAGTCTTTCAAAAGCCACTAATTTATTAATACTTAAATCAGATATAGCATCTGAGTTTTGGTTTAACCAATTAACATAATCTCCTCTTTCTCCAAATGTCTCCATGAACGCTACTCTCAATTCTTCTGATAGTCTAGATTCTAAATTATTATTAAATTCTTTATATATACCAGCTAAGTCTCTATCGGCTTGCCTCTTTATTTCACCTGTTGGGTTTGTTTTTAAAACTTTTTTAACGTCAGCTAATGTTATTTCAGTTCTTTTACCAGATCTATTTTTTCTAGTATACACAAAATCAGGCATTGGAGTTCCTAAAACTTTCTCTGTTGTTTCTAGTATATATTCTCCTAATGGTGAATCTCTTTCTATATTTAATGATTCTCTTAAGTTTACGTCAGCAACTTGTTCAACAGAAGTTTGATTAGTTTTACTAATTTCAGTAATATCAGAACTACCTAAGTTGTCTATATCTTTAGAACTAAAATCGTTAAATACTTCTCCTGTTTTTAACACGTCTCCTATTCTATTTCCTAGCCTACTATTTATATAACCATATAAACTATCATTAGTTTTATCAAACCCTCTTAGATCAGGCAAGAGCTTAACCTTAACAGCTTGAACAAGTTCTTCTATGTCTAGATTTTTAGTTAGATCAACTACATTTTTATCTTGAGTAACAAAATTCTTAGCTTTGGCCCTTATCATGCCATCTAGGTCTGATTCTATTTTAGGAAAAAATGCATCAGCTTGAGTATTTTTCTTCCTTAAACCTTCTTTAAAATTAGGCCATTTTTCTTTTATTTTATCAAACTTTTCATTTATAGATTTCTTAGTTTTTTTAGCTATATTAGAAATAGATTGATCATCTTTTCTAGCTAAAGTACTAGATGGTGCACTATTACTATTACTTATTAAGTCTTTTATTTTTTTAGCATTAATTTTTATTCTATCCATAAAACCCTTAGGCTTTTCTTTTAGAAGCTTTTTATTTTCTACTATTAAGTCTGCTTTTGTTTTTGAAGTTTTTGAAAGTTTAGTTTTAGAAGCTGCTATTTTAGAAGATTGAGGCTCTTGACCTCTATTAATATCTATTACTTCTGTTTCGTTAGTTTCTGATCTTGCTTCTAGTTCGGCTAAAGTTTCAGAACTTATTTTACCTAATCCTATTTCTTCACCAAGTTTAACAAAAAAGTTATTTATATCATTTGTACCTTTAAAATCTACTCTAAACTCTCCATCACTAGCTTTCATTAAACCTTGGTTTAATTTCATAGCAAAGAAAGCTGTGAAATCTTTGTAGTTTTGTAAATCAACATTACCTGCTGCTACTTCCTCTACAAAAGAAGAGAATACTTCCTCAAAGTCAAAAGTACCATCAGAATTCCTTAAGCCATCGGTACCTTCTAAAATCATCTTATTAAAAACATCTGCTTGTTCTGTTCTTAAGAATTCTACTAATATCTTGCCAGACTCGTTAAATGATTCAGGATCACCTTGTATTAGCTTTTTAGTAGCTCCATGACCTCCCTCGTGTAACGGAACGCCTGGTTTCTGATTGTTAACAGCGTTTTCTTTTATATTAAACTGCATGTTTAGATCTTCAGCAAAAAATCCATTAACCTCTCCACTTTTCACGCCTTCTATAGCAGCATCTCTTTGTATTTCTAAATCTTGCTTTTTAGTAATTTCAACTGTTCCGCCATCTTCAGTTTTAGCCTCAATAGTTTCATTAGCCTCTACATCACTTAAACTTTCTATAGCTTCATTATAAGCTGCTTCTATGTCTTTAACAGCATCTACTTTAGTATCTGAATTTGTATAACCCCATCCACCTTGATCTGCTATAACCTCAGCTTTAGCGTTGTTACTGTCATAAGTCTTTTCGTCTATTATTTTAACAGCTTCAGTATTTATCTCAGATTGATCTGGCTTGTAATTAGGATTGTTAACTCTTTCTTGTATATTAGTAACAGCTTCTGCCTCTATCTCATTTACTACTTTCAAAGATTCATTGTCAAATACAGAATTACTTTTTTGTACAAACCACTCATGAGCAAAAACTTCCCCGTCTAAAAAGCTTTGATTAATGCTTTGCATTTTTTTGTATTGAGAATTTACTTGCTGCAACCTTACAAAAGCGTCATTGCCAGGAGTAGCGGCACCTGGATCAGCAGCTAAATTTAAAGCTTCAGTCCTAAGCTTAGCTAAATGTTCTTGGTTTTTAACATATAAAGAAGCTGCCTTGTTTCTCATGCCATCATCGGTAACTTTTTTCATTAAGTTGTCGTGGTGTTCTTTCATTTCACCATTTAAAACTTCAACCTGTCCTTCTATCTCTATTTTCTTTTTTACTAAGTTGTTTAAATTAAGTATATTTTCTGGTTTTTTTAATGGCCCTTGCTCTATAGATTGGGCTTCTTTTATTTGTAAATTTAAATCGTCAAGTATTTTATGTTTCTCAACTAAAATATCATTAGTACCTTTAATTAGCTTAACCTCTTTATTGCTAGAAAAATTAATAGTAGACGAACTACTAAAAGCTTTTCCAGCACCATCTAATATACCTGTTAAGGCAAAACCACCAGCATAGGCTTCTACAAGCCCCGTTGATAATGGTCGTTGTTCTACTAAGTTATCAAAAAACGTTACACCAATTTCACCTAATCCTTCAGTATTACTTTCTTTTAACCAGCTTTTTCCACCGGCTTTTAACTTTTGTCCCCATGAAGTAAACAAAGGTTCTAATGCAGCATTACCACCTTGATTACGTATAATCTTATTAAACTTAGCAGCATATTGGCCTGTTGTTAAATACGCAAAAACAAATTCATTAGCTCCAGCAAAAGATAATCTAGACATGTATTCTAAGCCTCCAGGAGCTATTATTTGATTATTTAACTCATCTATCTTAGTTTTCTTAGTTTCATCAGAAAAATTAGAATTTTTTAAAGCTTTTATCTGGTTTTTAATATCATCATTTTTTAAATCTATTTCAGTTTGTTTAGATCCAACGCCTGACAAGCCAGCTATACCAGAAGAAATAGCTGCAGCATAAGAACTACTACCACCTGACAATATCATTACAGCCATTATTGGTGCTGTATCTGTAAACATATCTGTACCCCACTCAAAATACGCTGCCAAACCTTCCCAACTATTAAAATTACCTTCTTCAAAAGTAGAAGTAGAAAAGTTATATTCACTTTTTTCCGTATCTAGCCATTTTTGCATTTGAACATTACCGTGAGCTAAAACTTCAAAAGCATCTATATCCATATACTTCATTGCCCAAAACATAGGATTAACATACATAGTGAGTGCAGCAGCACCCATAGTTAAATCTTTAGCTAAGTTTAAACCAGATATACCTAAATTTACACTAGCTCTTTCAAACTCATTATAATTTTTACTCCAAACATCAATTTGATCTTTAAAACTAGGTATATCCTCTATGTAAGAAGAAAATTTAGATATTTGGACTTGCACCATTTTCTCCGATAAAAACTTTTGTGTTTTTAAATTATTATAATTATTTATAGTACTAATAGGCATAAAAGCAACGGCTTGTCCATTTTCTTTTAAAACTAAATCTTTATCAATATACTCATATAAATTTTCTCCAGCTTTTATAGTATAAACTAAATCTTGTCCTTTATCATTTTTTTGACCGTTTACTTTTAAGTAAACATCTTCAAAAATATTTCCATTTTCATCAACTTTTGGCATTATTGAAATACTAGATAACTGGCTTAATCTTCCAGCTTCTGTACTAGCGTAGTTGTAATTTGAAAAAGAATTATCTCTAAAAAAATTATCTACGTTTTTTCTTTCATGAAATAGATCAAGTCTATTTTTTGCTGTTTCAGATTTAGCAACAAAAACATCAACACTGGCTTGAGCTTGCTCTAGTAAAAATTTACTTTCTCTATCCATTATAATAGAACTAGCTATACCAAAACCTAAGTTCCTAGCTTTATTTTCACCAGTTCCAAAAAAAGCACCACCATCTTTTTCTGCCCATTTCTCTACATTATCTTCTGTTACAGCTCTTTCAGCATCGCCCATTAAAAGATCTCTAGTTTTATCAACTAATGTTCTAAAGTCTTGTTGAAGAGGATCTTTAGAATCAACAACGTACTCATTGTTTTTATTTAGTAATTCGTCTATAGTAAAAGCAAGAGGTGGTAAACCGCTACTTTTTCTTTCTAAATTTATTAATTTATAAGCTTGCTTAGCAGTTTTAGCATCTTCATTAACCTTCTTTATAACCATTTGAAATCTCTCTACACCTAGTTGAGCAGCTTCAACTCTAGACACATCTCCCGCTACTATGCTTTTAGCAACTTTTTCATAATTAAATTTTTTATCTAATCTAACTTGTTGTTTTTCACTTATGCCAACTCCACCTTTGTCAACTGGTGTTGATAAAAGAATTTTACTTGACATCTTTATCTTGTCAGCCTTGTCTTTTAAAGCGCCCCATTGTTCACTATCCCAGTTGTCTAAAACAAACTTCTTTAGTCTATTTTTTTCTCTTAATATTTCTTCTTTCTCTTTAGTTGGGCTTAGATCAAATTGAAATACTTCAATTTTGCCATTAGGGGCCATAACTTCTACCTTGTCTCTTAAAAAACCAGAAACACCTTCAAGAGGTTTAACTTTAAAATCTTTAGGTAATAGTAAATCTAAAGTTACTGATGCTTCATCTTCTGTGTTTTTAAATAAGTTTTCACCTAAAACACCATCTAAATAACTTTCTGCTGTGTTTACAGTTAAGTTATTTAAAGTAGAGTTTTGCCAAGCATTAGAACCTCCTTCAACAGTAACAGTAAAATCTTTTAAAATACCAACGTCATAATCTTTTTCTACTTCATTAGTATAATAACCATAACCATCACCTAAAGTTTTTACGAATTTTTGAATATCATAATTTACTTCAGCTAGTTTTTTAATTAAATTAAAATCATCACCATTTACTATGTCTTCTATTTTATAATACTTTGTAACTCCATCTTCTTTTTTAGTTATAAATTGACCAATAGTAGACTCACCATCAAATCTCTTATCAGCGCCTTTAAAATCTTCGCTTGGCACTAGTCCAATATCTGAAAACTCATCAACTTTACCCATCCTCTCTTTTACTACTTTAGATCGTACATAGTAGTCTGATTCTTTTAAAGTTCTTTTTGTTTTAGCTCTTATTCTTAAATTCTTCACATTAAACCTGTCTTCTATCTCTGGTTTTTCTTCTGGTAATTCTACTTTTTCTAATTCTTCCTCTTCTTCTATTACAGGTAAATCTATGTTAGTACCGTCAGTTACTACAGGTTTTTGATTTAAATCATCATCACTTAAAATAGGTTCATTAACATTTTTACCTCTTAATTGATCTATATATATACTACTGGGATATTTATCAGGTGTTACTGTAGCTACATTAACCTTTTTATCTTTCTCAGGATCACCATCTTCAGGTTCTATAACAGTTTTATCCAATAAAGATATGTCATTATTCTGCTTTAAGTATTCACTTACAGACAATTCTTCATTTTCCGCTGCAAGACCTATTTCGTCTTCCGTAAACTCTATATCATTATAAAGATATTTATTCATATAATTATATTTATTTAGATTTAGGTAGCAGTGCAACTGCCATAACACGTTTTTCTATACCTGCTGCTTCTCCCAATAGGAAGCTTAAGCTTTTAGGATCTGTAAAATCGTAAATTAAAGCATCTCCACTTTTATCTACTATCTTACCATTTTTCATTTCGTAAATTTCTTTTCCCTCTAATTTATTTAATTGAGTTAAAAACTCTTGATCTGTTTTTATAGCACTAGAAGCTTTAATTATATTACCTATGTCATCTTTTCTGGATTCTAATGTTTGATTAGTATAAGGTGTTCTTTGATTTTTAGGTTTTTGTTCTGTTTTTAAATATTTTCTTTCTGTTAAATTTAAATTTTTAATTCTATCATCTACAGATTTTTTTATCATTAATTTTCTAGCTTCTTCTTTTTGGAGTTTTAAAAATGATTCGCCTTGTTCAAGACTGAAAGTTGATGGAAAAACTCCCCACTCTGTATCTTTCATGTTTATATCTATTCCTTCATAATCATTATATACGTCAGCCCATAATATAGACATTGATTCATTATCTTCAACAACCTTGCTAAACGCGTTGCTTTTATTCATACTACTTTTTAATAAATTTATTTTATCTGGAGTTATATATCTATATATATCTTGATTTTCTATATCACCAGGCGTAGGTTCGTACTCATATGTTACATATGGTGATTTTAAGTTTTCTGGATGTAGATAATTATCAACAATTTTAGTATCAAATTCACTGTTATCAGGAATAGTTTTTATAACATTTCCATTAGCTTGCATTTTAAGTAACTCTTCTATGTTTATATTAGCAGCGTTTTCTGTGTTGTTTTTAGGGTTAAATAAAAATAATTTACCATCTCTAGATATTATATTAGTATCACCTCCATCAGCTATGCTTAATAAAACTTCTTGCATTTCTGAATTTGTAGTAGAACTTATAGCTCCAGGCATGCCAGGTTTGATATTTTGTTTTTCTTTTAAGTCCTTAGCTAGCATCAATATCTCAGGCGCTACCATTTTGTATGTGTTGACTTGTTTGTTTATAGTATCTAAAGCTTGTTTGCCTCTAGTAGAGTCAATATCACCGCTAGCAATACCGTTCTTTATTTTAAAATATTCATCAACTTGAGAATTCCAAAAGTTCCTTATGTTAACATTGAATTTATCATCTCCACTGCTAAAATTAGATATTCTATCAGAGAAATTATTTTTATCTCTTAATCCTCTTTCGTATACAATTTGCTGGTTTTTTCTATGAGCAGCCATTTGTCTTCTAATGTTTTCAAAAGTTCTTTCTCTTTGAGCGTTCATCTGTTGATTTGCCTTAGCAAATACGTCAAATTCTCTGTTTACTATTCTCTGTGGATTGCTATATGCGTTGTTTGCCATATCTTGCTTATTGATTTTATTTATTACCCTTGCTTAAGACCAAAGCTAGCTACTGAGCCTAGTGTAGATCCAAAAGCTGCACCCATATCTACAAAAGCTTGACTTCTAGCAGCGTTTGCGTCTGCTGCATTTTGTTGATTATTCTGCATCATTCCAGCTGCAAAACCCATATCCGCTATAGATCTATTTTCTAACTGAGTCATTTCAAATTCAGCACCTCTACCTTGTAGTTCAGCTGCTTTCATAGCGCCTTCACCTTTTAATTGATCTGCTCTTTGTTGTCCTTCAGCTTTCATAGTAGCCACATCCATGGCTCCTTTTGCTGATAATTTTTGGTTTTGAGATTCTTGTTGTTGTATATCTGCTGATATTCCTTTTTTAGATTGAAGAGCTGCTTGAGCTAAAGCTGTAGCACCACCTGATCCCATACCAGTTTTCATCATAGTATCTAAACTATTGGCTAGCGCTATATCAGCTTGTTCTGCTTGAAATTCTGCTGCTTGTGTTGCAACGCCTAAATTAGCAAAAGTATTAGTCATTCCAGCAAATGGATTTTGTATATTTTCAAAAGCGTTTGTTACCTCCCCATATGGGTTTGTTATCTCAGGTCTATTAGCTCTTGCTTCTTTTAATTCACCAGCATACATTTCTGCTTGTTCTAAATATCTACCTTCTGCGTCTTTAGCTCTTTTGGCTGCTATACCGTTTCCAACCATTTGACCTGCTAAGCCTACGCCTGCTACTATTAAAGATGCTGTAACTGCTGCCATAATTTATTAATTTATAATTTTTACTATTTCATGTGAGGGCTTATCATCTACTTTCCACCCTAATTTCTTGTGTGTATCTATTAACTTGCTATTTCTACCTATAGTAAACATGTATTTATAACCTAAGTCTTTAGATATAATTTCAGCTGCTGTTATAAGAAGCTCTATCGCGTCCCCTCTGTCATCTTCTTTGTAATCTGGATTAGATACTATCCATTCTAATAATAATGCTTTAGAATTAGTCATATACATAAATCCAGCTACTATAGGTGTATTGTTTTTTTCTATCATTAAACCGCCCGTACCATTGTTTGGTAAAAAATCTTTAGATGGCGCTGACCAACCAGGCCACTTATTCCACCAAGTAGTTAAAATATCGTAATCTTTATCTACTAACTTCCTTGCTTTTAATTCCATTTATTTAATTTAATTGTCTATATATAGACAATTACAGGTTTAAAAACCAGATTTACTAAAATTAGTAGAAACTGCAAATAATTCTTTAGCACCATTTAAATCAGTTATTGTATCAGTTGTCATAGTTGCCGTAACATAGTTTGCTTTTATACCACTCATAGGATAACCAGTAGAAGCATTAGTGTTAAATATAACTTCTCCAGCTCTTGGCGTTGATTTATTTATTAAATTAGCTACATAAAGATTTTCTTTAACAACGAAACCAGCATAACCATACGGAGGCGAAACTGCTTTACTGCCAGTGTTAGATGTATTATTAATTTCATATCTCCCTTCATAAACGCTAAAAATAGAAGAAGTTTCATCAACGTTAGCTAACCAAGTGTTGGCGCCAAAATTAGGCTCAAAATTACCATCTCCATCAGCGTCTATATAAGGAGTTACTTGAGGTTCTTGTTGATCAGAAATAAAACTAGTAAGTTTCCAACCAGCGCTACCTTCATATCCAACAGTTAAGAAGTTTTTACTTAAATCAGGTTGTGGATTAAAAACAAAAGTCACTTGAGGTTGTGTAGATACACCATAAAAAGTATTTCTATTATTAGAAGTTCCTTGAAAATTATGCTGAAATAAACCGCTGTATGTAGTAGAATAAAACTTATCTTTTAAACTACCCATAATAGTGGGTTTATAAGTAAAGAAACTAGTCCAGCCATTAACAGTTTCATCCCACGCTAAAGTTGAGTAACTATTTTCAGAAGTAGAATAAAAAGATGGCTGTTGTTGTAATGAAAGATGGTATTGATCAGTGTGTATATCCCAACCACCTATTATAAAACCTTTTGTATAACTTAAAAATCTTACGTCAATTGCAGGTGGTACAATAGCAACTGTTGGATTAGAAGTTAAGTATACTATTATTTGATTATTAATTGATGTATTAATTTTTGTTACAAAAATATTATTACCGTCGCTATCAACAGCGTCAGTCCATCCAGAATTATCACTACCTATTTGCATTTTACCACCTACTGAAACTGTAGATGGAGTTGTTAAAATCAATGTAGACGCAGCGACGTTTGACACAAAATTACTTACTCCAGGTTGAAGAGTATAGTTGTCATTTATTAAAGGCAAATTGTCTCTAAAATAATCATTCATACCGTTTTGAGATATTTCTGTTAAACCATCTCTTGATAACCTCATTACTGAGTTTCTAAACTTATCTGTAAAGTATTTTCTATATCCATAAACAGCAAAGCTTTCTGGGTTTAAACTAATACCATAATCTCCAACATAAGGAACTATTTGTCCTATTACTAAATTTGTAGAAGTTATAGTACCACCACCTTCAGCAGAAAATATTGCATCTTTGTCTATTAAAGCTCTTGAAATTTTATTTTCTTGAAAAAGAATTAAATTAGTATCTTCAGCATATAATTTTTGTATACTTCCATTAGCTGGATCAACAGCTTTAGTTATACTATCAGCAGTAGAGAAAACATTTGTTTCATTAAAGCCAGTTAAAGAATTTACTAACCCTGAGTATATTAAAGCGTTAGGTCTATGTTTCTGTATTGGATTATCTTCATTTAAATAAGCTCTAGCACCATAATCAGTTTGTAAATTATTATAACCACCTCTTATTCTACTTTCTTCAACAAAAACATTGGCTTTTATTTGCGTTGTGTCAAGAGGGTTTTTAATAGCATCACCGTAGTAAGATGGACCTGGCCAAGTTAACGAAGAATTAACATTATCATAGTATTCATCTTTTCCATCTGGAGATTCTACAGCCACTTTACTAGGACCTGTTTGTACTCTTTTTAACCAAAAGGAATTATAATAACTTATTTCTAATATAGCTGCCATATTTATTTATTTAATTCTGCCAAGATGGAGTACAATTTGTGCTTTTTACTGGGTCTGAATTTTTTTGACCTTGACTAACGTATAATGGAAAAACAGTTCCATATTCAGTACCATTACCAAATCTAAAAAGAATAGTAACTCCACGTCCTCCCCCGGAAACTTCTGGGCTATTAAAATTTTCTTCGGCGTTTATTACTATCCTCCAGTCTTCTTCATCGTTCGCAGCATCGTTCGCTATCCACATCACAAGCATTGAACTAATCCAACTCCACCTTGAATCACTACTATCTAATGTGTAAAGATAATTACCAGCAAATGATGATGATGATAATGTGAAATTGTTTATACTACCAATAAGACTATCTTGACTTGTAGACACTGGACTTCCACCATTAGAACCATTGATTGCTGGTAAATTTCCTGCTCCATTATTGTTAAATGTGTATATTTGAAAAGGAATTAAATATTTGTTAGTTCCAAAACTTCCAGCTGGAGCTGAAGTGTTTAATATAGGTGATACTTTGTAATTTGCACAATTTGTTGCTGACGCTGACATAAATTATATTTTATATTATTAATTTTTACCTGCTAAAGCCAAAAGACTACCTGTTGAAATACCTGAGCTGGGTACTGTAACACTGGGTGGATTATTATAAGCCAATGTACTTGTGTTAAAACTGCTACTTCCAAAAGCAAACTGCCCTTGTACATCTACTAACAATGGCGCGCTAAAGTCTTTTAATTCTACTTTTATCAATGTTTGACCAATAACCGAAGAACCAACTCTACTTGATTTTCTGTTAGAGCTAACATTGTTACAATCTGTAAGTTGCCAATCTAAGAAAACGGTTATGGGCCAGATTGGCGAACCAACACCGGTAGCAGGACCTCCCCAAACAGCACTTATGTATTTAAAATTTAAAGTCCAATAACCAGGTCTAAAACCTTGCGGAACCGCTGGTGGACCTAATGTTGAAGGTGGAACATAGCCTAATATAAAACCACCATCAGGATAGGTGCTACTTACTAAAGGTGCTGAAATGCTATCTGCTGTTCTACAGAATAAATATGCTGGTTGAACTATCTGTTGTGCCATTTTAATTTCCTATTTGTTCTATTGATACTACCTCGTCGTATTGATCATCTCCTTCGCTTGGAAATGTAAGTATAGCAGAACCATTGGTTGCTGTTACGACGTATTGTGCACCAACTCCTAGTGGTATAGGGTGAATGCTTCCGTTATTATATAAACCACCGCTACCACTACCAGTTAAAGGACCAATGTCTAAAGTTACATCTGGTATCCCAACAAAACCTGGAATTACAGCTGTTGGAGGCAAAAACGGAATAGAACCTGTGTCTTGAGACAAAACTGGGCTAGCATTAGATATAGAAAACGTTTGTGATTGAAACGTTGTACTTGTTGCTGGATTTCCAAAAACAACAGTAAAAGTAAAAATCCTATTATTAGATAATTGATCATTTTTAAAAACAATATTAGCTTTACCTTTTATAGGGTAATCATTGCCTGATTGAGTTCCCATTTCATATTCTGATGTTCTATTAAGACCGTTACCATCAAACACACTAAAAATACTAACACTAGCTAAATTAGATATAATAGCTCCGTTTTGGTCAGTAAAATTAATTTTAAGTACCTGTGAAGGTGTAGTAAAATCAGTATTTTCATTTTGATCAAAGTTAGACTCTATAGCTAGGCTAACAGGCGAATCACCATCGTCAACAAGTTCGTTTAATTCAGATATTAAACCACTAGTACTTGTTTCCCAAAATATGTCTAATTCAGAAACTATAGGAGCTGTTTCTAAAACAGACGCGTATTGCCTTTCGCTTGTAGTGCTACCTATTTGAAATGTATTACTAAATATAGAAACTACAGGATTTTTATCATACTCGTACAAACCAGTTAGAGTGCTATTATCTTCACCTATTATATCATTCCAATTTCCTAATATAGAAACAATATCTGTTTTAAAACCAGGAAAAATTTGTGATGAATAATTTAACTTTAATTCAGAAGCATTAAGATTATATTTAATATTGAGCTCATTAACAAAAGATCTAGCAATTCTTGGTATTATTTCTAAATCTGAAGTTCTATACATTACTTGATTAGGCCTAACATCTGTTAAATCCGGTGGAACCTTATTAATGTTGTCCGTAAGCAAAGTAGTAGTCATAGACTCCGGTAAATAAGCACCATTACCAAAACCGCTAGCATATCTAAAAACTATAGGATTATTAACCTCGTTTGCTGGTACGCCGTTAAAATTACCTTTAAAAGTGTATTGAGAAGCTGGCGTTACTTGTATTTGTGTACGACTTATTATTTTAACAATAGTAAAGTCTTGAGAATTTCCACCTGTTGCAGGTATAGTATCTAATGTGAAACTCATGCCTATTTCAATACCTTCAGTATCTTTTAATTCATCTATAACGGTTTCTCCTGGTGCAAAAGCATTACCACCACCAACACCATCACCCCAGTCAATAGATACATCTGCTTTACGAGGCTGTCCAAATAATAGGCTTGGTAAATAAACATTGTAGTAGTCTTGTTGTTTTTGTTTAACTACTATTCTGTAAGCATAAAAACCTAAAGGATTATAATTAGCATTAGTTATATCGCCATTATATAATCCAGGATAACCCTCTCTGTCATTTAAAGATAAAGGTATTCCAGTGTTCCAAAGCATTTTTATACTATCACCTCTCCAATCTAAAAAATCAACATTTATAAAATCAGAATCTTTGTATGGAGAATAAATAGTTGAGTCACCGTATGTAGTTGTGCCTATAGTTTCTGTTTCAATTTGAGGTGGACTTAATATAACATCACTCTGTCTACCGTACCTGTCAACCAAAACAACTCCAACTTGATAAGTTCTGTTTTGTTTTAATGTGTGGTTAGGATAAGGCACCCAATCACCTGATTGACCAGAAACGTTAGGTTGAAATTTATTACTTACTCCAACTTTATAATTTAAAGATATTGGAGAAGTATGCTTATCTATAAAATTTCCATATATTACTCTATTACCAGAACTTTCCTGTGCCAATGCTCTTAAAGGAACCTTGTCAGAAGTTCTAGTTATAACATCTTCAGGTAGATTCTTAAAAGGTTTAGCTGATTGATAAGTGTATGTAAATATTTTAGTACTATTACTAGGTATACTAGAATTAGAATTAGTAAAGTCAATAGTTTCTACTAGTTTTAAAATTAAAGCATCAGATTCTTTATATAATATATCTACTTCTACAACTTTAAGCTTTTCTTGCATATCTTTGACAGAATATTCTAATGGTATATCTAACTTTATTTCTGTAGTTTTATTTTCAAACCATTCAACAATAGTATCTTCTCCAGCTTGGGTTAGTTGGTCAGTTAACACAGATGGCTTACCAGCATTGTAAACAGGACCTTCTTTTATAAAGTACCCATCTTGCTCAGGTACAAAACATGCTTGAGTAAAAGGAGATACTATAGAATATTCACCATCGTCATATTTAAATCTATAAGCAAATCTAACAAATTTGTCTTTTAAATTACTTTTGTCACCGGGAAATTTAGCTTGATAGTAAGGATTAGGTAAATGAAAATCAAAGAAATGATCACCTTGACTTAATGTAATATCTTTATTTAAAGCAAAATTCCATATACCTGGTCCAGCACTAACTACGTTAGTTCCAGTTGCATCATTAATATTGTTAACAGCTGGTATTCCAAAATATGTTTGTATTCCTTTATTACTTGTATCTGTAATATCAACACCAAAAACAGCTCTAGCATCACTAACATTTAACGTGTTACTAGTTATTTTAACAGGTTTCCAGTTGTCGGTTGTGCTAGCTCCAGGAACAACTATGCCTCTTGTTCTTGCAAAATTATCTGCAACTGGCTGACCAGGGGAGTTAAATGTTGAAAATGGAATTATTGGCGCAAAGTAAGTTAAAGGAAGACCATTAGAGACAGCGTTGTTTAATCCAGCGCCTGTTGATTTATTAGGATCACCACCTGAAAGCCATTCTAATTGCGTAGCAACAGGTGAACCACCGAGGCTGAACCAATTATATTTCAATACTGATTTAGCAGTAGCGGAGGTATGAGTAACCTTTAATCTACCTGATGGTGGTAAATATTCACTAGTAGTATCTATTAAATTTGACTCATAAAAAATAATACCACTTTCATCTCCTTGAACAGCAGCAATATTTGGCCAAACATAAAAAGCATTATTTACTGTGGTTCCAGCAGTTGAGTCTATAGCTTTTGTATATATTTGATACAATTCACCCACTACATCCTTACCGTTTATTAGTCTAGTAAGTGCAAACCAACAAAAATCAGGTATGTTACTGAAGTCAGCGCCAGCAACTTCTACTTTACTATACATAGGTTGTGTTGAGCTAGTAGCCGCGTTGAGCAATTCTTCACCACTAAATGGCAAAAATCCTGGTCCTGAGCCAATATCATTATATAACTGCACTTCAAAACTGTTAGTTCCAGTTCCTGTTTGTATGTTAGTGACGGTTACAGTTCCTGAAAACTTTGTTTCGTTATTAACATCCATAGGTTGATACGGAGCGTATTTAGCAACAGAAATAGTATCTTCACTAGTGTAATATCTAGGATTAGCATTTGTGTTGTTTAAAGCTGTAATAACATTTATTTTTCTAGGTTGATTTCTATTATCTGTCCAGAACAATAAATTTTCTACCAAGTTAACGCCTGATATTCTATATGTAGTAGAAAAGTTTAAAAAAGCTCCTTCAACTAATATATTAGCAGCTCCAGTAGTTATATTGTATTGATTTATATAACATGCTGGGTCAAATGCAAATGGACCTGGGGTTGTGGCTGCAGGTTGTTTATTTGTAGCATATTCTTGTGAAAAAATAGAACTATTAGGATTATTTAGATCTGTATAGTTAGTTAAAAATAAATATATTAAATTATTTGTTTCATTTATATACCAACCTATAATTTCTAAACCACCGGGAGGTGTAATATTCGAAGGAAAAAAATCTGATATTTTAGTATTACCTAATACATTTTCTAAGGCACCAACATCAGAATCTTCAGATTTACTTACAGCTACATTTATAGCATCTCTATATTGACCTCCTGATAATAATCTATCGTCTAAGTCTTTATTCATTTTAGACTCGATAAAAGTGTGTTTAGCTTGTGCCATATTTAATGTTTAATCCATTTAGATTTACCTCTCATCACTTGAACTATTTGATCAAGTTTTAAATTTTGTAATCTAATTTTTGCATTTCTTAAAGCTGCTCTTCTTTCTTTTTTAAATCTACCTATAACATATTCAGGCATGTTCCTAGCAGTAGAGACAACAGCGTGCACAATATGCATGTACATAGCTTCTTCTATCATTTTAGGTACTCTAGTGTCTGCATTATAAGCTAGTCCATCAGATATATACTCTATTAATATAATTCCAGATATATTACTACTAAAAGAGAAAGTTCCTTCTCTTTCATTTATAGTAAACCAACCATTACTTTGCGATAATTCTGGATCTAATCCATATCTTTGACCATAAGCTTGTTTCCACCAAGCTGAATTATACACATTAGAGTTATTCATAACTTCTTGAGATCGCTTACCATTAATATTAGAGTCGTTAGTTTGTTTCCAACGTTTATCTGTTAAAGATTGTGAAGCTTCTTGATTTTCACCAAACTGATCTTGTATGTAGTCACCACGACTATCTTGAAGTATTAATTCATCTGGATTCATAGTCAATTGATTAGCTGGATATATAGTTCTTTGAACTCCACTATTATCAACCCATGAAAGCCTAGTATAATTAACATAGTCTTGAGGTATTGGAAGCTGAAGATTAGGTGGTAGCGATAATTCTTGAGATTTTACACTTCTCAATGTATCGTAACTAAATTCTTGTAATCCTCTTTTAGCATGGAATATTACGTCAGATCTTTTTATTCTAGGTATAACTTTGTCTGTACCTACGTAAGCAACCATAAAGTTATCAATAATATCAGATATTTTAATGTATTCGTAATTACCTCTTCCTTCCCATATGGTAGGATCTTGTAGTTGCAGCAATATTTCATCTCCATCTGCGGGAGCGTTAGTAAAAGTTATAATATTATTTATTAAAGTATAGTCTTCCTCTATAGTAACTGCTCCTGAAATCTTTGATGTTATTTGTATTTGAAAATTAGCATTAGTAGTAGATGTAGTAGCTTGTAACTCTACTTTAAAAGTGCTAGTAAAAATTTTATTAGTACCATCACCAAAAAATATTTCTTGACCAGAATAATATTGTGCGTTAGTTTGGTCTATTAAACCACCATCAGGAGAATTTGCCATTTTTTAACTTTTTTGATTTGCATTTTCTTGAGCTATTTGACCAGCTGCAGCTTGTACAATGCTTTGGTCTCTAATAACTACACCAGCATACATTAATATACTTAGTATTAATTCTGTTTGATCTGTGTCGTCTATTTGAAAATTCTGAGGATTTATAGAATTAAATTCTCCTAAACTACCAACAACATAATTCCATTGAGGGTCAGATGGCTTTCTTACATAGAAAGCATTAATTTTATCATTTGATATAGTTGGGTATACGTTTATTCGTGTCGCGGTACCAGTGCTACTAACTATATAAACTGGAAAATCTAAAGTAGGTTTTGTTAATTTAGACTTGTTTATTAAATTGTAATCGTGTTGTGTTAGTTGTTGAAGTTCTCTGTCGTTTTCTGTATAAGTTAAAGTTCCTAATCTATGAATTTCAGAGTCATAACCTCCAGAATTTAACACCTGTGTTAAAGTATTGTTTACTTCAAACTGTTGTATCTTTTCTTGTAGTGTTTTAACTCTATTAGCATATTCACTATCATTTTCTGGCATTCTTAAAGCTTGATTTAAATCTTCAAAGTATTTTTCAAATATACCTAATTGAGCTTGAGCAGCCATTTTGTTAAACTCCTCTGGAGTTATATAACCTCTTTGTTCTTTATTAAGTATTAATAAGACTGTTTTATATACGGTATCTACGCTTATTGCCATTTTTAATATTTTAAAAAAAAAGGTGGTGATTAAACCACCTTTATTATAATCACTTGTTATTTAAGTTTTTTCTCTATAGAATTAAAAACCTCAAGTCCTTCGTCAGTTTTAAACCAAGAGGCTAAAGCTGAATATGGGTGTTCATCAAAAGGAACATTAAATAATTTTCTATTATTACTGCTCCAAGAAAAAGTTCTATTATCTCCAGATAAAGTTAATATACCTTTCTCAACTGCAATAATACCTAGATTTCTTAATTGTACATTTTGATCAGTTGCTAAATCAGCAAATAATTTTGGATTTCTTTTAGCAAATATTAAAGCATCTCTTTTGAGTTCTTTATTGCTTATATTACTAACATTACTGCCCATTTCAACTCTCATTATAGCTTCTAAATGATCTATTTCTAAGTTTTGAGCTAAATTTAAAGCTTCAATTTCCATTTCTATATCCTCAACTTCATCAGAAGCTATTTGTCTAGGATCATGCTCAAAGAACATTTTACCAGCCTGGGGATGTAAACTTAAAAATTTTTGTAATGTAGTGTTTTGTTTAGATACTTCTAAAAATCCTTTTTGAAAAATAACGTGTTTTAACGTTACAGGACCTTCCTGCTCGTCTACAAACACAGATTTTTGATTAGTAGCGTATCTTAACTCCCTATTATAACCTTCATTTTCGTCAAACCAAAGTAGAGGGTATTTAGATGTATGTCTAACTGGTATAGAATATGTCAAAGGTTCAAAATTTCCTTTAAGTACATATCTTCTATCTTTTATTTGCCAATTTGCAAATACGTCTTTTTTTTCATTTTTAGCTTTCGCTTTTGTTTTTGTTTCCATAATATAATATAATATAATAATTAAAAAAGATCCTGCTTTCGCAGGACCTTGTTATTTCTTGTTTTTAAACAGAAGGATTCTTACCATAACTAATGGATAGAACTTCATACCCAGCAAACCAAACAACTTCTGGTTGTGAGTTCACGGCAGATTCAGCTTTTGCAATAGAGGCTGATAATGTAGCAATACAATCAATCATGTCGTTAGCAGCCGTAGGTGCATCGTCAAATTGGATTGTATATCCAGCTATTTCAGATACAGCATTAGTAGCGTCGCCAGTAGTATTTACTGTAGATACGAAAATTTGATCAGCAGTAAATGAGGCACCAGATGAATTGGTAATTCTTGAAACACTAGCAATGTCATCTGTAGGTATTAATTGAAATTTATCAGAAACAGAGTTTCCTTCAATTGAAACTAACATAGCTGAAGTTATTGCAAACACTATAGCTTCAGAAAAACTAGTTACTCCAGCAGCAGCAGCTTTTGCAGTTAATGTAACAGTATCACCTACTTTGTATCCTTCACCTGTATTTGATGCGGTTATCGTAAGTGAAAATGTACCACCAGTAAGTACCACTCCAAATTCTGCCCCAGTTCCCGTTCCACTAGTTGTTGTAACTCCAGAAGCAACTGTAGTTCCAGCAACTCTAGTTCCACCACCTGTATATCCAGGGGTAGAGCCTTGAGTACCAACAACTATTGCAGATGAAAGAAAGCTTCTAGCTGGGTTACTTAATAATGGTATTTTTATATAATTACTCATAATTTTATTTTTATTTATTTAGATGAAGCAGCTTTTAAAACAGCTCCTTTACTACCAACAGCACCAACAGCAGTTGCTACTTTAAAATCATTAGGAGTAGCTGATGATTTAGCTCCACTTAATTCAAATAAAGGTACACTTCCTGGTTCTTGGTTTGCTTTAGCTATTAGATCTCTAAGAGCTTGCACATCCGTAGGTTGAACTGGTTTTGAATCAGTTGCAGCCAAGTAAGTAATAGTCATTCTCAAATACTCATTCGCTGTAGAAGCAGAATTAGTATAGTATATGTGCATAATAGGTCCAGCAGTCGCTGAAGTTCCATTACTGTCAGCTGCTTCAACGTCATAAACGCCGTCAGCTTTAACCACTACAAAATCAGCACGATTCTGTACACTTGTGCCATTTAATGGCAATTTTATAAAACTCATAATTTTTTATTTAAAAGATTAATAAAGAGAGTGACAAAGGCCACTCTCATTATATAAAAATTACGCAGCTTTGAACAATACAAAATTATTTGCAGCTTGCGTTACTAAACATCTTTCAGATAAAAAGTGCACAGACATTGCATCTAATCCAGAAGTATAAGCTCCACCTACAGATCCAGTGATCCAAGACTTGTACCTTCTATCTTCAGTTTCAGAAGCTCTATATCTTACATGTAAGAAAGGACGTCTAATGTTAACACCCATCATTTGGTCATACACAGTTGTAGTTCCAGCAGGTATCATTACACCATCAATAGCTTTAGATAAACCTCTAGTAGAAGCATCATTTAAGTATTTCCAGTCAGTCTTGTAGAAGTCATAAGAACCTCTTCTAAAACCTGAAAATCCAAAATTCAACGCCATTTCAGACTCATTGTCAAAAAGACCATAAGAAGCAGAAGCAGTTGAACCGAATCCACTACCAGCCATAGCGCCAATCATGTCATCAAAATCAAGAGCAGTTGATCTATTTAAGAATAACATATTTTCTTCAATAGCACCTTGCTTATCTAATTGTTGTAGTATAGTATCAAAATCACCTAACGCACCAGATCCAGGAGCAGCAGCACCAGAAAAACCAGAGTATACATTACCTCTTGCTTCGATAGCAGCAAATAAACCTTCAGATCCATTAACTTGAATACCAGTTGATGCAACTGTTCCATCGTACTTGAAATCATAAGCAGCTTTCTCAGATTCAACCATCATCATCTCTAGGTAGTCATCAAATCTTAATCTTGTTTCAGACTCAGATTTTAAATACCATAAGTATCCAGATGTTCCATCTTCAGTAGCAACTTCAACCCAACCAATTTGTGCAGTATCAGAACCATTAATCTCAAAGTGATCTTTAAGAATAACAGGATTGTTACTAAATTGAGTAAAGTTTGGCTGAATAGCACCTTTCATAGATTCAGTACCTTTTCCAAAATCAGAACCATAAACAAATAAGCTACATGGTCCAGCAGCTAACGTAGTGTTAACAGTATTACTATCATAAGGAATAGCATCTATATCAGCAGCGTTTCCAGTGTAAGCAGTACCAGCTGAATTTCCAGATATTGTAGATCCTATAACTAACATTTTTTGTGTGATAAGACCTGTGGCATTATCAGACACTAATATAGTTTGACCAGTTCTTATAGCTGGATTAGTAGCCTCAGTGTTAGCCATGTTAATAGTAATTCTACTAGAACCATTTTCACCACCACCTTGAGCGATACTTGTAACAGCATCGTAAGCTACGTGTAATCTATTTTGTTCAGACCAAATTACTTGATCAGATGTCATAGGCATTTCAGCGCCTACCATTCTCAAGAAACCACCTAAAGTTCTGTTTCCGTATCTTTCTACCTCTTGCTCATAAAGCTCTGGTAGATATTGTTGTGCAAAATCGTTTTGTCCACCTGTAAAGTCTAAGTAATTAGTCTCTAAAGCTAACTTTTTTTGAGAAGGCACTATTGATGCAGGAAAACTCCCGCCTGTATTAAAACTCATTTTTTTTAGTTTTTATTTATTTTTTTATTTTTTTTTGTATTCTCAACTTAGAACTATCAAGTCCACCTGTAATTGCTTTAACTTTAAGTCCATTTATAAAAATATCACCATTAGAACTAGGTCTAGGAGTGTTGTCTATATTTTTAGATTTAGATATCAAGTCTTTAGTACCATCAGCAACACCCTGTTCATAAAAGTGTTTAGCTATAGTATCAGAATTACTAGCAGTATAAAGAGCTTTGTGATATGCCTGTACATCAGATATTTGTCCATCTTTATCAAGAAACCTTCTCAAAAAATTATCTAGATTAGACTGATCTTGGCCAACTTTTTCGTTATTAACTCCATATCTAAAACTTTTCTCTCCTACGTCAAATTTAAAACCTTTAAATTCTTCATCATTAAATAAGTCACTAGTTCTTTTTTGGAATTTTTCCGAAACAGCTTTGTTCTTTTCTTGTTCTTCGTTGTATCTATTGAAAAAGTCAGTAGCTTTTTTTTGTTCCTGAGTAACGCCCGGTCTCAACTTGATCTCGTCGTAATATTTACTCTTCGTTTCTTCTAAAAAACTTCTGGCTTTGGCAATTTCTTCTTTACGAGCAACTTGTTTTTTCTTAACTGTTCTCTCGTCATCAACCTCATCATCAAAATAAAAACTATCTTCTAATATAAAAGATATTTCATCTTGATTTAAATGTGGTTTAGTTTTTTTATAATACTCATTAAGTAACGCTTCTTCATTTATGTTTTTATAATCAGCATTAAGTCTCACGTAATCTTCTAAAGTACCACCTGTGTCTTTCATAAAACTTACTAGTTTTTCCACGTTATCAGGTAGATCTACTTTTGGTTCAATTTCTTTTACAGGATCTTTAATTTCTTCTTTAACCTTTTCCTCACTTTTGATTACTTCTTCCATTATAGGTTTTTCATCAATTTTTTCTTCAGATTTTGTTTCTATTTTTTTTTCTTCAGGTTTTTCATTTAAAACAATTTCTTCTTTTTTTACTTCTTCTTCTTTCTTTGGTTCTTCTTTTTTAGATAAATCTAATTTAACTACTTCATTAGTGTTTATTGATTTTTTTAATTTTGCAACTTTCTTTTTAATTTTAAAATCACCTTCTTTTTTTACTTCTTCTTTGTTCATAATATATAATATAATAATTAACTAGAACCCATCATCGATTGTGCTAGTTCAATGGGGTTGTTTTCGTCGGCTTCAAAGTCAATTGGCATTTCTTGATTTTGTCTTTGTCCGATCATAGCTGACTGTTGAGTTCCAACTATTTTAGCTCTTTTGTCTTTTCTATCTTCAATTTCAGATTCTTTATTAGTCTCTCTATCTGAAATTACTTGTTCTTTTTGAATCATAGCTTGTGTTTTGACTTGCTCCAACTGCATGTCATAACCAAACTGAACTTCCATGATACCTCTTTTTATCTCAGCTTCTGCTTGAAGCTTTTGTATATCAAATTCAGATTTACCTTTCTCAATTTGCATTTGAGTCTGCGCTAACGCTTCCTGTTTTTGAACTTCGGCCATAGCTGCTCTTTCTGAAGCTTCAGCATTTGCATTAGCTTGTGCTTGTATATTAGCTTGTTGAGCTGCTTGGTCTTGTTTAGCTTTTTGTTTTCTTCTTAATTTTATTAACTGATTAGCTAGTTTTAAATTATGAATTTGTCTAATATCTATAGCGTCTTCTAGAGTTATATTCTGTTGTTGTAAAGCAACTTGTATGTTTTGTTCTAATTGAGCTTTTTCTTCTTCATCAGGAACTAATTCTAAGAATATTCCAAAGTCGTATAAATGCAAACTAAATATATCCTCTAGTGTGCCTGTGTTATAAGAACTTATAGAGGATCTTAAAGCCTCATTAGTTAATTCAAATTCTAAAGTATCTGCTATTCTACAAGCTATGTTTTCACATGTTCTAATAGTTAAATATAAACTAGCATTTAGTATATGTTTAGTAGCTGTGTTAGAATTGGCTGCAGCTAGTTTCTGTAAACCAACTAATGAGTCTTTATTAGGTTGACTGCCGTCTCTAGCTTCATTAAGACCTGTAACATCTCTTATTAACTGTAAATAATATTGATAAGTCTGTATAAGACTTTGTATTTTAGCTTGACCACTAGAACTAGACAGTTCTTGTATAGGAACTTTACCGTGATTTAAGTCACCATCTTGAGTCATAGATCTACCTACTATACTACCAGTTTGAAAATACATGTTTAATGCTTCTTGTGGATTATAAGTTGTTCCATTACCTAGATCTACTTCTGCTAAACCATCTACGTCTACAAAAACACCGTCAGGAACTATTCTAGCTAAAACTTGTTGTAGTTTTAAATGAGTTAATTGAATCATGTCAGCAAAACCAGTGACTCTACTAACTAAAGACTCTATTCTGCCCTTGTACATTTTAGGAGCGCATATAGAGTAATTCATATTAACTTTTGTCAAATTAGAATTAGGTCTTGTCATGTTTTTAGACATTTCCCATTTTAACATTTCATCGTGACCTAATATCTTAGCACCACTATACAAAACTTCTATTGATCTAGAAACTCTATCAAAATTATCTGTTTGTTCAGGATTAAAAGTATCAGGTTTTTCTAAAGCTTTTTCTAAACCGTTAGCCGTGTGTTTTATTTTAAAAACTTGCTCGCTGAATGTTTTATATTCAAAGTAAAGTACATAAACCATGTTGCCATCATTTCTAGCGTCCATGTTGTACATCATATTACTATTGCCTGGGTATTTTGATATTCTATTTAAATCTTCTTTTGTTAAATTAGGAAATTGTTTTTTAAGTTCAGCTAGTGTTATAGGTTTTACTTCACCAACATACCATATGTCTTGGAAGTTTGGATCATCAGTATAAGAATAAACAAGTCTAGATGGATCTACATATTCTATAGTTATACCATTAGCTCTATTCCAAGAAGTTTTAACAGCACCAATACCTAATATAGTTAAATCCTCATTAAATCTTCTTCTAGCTAATTCATACTTATTAAAATCTAAAACATTGTTTATAGCTTCTTCTTCTGCTATTTCTATAGACTGCTTGTAATCTAACTGCATATGTAGATTTAATTCCTCTTGGTTTTGAGGTAAATCTTCTGGATTTTCAGTAGCATATAAGTCTATGTTTAAAGCACTCTTTATATTGCCTAAAAAAGAATCTGCTTGCATGTCTCTTAATATAGATTCTGCATATGAGGTTCTTTTCTTCAAAGAGGCTGGATCTTGTGCATAAGCTTTTATATCATACAATCTGTCAGACATACCATTAACAACTATATCAACAAATTTTGGTATTATAGGTATAGGTTTCCAATCTAAATTAAGATATGATAAATCACCATTTATAGATAACTCATCTTTGTATTTTTGAACAGGCTGTTCACCTCTTGCGTAAAGTCTTAATGTTCTAAAATTATTATAATTATAATTATATCTATTTGTTACTCCACTTCTAGTTCCACTAAACCAATCAGTTTCTATTGCTCTACCGACTTTTCTGCCATAATCTAAACTTGCTTTAACTTCATCAGATACAACCTGATCAGGAAAAATACTAAAACTCTCTGTATTTATCATTTACTTAATTATTTGTGAAAAATCTCCTTGATTATTATATTTTTTAATACCTAAATTAATATTTTTTGTAGTTCTATCTATATTTGGTTTATACTTGTTTTTATTACAAGCCATTATAGCTAGTCCAGAGCTAATAGAAGCATCATGCTTTGTTCTATCATTGATGTTAAAAGTAGCCCAATCTTCTAAAGTGGGTTGATGAAACATGTCTCCATAATTCTCATCTATTTTACCTACGTAATTGCTTATATATGTTTCAATAGCAGCTGCATGAGCTTGCTTAATATCTTCACCTGAATTAGGTATTCCACCAACTTCTTTTTCTGCCACAGATAGTTTATTCCATATTTTATCAGGTCTATTTATAGAAAAACCTCTATATCCTCTACGCTTAAAATAATATAACAATCTTGGTTTGTTGTTTTCTGCTAGTATTGGCATGCCGTAAAATACACAAGCCATTAATACATCTTCAAAAAATATTTCTGCAGTATCAGGTCTAGCTATATATTCTAAGAAAAAATGATTAGGTGGAGCAGCTTCCATACTAAACTTTGTTAAACCATGTAAAGAACCTTTAGAACCTCTACCATCAACAGTTCCTGATATGTCATAACTATCACAACCAAAAGCACCTATATGTTCATTAGCAGGGTATTTTTTTCCATCTTTTAATATTACATTATTTTGAAGACTAGAATCAGGAAACCAACTTATGTTGAATCTTCCATTATTACTAGGTATAAAAATAACTCTAGTATCTTTTACCCCACTTGACCATTGAAAATTACCTTTTGATACTCTTTTAATATTATTAACACCTTCATTATAATCTATTTGCTCATATATTTTAACTAAATTAAATAAAGATTCTTTTGTTTCGTCTCTAAATGCGTGTTTTTCAGTTCTTGGAAACTGTCTATAAAATTCATTTAAACCATCTTGATCTTCTTTTAAACCTTCAGCTTCATTCTTCCAATGTTCAATTACTCCGATTTCAATAGGCAAACCGTCGATTCCGTATGTTTTATTTTTTGGCGTAAGAAATACAGGTGATCCATAAGTATCCATGTATCCTTCGTAGTTCCACTCCATAGGGACGAATAAAGAATAGAGTCCAGAAGATGTTTGTCCGTTTCTATTTCTTTTTGTAACGTCTGAATTTGCGTAAAGTTTTTTGAAGTTGTTTCCACCTTTGTCTAAAGCATTTGAAGTTGAGCCCATCATACATTTACCAACTATTTTTCTACCTAGTCTTAATGTGGTTTTAGTAACTCTCCAGTTATTTAATATGTTGTCCGGTCTTTCCCATTTTCCACTTTCATCGTGAGCTAGTATTTTTAACTTTTCACCATCGTAAGAGTTGTCACCAGTATTTTTCCAGTCAATAGTTGTATCAAGTCCATCAAGTTCTCTTAGTTGCTCATTACTTTCAAGCTTTCTTCTAGTAAGTTTCGAAGCTGGGACTCTATAGGCCAACTCTGTTTTAGGACGATCCATACCATCCTGTATCGGTTTGAAGAAAAACGGATAGTTAACGGATATTGGTACAACTTTATCTGTGAACATTTTTTTAGCATCTGATCCAGATTTAGACAAAATACCGAATCTGGCATCACTAGATATTGTGGCTTGATTAACCAATTCCGCTGATGACATAAATGAAAATCCAGACCTTCTGTTTTTAAGGTAGCACATCCCGTAACATCTGTTATCTGCTTTACATGCTTCCCAAAATATAAAGAATAGTCTATTTGCTTCTCTATAGTCTGGTGCTCCAATGTCGATCTTTGACCATTGCAGATACATGTAATGAGTGCCAGTAATGTATTTAATAACACCTTTATTATAAAACCAGTAACCTTCTTCTCTTTTAATAAATTCATTATCAATATAGTCGTACCATTTTTCTTTAAACTCACCGTCGTGTTCTTCCCAGTCAAACCTGCTTTTTATTCTATTTAATTCTTTTGGGTACTCTTCTCTTTGCCAGTATTGATCCTCTTTTTTTTCGCTTCGTTTAAACGGTTCATTTGCTGCTGGTAAAGCAATCCTGAGATTCTGTATTTCAATGATTTGTCCAATTTGTCCAGTTTTACTTATTACTATGAAATCATAATCAGAGTTATAACCATACTCCCATTTTTTTAATCGATTTTGTTTTTTTAATACTTTAGTATTAACAATATCTTTTATTTCTTTCCACAATGTTTGCTCGTAATTCACTTGCTTCTCCCTTCTGCAAAACCTTTAAAAGTTTTTTGATCTTTAACTTCTTTAGGTTTTTCATTTAAAATATCTTCCTCCAATTGTATTCTAGTTAATATTTCAAAAGCGTCGAATATAGCTAATTTTTTAGTTGCGGCAGCATTTTTTAATCTATCAGCGCTTAAGTCGTCGTCTGAGTCTACAATCTTTTCTTTTGCTACCTTAATTAGTTCTTCAACTGCTTTTTGTCCAGCTTGGATTATATTTTTTTTCGTTTCCTTTACATTCATGGATTACGGCTATATTATTTGATTTCATACAATAGAGTCTATCTTCTCCAATAACAAATTCAAATTCTGAATCTGGAGAAAAACTCACTAAATCACCAACGTTAACTTTTTTGCTTTTTAAAGAGTTATTACAGTATTTTACTATACCTAATAACTCTTTTTCTTTTAAGTTGCTTAAAGTTGAAGTATCTTGCACTGGTGACACAAAACAGTAGTTTAAATTACATTCTAGTTCATTATTTCTTTTGTATAAGTATATTTGACTTGGAGAACAAAAATATAAATCATCTTTAAAGTAAGTTGAACCATTTCTTTCTTTACCTTTAGTGTCATACCATCTTCTAAAAATATTGTGATGAATATAAACTTCATCACCTATTTTAATTTCAGTACTATTATGATGTGGCTCAGAAACAATTAAAGCTTTTTTACTTACAAAAACGTGACTCTCTATTTTAGTGTTTAAAATAAGTTCTTTGTCTTGAAATTTAATTTTATTGTCGTATCTGTAATTTAAAGGTTTTACTATAAAGTCGTATAAAGATTTCATTAATAAGTTAAATCATACTCTATAGATACTGCCATATTTGAATTAAATTTTTTCCAAGGTATTACTTCTTCATCTTTTTTAATGAATATATTGTAAGAATCATCTTCATCGTTATGCATTATATTACATATAACATGACCGCCGTACACTTGTTGACTTAATTGATAGTGCATTGCTTCATTTTTGTAATCAGCGCCTATACTTATTTTTCTAATTAAATTAGACATCTTTTTTAGTTTCTATTTTAGTATATGATCCGTCTGTTAAATTAATATTTATTTGACCATATTCGGCTTCTAATAACTCTTTATAGTCTTCAATATCATTATTCAAAGGAGCAATAGCGTGTAAAATACCGTGTTTTTTAGTTTCTAAAAAACCTATATCGTGCATTAATTCTGATAAATTTTTTTGTTGTTCTTGAATTAATAATAATTCTTCTTTTTTTATTTTCATTTGATTTGATTTGATTGTTTGTTTTTTAATATACTGCTAAAATATCATCACCACTAGTTAACTCTATAGCTAACATTGGGTGAGTAAATCCTACGTATTCTGTTGCTGGAACACTTTTAAAAGTTACAGCTGTTCCTGCTTCTGTTATTATTGATATATCTTGTGCTGATGTTTTATTATTATATATCATAGCTCCTCTTGACTCTGCCGTTAAATTAGACAAAGAATCAGCTGATATTATAACTTGAAAACCATCACCACCACCTGTTGCTGGACTAAGTATTATAGTTTCACCTACCTTAGCATCTCCTTTTGATATAAAAGTAAATCCCGTAACTAAACCCGCTGCTGATACTGCAGTTATATTACCAGATACACCTACATTACCTACGCCAGTTAAAGTATCACCTACGTCTGATGATTCATAACTAGCTCCTCCGTTCCTTATTGTAAAATTCCAATATGGAGTTGTTGCTATTGCATCATGCCCAAAAACCCTTGGTTGAGCTGCTTCATTTCCTACTAAACCAGGTCGTTCGTTAAATGTGTTAAATCCTGCCATTTTATTTATTTATTTTTGTAATTTTTTCAGCACCACGACTACCGAAGTATGCTACGTAAACTGTTATTAATAAAGCTTCCATTAAAGAAACCCATCCTGTTTTTATTTCTAATAATACTGTTGAATCTAGTATTACAAATATTGTCATAGATAATGTTAGATATATTAAAGTTATAGGCCTAGTGTTTTTAGAAAGCCACGAATCACTTTTCATATCGCTTTTCCATCGATTAGAAACCTCTTTAAGTTCAGTTATATCCTGCTCTATAAGCTTCATAGCTTGTTCTTTATCAACGGCCTTAATCTTATTATCACTTGATATAAGATTTTTTACTACACCAAGCGTCCCTTTATCAGGAAGTACATCTCCAATAGCTTGCAATACTCTAGGCGCCTTGCTTGATAAAAAAATACCTATTTTAGTTTCTTTAAATGTTTTCTTTTCCATTAAAAATCAAATGTTTTGGTTTGTAGTGCTTTGTATTTTTTTGCGTATTCATCACCATAATTTCCAGCGGCTTCTTGATCTAATTTAGCTATTGCTTTTATTTTTAACTTTTCTTGAGTGGTTGTTCCTTTATAAACTTGTGGATAATTAGATTTTAAATCTTTAAGAGATGTTGATCTTTTTTCAAACTCACTATTTCTTTTAGAGGTATTTGTACCATACATATTTGTAGCTATAGAACCATCATATGTATACCCATCAGGATTTGCAGCTTTCAATGCTTTCATTTCTTTTATGGAAGTTGTACCTCCTCCACCAATCGGTGATTTAGATTTATCAAATTCAGATTTTGTGAATCTTATGTTATTCATTTTCTCCACCATAGTTTCACCTTCTAAATCATCCCAGACCTGATTAGGCAACATTTTAAGATTTGTATTACCTCCTGGAGATTCGTAATTTATTTCTGTTCCTTTTTCAGGAGGATTATCCATCATTTCTTTGAAATAATTATATTCCGATTTAAATTTATCTTTTTCTTTATTAACAGCATTCATACTGTTCTTTATTCCTTGATTGAAATCATCTACAGACTGACCACCTTTTTCTTTATATTTTTGGGTATTTGCAAATAATTTGTCGTCGTCAAAGTTGGCTACATTACCTCTTTCGTTTAATTTAGTATATTCAGAACCTTGGTAATTTTTTGTTCTATTTTTGTAATTAGTAATAAAAGCTCCTTTTTCAGTGTCGTAAGTGTAGAAACTACCATTGTAAGGCGGTGGAGTTGATATGTTTTGATCGTTTACAGGTTCTTTATGTAATGGAGATTTATTTATTAATCCTTTATTCATTAGCGCTGAATAAGGATTTGAATTTCCTCTTGAACCTTCTAGTTTGAATTTGTTATTATTTTTAGCTTTGCTGTAAGCTTCTTTTTCCCACGGCAGGTTCTTAGCTCCTTCATCCATTGATTTCCTTGAATACTCTTTACCTTTCCATATAACTTTATTATCATTATAATCTAAATCACCTCTTTTCATTTGGTCTAAATGTACAGCTTCGTGATCTACTATATCTTTTATTTGTTTAGGATCTGTAACGTCTTTGTTTATGTGTATGCTTCCATCTTTATTAGCCTTACCTAAAACACCTTCTTCCATATCAACTTTAATAATAGGAGAATTAAATGGATTACTTTTCTGTTTGTACATTTTTATACGGAAATTTTATGTTTAATTGTTCTTGGCGTTTATTACAATTGCATTTACTAAAAGTAATTTCAACTGCTTTTTTTATGCCTGTAAATTCAGTAAATTTAGCAATACTATCACCTAAACCTTTGCTTTTCATTACTTACGTTTTTTAGATTTTAAATCTCTAAGTTGTTTAGCTAACTCATCTAGTTTACCATCTGTTTTTGTACCATCTTTTACTAACGTAGACAATACTTTTATTTCTTCAGATAATATACTATTCATCTCTTCAATCATACTAACCTTTTCTTTTAATTCAGTTATATTAATATGATTCCACTTTTCTTTAAGATCGTACTCTAATCTTTTAACTTCTACTGGTGGTAAGGTTTTTGCTAATTGTATATCTTCTTGTAGTGTATAATACATACCAACTAAAGTTGTTGTTAACATGATTATACCTATTACTGTTTTTATATCAATTTTAAATTCGGTGTTTTCAGATATTTTCATACTCCTCTGTTGCATCAAAAGATGGGCATGCTTTAGCAGCAAACTCATTATGTGAATAAATCATTGACTCTGGATACATGGCTTTAAGTGTTTTAAGCACATGTAAGAGACTTTCTTTCTGTTCTTGTGTTCTAGTATCCTTCGGAGTCTTACCATCTGCTTCAACGCCTCCACAATAGCATATTCCTACGCTGTTCCTGTTATGTGATTTGCAATGAGCTCCGACACGATCTATATCTCTACCTTTTTTTATAGTTCCGTCTAATTCGACATAGAAATGATAGCCAATGTCGCTCCATCCTCTAGAATTAACATGCCAGTCTTTAATTGTTTCAACAGGCACGTGTTGTCCTTCTCTAGTGGCGGAGCAATGTATTATAATTTCTTTTATATTCCTCATTTTTTTCTATGTAGTAACATCCATTTATGAATAGTATAACCTATCGTTAAACCTAACAATAGTAATTCTAGCATTGGCTCTACCCAGTTTAAAGTGGCTAAAGCAAATGAAGAAGCATTTAGTAAATACAACTTCAAATCCTCCATATCCACTATCTATTAGCGTTTAAAACTGCGTTACCTTTATAAGGTATGTTGTCTATAGATTTTAACATTGGTGTTATTGTAGAGTTATTAGATAACATTACTCTAGTCCCTAAAACACCACATCCGCATTCTAGTTTTACTCCTGCTGGTTTTTGTTTTTCTCCGTAACTTGGCATAATTTTATTTTTTAAATTTACTTAAAGTTTTAGCTAAATTAGCTCTTTGTTGTGTTTTTTTGCCGTACTTTCCATCAGCAGCAGCATTTAATTTACTTTTTGGTATTTTTTCTCCTTGAGGAACTCCTAAATCTTTGTGTAGTTGACCTGGTTTTTTAATAGCTCCTTTTATCCAGTTTTTTTTTTGTAATGGAGTTTTAACTCTATCTACTTTATCACCAATCCTATTTGCATAATCTTTATTAGATATTTTATTTTTAGTATATGTAGTGCTAGGAACCATGTTAGGAGTTCCATCGGCTTTAGTTCCAATATTTTCCATAGTTGTTTTACCAGGTCTCATTTCATAACTAACAGTGTCTTTTTTATCAAGACTTATAGATTGAGCTAGTGGATACGCGGATTTAGCTGGAGTTAGTTTTCCCCTTTTCTGGCTGTAAGCCATTTTTGCCTTTTTTGGTGGATCTATATCTATATTAAAAGGCGATGGTTGATCTCCAGGCATAATAGAATTGTCCATTGTAGGGTTTGTATTAGCTTGACCTACTTGAGCTAAACCACTAAACATTTGAGCTTGATTGTCTTGTTGAGCAGATATTTTAGAAGGATCTTGATAATTAGTTGGATCGTTTATTAAAACATTTGAATTAACAGGTCGACCAGCTCTACTTGGTGGGTTCTGATTTACCAACATTGGATCTTGCATATCAGCTTGTTGTGGAGGTGGCATTGATCCTGCATCTCCTTGAACAGCTAAAGTATTAGGATTTACATATTTCAAGGCTGAACCTTCAAAATCTTCTTGTGTCATATTTGTATTGTTTATTAAGTTAGTTTTTTTTAGAGATTTTCTTTCAATTAAATTAGCAGTTTTATTATTTTGCTTATTTATGTCTTTAGCTAATGGTATTGCTTTTTTTATTTGTTGTCTACTAGCTCTACCTTCATCTTTAGCTACTTTAGTATCTATTCTTGATTGAATCTTTTGTTCTTTAAATCTAGTTTTAGCGTTGTTAAGTTTTTTGTTAAGTCTAGGTTGATAAACCTTGCTTTCTTTAGTTAATTGCGCTGCAGTTGGATTACCAGTACTGCTAGATCCAGAAACAGTGCTGTCTGTATTTAAACTCTCAAAAGTAATAGGCATTAAAGTAGTTTTAGCAAAATTTGCTTTCGCAAATTTAGGATCTGAATATGCGTTATTAAGTGGACTAATTTTTTTCATGTTATCTTTTTTTATCTTTATTTAAATCTATAATAGATTTATACAATACTTTATCCATATATGTTTTTTTATTCATTATGCTGTTAGTTCTAGAATTTATTGATATATCTTCTTCTCCTAAAATTATTCTATAAACTCTAGAAAGCAATTGTTTAAATTTTAATGAAGTCTTATATATGTGATATTTTTGAGTTGTTCTATTTCTTTTTCTCCAAACTACTATCCAGTCTTCTTGTAGTAACCTACTCCATCTTCTATTATCCCAACTGTAAGAATAACAACCGTCTTTAAAATCTTGTTTGTTAAAGTATTGTAAGGAGTCTAAATATATTAATAATTCAAAATCAGCTTCTCTTATATTGTAATTCCTATTAATCCATTTTCTTATTATTCTATAGTGTTTAAATAGATTTAATTCTTTTAGATCATTAGAATTTAATTTCCTCATAAAACAACAACTACATCCATATCTTTAATAACATGAAGATTTTCTTTATCTGAATCTATTTTAAATCCAGCATGCCTGTCATAATATATTTTATCGTTATTTTCAATAAATTTAACTTCAGAACCAACACTAACTACTACCGCTTCCCTGTATCTAATATCTTCTCTGTCGTTTTCGCCTAGAATTAAACCACCCTCTGTTTTTTGGGTGGTTTTATTTTCTTTTTTAATTATTATATACCTTCCTACTGCTTTCATGCTCTTAAGTTATTAATTACACAATCAGTTGATATAATAGTTGTAGCTACTGACGCCGCGTTTCTTAATGCACTTTTAGTAACAAGTAAAGGATCTATTATTCCGGACTCTACCATACTCACCGTTTTACCTGTAACCACATTTAGTCCTGTACCTTTTACTGTAGGAGTTTGATAATCTTCAATTCCAGCATTAGATAATATAGTGTAATAAGGATGCTTAATAGCTTGTAATAAAACTTCTTCAGATTTAGAACTAGCCTTTATATCTGATGAAGCATTTAATAAAGCTATGCCTCCACCTGGCACTATACCTTCTTTTAGCGCGGCTTTTGTAGCGCATATAGCATCTTCTACTCTGTCTCTCTTTTCTTTTAATTCTATTTCTGAATTAGCACCAACTTTGACTAAAGCTACCTTAGCTTTCAATCTTGAAACTCTTTTTTCTAAACTGTCTTTTAAAAACCCTTTAGTAGTTTTATTGTATTGGTCTTCTAATTCATTAGTTAATTTAATAACTTCTTTACTTTTGTTTTCTATCTGTATAATAGTTTCTAAAGTATTGCTAACTACTTTTTTACATTTACCTAAGTGTTCTATGCTTATTAAGTCTAAATCATCACCTAAGTCTTCGCTTATAACTTTAGCACCTGTTAATAAACCTAAATCATCTAATGTGTTTTTTCTATTAGCTCCATACGTAGGTGCAGATATTATATTAATTTTTATATTGCCTTTTATTTTATTCATAGCTAATGCACTACTAACTTGAGGCTCAACATCTGCTATTATTAATAATGGTAATTGATTTTTAATAACATGTTCTAATATTGTTTGTATCTTTCTCACGTTTTCTATTGGTGAGTCAACTATTAAAACTAAACAATCGTTTAATTCTACCTCATTCTTAGCTTTGTCAGTTACAAAATGAGGATTTGAAAATCCTTGTTCATACTGAATACCTTCTATTAAATCTACTTTAGTATTTGGCTCATCATGAGTTTCCATTATGACTAAACCATTTTTACCTACTGAATCAAATGCTTTAGATATTATTTTACCTAGATCTGGATCATTATTAGCTGATATTGTAGCTACTTGTTCTATATTACTCTTTTTAACTTTTGAAGAGTTTTTTTCAAGATATTGCACTACTTTCTTAACAGCTCCATTAATTCCAGTTTTTAACTCTCTAGGATTTAATTCTTTATATTTAGAAGCTTCTTTAAGTATTGCATATGCTAAAACCGTGGCTGTTGTTGTTCCATCGCCTGCTTCTTTGACAGTTTTTCTAGCTGCTTCTTTTATTAACTTAGCTCCCATGTTTTCTACTGGATCTAAAAGTATAATACTATTAGCTACTGTTACTCCGTCTTTTGTTATTTGAGGATCACCATTTTGATTTTCCATTATAACACATTTACCGCTAGCTCCAAGTGTAGAGCTAACAGCTTTTGTGAGAGTTTCTATTCCTTTGAATATTTTGTTTTTAGCATCTTCACCGAAGTTCAAGTGCTTAACTATTGTCTCGTTCATTTAATTTAATTTGATATGATTGATTTTTGAATATTACTCGAAGGTCTTAATTACTTTCGGTCCTTTGGTAAACTCTAGCTTATTAATATAATGTTCAACAGATGCATCTATTGCTTGTTCTGCTCCGGCTATTGTTTCTCTTCTGGTGACATCTACCCATATTTCAGGATCATTAATGTCTCTATATTCGGTTTGTAAAAAGCCATTAGGTAGTTGAACTATTCTCCAGTTTTTCTTCTGTGAAATATGTTTCCAGTACTTAATGGTATCTTCTGTTGGTTGTGGTGCACTAGACCACGTATTGGTGCGGGTATATAAAAACGTCATTGTATTTGGTTTTAATTAAACGTTGGTTGTCATATACTATCGCTTGATAGTTCGGTTGTTTATTTTTTTACTTTCTTTACTTTTTTAACTGGATAAGACTCTACTTTACCGGTTTTGTTGTTCCAGTTATACTCAGTTTTATTATCAGACTTTTTTCTAATTGCTTGCATTAATTTAGAATCAGACATTTTGTTCATATTCTTTTTAAT
>Ga0209482_1000305_pt1 | contig 44016 bp, 40 predicted proteins | sample CoawatmetaG10DNA_FD_187512 | JGI IMG/M metagenome (GOLD analysis project Ga0209482, IMG submission 187512) | Marine microbial communities from the West Antarctic Peninsula - Coastal water metaG104-DNA (SPAdes) (version 2) | ecosystem: Environmental > Aquatic > Marine > Coastal ...
CCATTGAGGATCACTTTGATAATGCGTTTGAACTGGAATCACAACTAAGTGGCACTTCAAAAGAGAGCTACCTAAAAGATATCAAGGAGATCATTAAGAAATCGACCTTTACCTATGTTCGCCAGAAAAAAATGCTTGGACTAGGTCATGCTATTCTCACCGGTGAGCCCCTTATTGGGGATGAGCCTTTTGCCGTAGTTCTGGCAGATGATCTATGCGACTGTGATGAAGATGGTGTAATCTCACAAATGATAGAAGTCTATAACCAATACCAGTGCTCTGTGATAGCTATAGAGGAGGTGCCAATGAACCAAACCAGCAAATATGGAATTATCGCTGGCAATCTAGTAGATAATTCAGACGACACGTATCGCGTTACTGATATGGTAGAAAAGCCTAAAGAGGAGAGTGCGCCAAGCAATATGGCAATCATTGGCCGCTACATCCTAACTCCAGATATTTTTAACATTCTCAAAAGCATCAGGCCTGACAAGAATGGTGAAATTCAAATCACTGACGCCCTGCTTGTTCAAGCAAAACAGTCTAAAGTGATCGCTTATAAATTTAAAGGAAGGCGCTTTGACTGTGGTGGCATTGAAGGCTTCATTCAGGCCACCAATTATTTTGCCAAAAAGCAGGGCATTATTTAAAATCAAGCAAAAAAAATCGCACTTAGACCCTAGGGTAATTGCGATTTTATAAGGCCGTACATCTTCAGAAAATACTCAGCCTAAGCCTTAGCTATTTCTCATCACCCAGCGCTCAAGCTTCATACAAAATATCAGTAATATCACTTTGCGGTTTAAAGCCCGGCACAGCTTTTATTAGTAACTGTCGCAGCTTAGCCTGATCGCCGCTATCAATAGCCTCTTTAAGCCCATCAAGAATTAACTTTAAATCATCCCAGGCCAGCATCTCTTCCTCTGCGCGCAGGATCATTGGATTGTCAGTTTTGGAAACATTGCCGCCGATCAGCAGCTCCTCATAAAGCTTTTCGCCTGGCCTCAGACCGGTAAACTTAATCTCAATATCGCCGTTCGGGTTAAGCTTATCCTTAAGCCTTAGGCCGCTCAAACGAATCATCTTTTCAGCCAGGTCTAAAATTCGAACAGGCTCCCCCATATCAAGCACAAACACATCCCCGCCCTTCGCCATAGCGCCCGCCTGAATAACCAGCTCAACAGCCTCGGGTATGGTCATAAAATAACGCTGAATTTTAGGATCCGTCACGGTAACCGGCCCGCCCCCTTTAATCTGCTCTCTGAACAGCGGCACCACCGACCCACTGGAATCGAGCACATTGCCGAATCGTACCATACTAAAGCTTGTGCTGCTAACTACTGCCAAGGACTGCAATACCAATTCAGCCACGCGCTTTGTGGTCCCCATAGTATTGGTTGGGCGCACCGCCTTGTCCGTTGAAATAAGCACAAAAGTATCTACCCCATGATCGATCGCAGCCTGCGCGCAATTAAGGGTGCCAAAAACATTGTTACTCACCCCTTCAGCGTTGTTCGACTCGACCATCGGTACGTGTTTGTAGGCCGCCGCGTGATAGATTGTATTTACACCCAAGTGCCCCAGGACATGACTTAAGCGTTTACGGTTAGTAACAGAGCCCAGCATTGGCAGTATCTCAACATTGGGTATACCAACATTAGCGAGTTCTTTATGAATCCGGTACAGGGCGAACTCACTCTGATCAAACAGCACCAACACTTGGGGCTTTAAACCTAGTATCTGCCGGCACAGCTCAGCACCAATCGAGCCGCCAGCACCGGTCACCATGACCACTTTATTGATAATATTTAGGCCCAATAACTCACTATTGACATCAACAGAAACACGCCCTAGCAGATCCTTGATGCTTACATCACGCAAATCAGCAATTCTTAACTTGCCCTGAGCAAGCTCTAAAACACCTGGCAAGGAGCGCACAAGTAGCCGATAAGGCTCCAAAAAATTGATAATTTTATTGCGCTGGACTCTTGATATTGCGGGCATGGCCAGCAACACTTCAGTGGCATTTTTTTGCTCAATCAGGTGGTCTAGATCCTTTCTTGAAAAAACCTCGATGCCATTAATAGATTGACGCTGCAGCTGAGAGTCATCGTCAATAAAAGCCACCGGCCTATACTCAGCCGACTGCATTAAAGCAATCGACAGCTGCCTGCCTGCAGAGCCTGCTCCATAAATTATCACTCTGATCGTTTTTTTATCCAGGGCCTCTGAGAGTAGCCAGCGAGCAATCATCCGTGAGCCACCAATGATTACAATGCCCAAGAGCCAGTTAATTAAAGTTACGGAGCGTGGTATATCTTGAAGGTTACTCATAAAGCCAATCATGCTCCACAGCAAGGCATACAGCGTTACCGCCTGGACAATAGACCACAACGCCTTAAAGCCGATATAACGAATAACCGCTCGATAAAGCCCAAAGCGCACAAAGACAGGAACGGCAATGAAAGGCGCAACTAATACAATCCAGACAAGGTCACCCCCTGGAAAGTATAAATATCCAAGTCGAATTGAAAACGAGGCCAGTAGAATAGCCATAAGGGCGACAGAATCAAAAACCAACAGCATAAGTTGTTTTTGAAATCGCGACAAATTAATGAGTGTTTTTCTCACAGGATACGAATTAGTTTAATTTACTAGGGTTAGTATAGGTGCTTTTAGAGTTGATAAGGGCATTTATCAAAGGTCAGTTCGTTTCGTTAAAAAGGTATTTTTTTACACACATATAATTTTATTAATCCATTTAAAAAAGCTAATAGATCAATTATAATCCTTATATCATGTCAAAATAAAGATGAACACAGTGGCAGCCAAACAACCGATAAGAATAAAATCATCTCTAATCGCAATTCATTCACGGCCTTACTTATTTTAACGAGTTAACTATATTAGTTAAATATTCCTATTTAATTATATTTTTTAAAAGTATATATTCCTAAACCATATGTAATTTTATCTATCACTTCTGTTATATCTCTGTTAGTGTGAAGATCCCCATTATCATCAACATAATCAAAGTTAATTAGTTCTAGCTCTTGTTTAACCCTTTTAATCTTTAAAATTGTTTCTGGATGAGATATCCTATGAGCATTAAAATGAACCTCATCTCCTAAACCTATTGGCACACTAATATATAACTTACCACTTTTTTTAAGCATTTTAATTAAATTATTTACTCCATCTTCTAAGCCATTAACATTTATCGGATCAGAATATCTACCTAAACCAAAATGTTCCAAAGAATGAAGGCAAGATAAAGAATCTGTTGTTTTTAACTTATCGCTAGAATTCATAAAGTCTACCTGTCTAAAAATAATATTTTTATGTACGCAATTTAATTTTCTTACATCATATACCTCAATTTCACGAAATGATGCAACATGGGCAACAAAACCATCAACTCTCGAAGCAACATCAACGTGTCTTATTGGATTATCCTCATAAATATAACTTGCTATCAAAAGATCTTGATGAAAATATTGACTTGAGGCAGAACCACTCTCTTCTTGATAATCACCTAAGATAGGATAAATATGAGTAATTTTTCCACCATATTTTTTCCATAGAAATAGTTCTCTTATAAATCTTGGTAAATTTTTAGCAGACTTAAAGAATAAAACTGGATTTAAACCAAATGTAGCAAAAATTACTAAAATATTTTTGATAAAAGGTATTTTTTTAACTATATTTTTTAAACTCATTTAAATTATTTATTATTTATTTAGGAGTTCATTCAACAGCTACTGAATGAATTTGTATTGTACCTTAGAAGAAAATGTTATTCCATGTCAAGATTTCATATTCTCAACTACATTGGTTCAGCGGATACACTAGAAAAATAGAGACAATATTACCTTGGAATTTACCACAGAATATTACGTAGAAGGAGGTACAAATGTAAGGGTAGATATAGCCTAACTCTCTATGCACCTAAGCCAAAGTTACACCGGGTTGTTTGGCTTACTCTTAAGTACTTTATTTAAATTCTTATGAATACTTTCTGTTCATTTGATGTCACTCCTAAAAAGGCATTATCGCCCTGTTTAGTTATGTCCGTAAAGTCGGGGTAAAACCCAACTATCATTAATTCAAAAGGATTACTTCAAGTTCATCACGTCTATAAATACAGTCTAGATCCATTAATGAGAAACCCCATCTTTTTTTATTACCTTAATAAACGTTAGCCAAATAATCTTAATATCCAACCACAAAGATTGATGATGTAGATACTCAACATCCAAATCTACTTTCTGAGGAATAGGTAATTCATCACGTCCATTAATTTGAGCCCACCCCGTTAAACCTGGCACTAAGTCATGGACACCTTTTTCAGTTCGTAAAGCAATTAAATCATCTTGATTAAATAACGCAGGACGAGGTCCAACAAAACTCATATCACCCTTGATGATCGACCATAATTGAGGTAGCTCATCCAAACTCGATTTGCGTAAAAAGTCACCTATCGGTGTCAAAACACTCTTAGGATCAGCTAATAAATGGGTTGCCACTTCCGGCGTATCAATATTCATACTTCGGAATTTAGGCATTTTAAAAATTACATTATCCTTACCCACTCGATCTGACCAATAAAAAATAGGGCCTTTTGAAGTCAGCTTTACCAATACAACAACTATGATAACTGGTAACGATAATAATACTACTGTCACCAATATCAGGATTAAATCAACGAGTCTCTTCATTAGAAGTCACAACCTCACTATACTGTAATCTCGAAAAACCTCAAATTGCCCTGTGTAATCCCATAAACTAAGATCAGCTAAAAGCTATCCCAATTACTTTCAATATATTCAGCTACTCTTATGGCATTTGCTGCTATTGTCAAACTAGGGTTAGCCCCCCCACTTGAAGGAAAAAATGACGCGTCGACAATAAATAAGTTACTAATATCATGAGATCTATTGTTTTTATCTAACACACTTTGAGTTGGGTCTAGACCAAAGCAACATGTGCCACATGAGTGACCAAAGTTAATATTATTTTTGCCATTTAACTTAATTACCCTGTATTTAGACTTAACTAACTTTGATAAACTTTTCCTAAGCGCTAAAGATCTAACTCTCAGCTCATCTCGATAGTTATACTCAAACTCTAAATCTCCATTATTACCAATAAACACTCTATTATCTAAATAAGGGATGTCCTCAATAATACTTGCAAACATTGTTGATCCTCTAAAAACCCACTCAGCAAAGGAAGCAATAAAATTTAGGACAAAATTATTACTTCTAAGTTTTATTTTTAACTTACTTAATTTCCGAGAGATTACCCCTCCTAAATATTTTTTTGTAAACCAGTTGAAACCCATTTCTTGTATATTACCGCATTTCATATTTCCAACAAAATAGAACTGATTTGATGAAATCTGTCTCGAGGAATAGTATTTTCCAACACGCCATTTTGGCTGAATAGTGAAAATATCGCTTGCATGAAACATAAGATTCTTCCCAACCATACCGCTTGAATTGGCAAGCCCATTGGGCCATACGTCAGAGCTAGATCTCATCAGAAGAGCTGGGGTAAAGAGAGCACCAGCAGCAAGAACAATTACCTTTCCGGTAATGTTAAGTGTTTTATTATCTATATTACATTCAACAAGTTGTGCATGATCTTTTGATGCGTGTATTTTTGTAACATTACAATTCACCAAGATTTTTGCCCCATACCTAGATAACGCTGGCTCAACACATAGTCTACTTGTATCTCCTTTACCACGATGCATACATACAACTCCCGGACAACCCTCTTCGCATATATTGAAATTTACAGCCATGTGAGATCGGTATGGGTTCACACCTAAATCATCCAGGTCCTGGAAAAGTTTTTCTCCACTATTAGTAAGATTATTGGGAGTTAATAAATTAGATTCAGTATCTAAATTACACGGGTCTTGAGTCCCAGAGACCTCAAACAATGATTCAGCCTTACGATAATATTTTGTAAATGTTTTATAAGCAATGGGCCAACGATCAGGCAAGTGTGAGTCACAAATCTCAGGATAATTTTTTTTGGGCTCAAAGTCAGAAGCGTGCATCCTTTCGAGTTGCGCTGCATATAAATTCGTCGATCCTCCGACGCCATTACCTAAAGAAAGAAATGAATCAAGTCGGCCAAATGTAGTTTTACCTCGTATTTTATGCGGCCATTGGCCCCTTTCTTTTCTTGATTTTACTGAGTCATCAACGTTTTGCTTATCAAAAAAATCTGGTAGAAAAACGCCATCTTCTAAAAATAAGACTTTTTTACCTAATTTAGCAAGCTCGTAACCAGAAACACCACCCCCCATTCCAGCGCCAATAACTATAACATCCCATTGTTGATTTTCAGGATCTAGAGGAATGAATTCTTCAATATTAAACATAATATAACCCTAGACCAAATCAACGGTCTTAAGAATCGCTAAAGCTCTGTCGTCTATTTTATTTGGACTATTTAGTATCATTTCATAAGACTCATCAGCAATTTTTTGTCTTTCAGACTCATTCTCAAGATAATAATTACATTTTTCCTCCAACTCTTGGGCAGAGGAGAAGCATGCTATATTTTTATCTTCTTGAAAAATAGAACTAATTTTCTCTGATCTTTCAGATAACTGAAATGCCCCACATGCAGGTACTTCATAGTTCCTGAAATTAGATGTATCACGATTCTCTAAAGTCAGCATATTAAGGTTAATTTTACATGCATTAACAACTTTGCTCATTTCAGGAAAATATATAGGAGGCATACACTTAATTGATTTTTTGAATGCCTTTCCTGATTTATACCAACCCTGACCCCAAACTCTTACATTTAAGGACCGTAGACCATAAATATACTCCTCTCTTCTCGGACTCCAATTTGCAACAAAAACAACGTCACTTCCGTATTTATTTATTTCGCTCCTCGATAATGAAAGCTTTTTTTGAATAGTCGGCATGCAGTACCAGTCAAGTGCAACTACTTTTTTCACTCCTTTATTAAGATATTCATCAAATAAGTGCTCTCTTGGACTAAAAATAACATCATATAAGTGGATTGAATCTACCACATACTTAGAGCTACTTATCGGATTATTAAAGTCGTCTGGATCCCAATTAACCATATAATCGACATTGTTCTTTACTCGACGCAAAGTTTCTGGCGATAAATTTGCTCCTTTCAAAACAACCAACAAATTATATCTAACTGCTTCTGTTTCAGCTAAAAAATCCTTGTTTATTTTGTTAGAAATTGATGACATCAACAATCTATCAAGAATTTTATTAGTAATTGATGGACTTGCAGTTCTGTAGAAATGACTTGTATAGTCAAATAAAGAAGCCTTATGACCAAGTTTATTAAAGCTATCTACAAGGTTTGGCCCCATTGCCCAGCCTATATCTTCTCCGTATATTAATATATCTAGTTTTTTTGTCATTATGATACCTTAATCTTTCTCAATTATATTTTACCAAGAGTGTGCTCCCGCTAATCAATATATTCATTACAACAGGATATAGCTTTACTAATTCCCAAAGATCGAATACTCACTTCAAACTCATAGCCCTTCTGCCGCTTTCTTCAAGCCTTCATCCAACGATAGAGGTGGAGTCCAGCCCAACAAGTGCCTGGTTTTTTCAATATCTACCTGCAGAGATCCACATAGACGCAGGACCATGTCCCGCTTACCCACCATGCCTGCCGCCAGTTTCAGCCAACTCACCGGAACCGGAACCAAACGCGCTGGGTGGCCCAGGGCCTGACCCATGCGGCACAATAGCTCGGTGGAGGAAACATCTTCGCCGTCGGAGACCAGAAAAGTCTGGTTGGCTGCAGCGGGATGCATAAGACAAGTCACGAGCAAGTCGACGAAATTGTCCAGCCCCACCAGGCTGCGTTGGTTATGAATGGTGCGCAGCGGCAATGGCACGCCGCGCTTGAGCCAGCGCATCATGGTGGCAAAGTTGGCTTTGACGCCGGGGCCATATATCAAAGGCGGACGAATAATGACCACCTCCATGCCAGATTGCCCAGCGATCTCGCGGAGACCCTGCTCGGCTTCCATCTTGGACACGCCATAAGCGTCCAGTGGCGCAGGCGCATCGTCTGCCATGAACGGGTGCCCAAGTTGCGTCACCTCGCCATTGACCTTGATGGAACTGACAAATACAAAACGCTGCACACCGGCTGCAGCTGCCTGACGGGCCAGGCTCAGTGTGCCTTGCACATTGACCCGGCGAAACTCCTCCAGCGGGTCAGCGGCCCTATCCACCATCACATGCACTCGTGCGGCAAGGTGAACGACAACCTCACAACCCGTGAGTGCATCGCGCCAATCGTTAGCTTCGTCACACTGGAAGAACGAGATGTTTTTATGTTTTGGAATCCGCCTTTCACGAGATGTACAAACTATTTTGGTGATCCCAAGTTTGTGCAGACTTACTATCAGTGCTTGCCCAACAAAGCCTGTTGCACCTGTCACCAAAACAGAGGGAAACTCAGAGGATTCTAGCATAGGCAGAAGAAATTTTGTCCCATATATAAAGTTGGTCGGCCAGTTGTTTCATTTTTATACCTATCTTGGCAAGCAAATCATCATCAAGACTATTCAATAATATTCGCAGCTCATCCGACGAATTAAAAAATAACCCCTGTCCGCACGTTGTTTCTTGATTAAAAATACAGTCAAATGCAATAATTGGCAAACCTAAACTCATAGCCTCAACCAATGACGGATTAGTTCCACCGGCACTGTGCCCATGGATGTAGACATGACAGGCTGAGCGCATTTGATTTAAAATTTCATGATCGTATATCGGGTCGAGTAAATGTATATGAGGTATTTTTCCATATTTCTTCCTTAATTTAATTCCATAACTACTATTCTCCCAATTACCAACAATAACTAAATCTAGGCCACTATAAAATTCAAATGATTTAATAATAAGATCCAGATTATTCTCCGGTTCAATTCGGCAAACCTTAAATGCATAACGCAATCTATCTAAGCCGTATTGAGTCAAAATATTTTTATCGTATGTGGGTCTATATGCATGATCACCACCATATGCAATCATTTCACTACTTCTACCGTATTCACACTTTACATAATCTTGAATCGCCTTATTGTCAGTCACTACAACATCGGCAAATCGGACTGCTATACCTTCAGAAAGCTTCAAAAACCATTTTGCAAAGGGGCTCCATTTGGAACGTTTCCACTCAAGTCCATCTATATTAACAATCAATTTTTTATTTGAAACCAATTTCACTATTGGTAAAAAAATGCAACCCGAAATACCCAAAATTAACATCGTATCCGCATATTTTATCGCTCTGAGCATTGCTATAAGATCATATGGAATACTCTGTACACCATTTGCATTTAGGTTTATATAATCTAGATGCACTCCATTAAAACTCTTCGGCCTTTCAGAGTATTTTTTACTACTGCAGTAGACAGTAAAATCAAATTGTGTTTTCAAATTTTGCGTAAGGTGATTAACAAGAGTTTCCCATCCACCATATATAGCGGGAAGTCCTACTGTGCCAATAATCGCAACTTTTTTCAGATGAACCATGTTAAAACCACTAATATTATTACCCTATTTCACCATCAAACTTTATGCCAAACGGTACGGTTTACGTAATCAACGTAACTCAAAACTATTCTGAGAACTTTTTTTGAAACAGCACCTCCTTCATAGTCCAATACTGGCTTCATCACACGCTGTGATTTATCATACTGCGCTATGGTGACACGAACTGAATCCAGCACACGATCTTTCTTCAAGCCGCACATTATAAGGGTACCAACATCCATACCTTCAGGCCGTTCATGTGCGTTGCGGATGGTGATTGCTGGAAAGTTAAGCAAGGAGCCTTCTTCAAAGATGGTGCCGCTGTCGGACACGACGCATAACGCTTCAACCTGAAGCTTTATGTAATCGAAAAATCCAAATGGCTTAAGAAATTGAATATGCGGATTGAACTTAGCCAATTCCATACCATCCAGTCGTTTCTTGGTTCGAGGATGAGTTGAAACAATCACCGGAATATCGTATTGCTCGGCCAAAGCATTCAGCGTTTCAACCATATTGGTCATATTTTCTGGACTATCAATATTTTCTTCGCGGTGAGCACTAACGATAAAAAACTTTCCAGACTTTAATCCCATACGTTGCAGCACATCCGACTGCTGTATCTTTGGCATGAAGTAATCAAGCACCTCCTGCATGTGTGAGCCAGTCTTGATAATAGTTTCCGGGCGAATACCCTCAGAAATCAGGTAGCGGCGGGCATGCTCTGTAAGTACTAGATTAATATCACTCAAGTGATCCAAAACCTTACGGTTTAGCTCTTCTGGCACGCGCTGGTCGAAACAACGATTGCCAGCTTCCATATGAAACACTGGAATCTTTCTGCGTTTCGCAGCAATAACCGCAAGACAGGAATTAGTGTCCCCATAAAGCATCACCGCATCAGGATTTTCTGTTTCCATAACCGCATCAGATTTTTCAATCACTCGCGCAATGGTCTGTGCTGCATTCTCGCCAACCGCCTCCAGAAAATAATCTGGCTTACGGATACCAAGGTCTTCAAAGAATAGTTGGTTCAACTCGTAATCGTAGTTCTGCCCGGTATGCACCAGGATATGCTGGGTATGCTGATCGAACTCAGCGATCACCCGGCTCATTTTAATTAGCTCAGGACGCGTGCCCACAATTGTCATAACTTTAAGCATTTAATTCCCCCTTAATGTAATCCAGTTTCAACAATAGCATCTTTATCTGCTCGACGCTTAAACGATTTGTGTTGTGCGAGGTGTAGTCATCCAAATGGGATATCTTTACTTCGCCCTCACTGAAGAATTTAGCGTAGTTGAGATCACGATTATCGGCTGGGATACGATAGTAACTACCCCTGTCCTGAGCCTGCGCCATTTCTTCACGTGAAATAAGAGATTCATATAACTTTTCGCCATGGCGAGTACCGATTATGTATGTCTCATCCTTACCAGAAAAAAGCTCGGTGATCGCTTGTGCGAGATCCGCTACGGTCGAAGCGGGCGCCTTTTGAACAAAAATGTCACCCTGCTGACCATGTTCATACGCATAGAGCACCAAATCCACCGAGTCTTCCAGCGACATCAGAAAGCGCGTCATGCTTGGGTCGGTCACAGTCAACGGTTTGCCGTCCTTGATCTGCGACACAAACAAAGGAATAACGGAACCCCGTGAGGCCATCACGTTACCATAACGTGTCGCACAGAATACTGTTTCACCCTCTTTTTGCATACGCGCTTTGGCGATCATGACTTTCTCAGCCATCGCCTTGGAAATACCCATCGCATTGATAGGATAAACCGCCTTGTCTGTACTCAGTGCCACTACACGCTTGACACCGTTCGCGGTGGCCGCGTTCAACACATTCTCGGTGCCGATGACATTAGTGCGCATCGCCTCCATCGGATAAAATTCGCAAGAAGGAACCTGTTTTAAGGCAGCTGCATGGAACACATAGTCCACTCCCTTCATCGCTTGATACACACTATCATAGTCTCGAACATCGCCGATATAAAACTTCAACTTGCTGTTATTTAGCTCAATACGCATATCTTCCTGCTTCTTTTCATCACGGCTGAATATGCGTATCTCGCACACATCAGTTGAAAGGAAACGCTTGAGCACGGTATTTCCAAAAGAACCCGTCCCGCCGGTAATCATTAATACTTTATCTTTAAACATATCAGTATCCCTATTTATATGCGTTCATCAATTTAATCATATCTTCCCACTCTGGAGCGACATAGCCAGTCGCCTCACTGAAACGTGTGGCATTAAGCGAGCGATCAATTACCAGTATATCATCTGCAACAATCTCGATGGATTTGCCATACTCTCTGGAGATCATCTTCAGAAGTTCAAATTTATTGATTGGTTTCGCGGCGACATGGTACAACCCAGACAACTCAACATTTGGAATCACCACATCACGAATGACTTGCGCAAAGATCACTGTCGGAAGCCCAGAAAAAACAGCTCGCGTATATCCTTTGCAGCTTCCCCTTTGCGACAGGAACCAGTCCAACAAGCCATACTTGCTTTGTAATTCATGACCAATAGTAGAGGTACGCAAGGTGATCGTGTGTGGATAATACACTTCACCCATCACCTTGGACTTACCATACGCGTCGCGCGCATCGGAAAAATCAGTTTCGGTATAACCGCCGCTCTCACCTGAGAAAACGCAATCAGTACTGACATGCACGAGTCGCGCCCCGATCAACTTGCACAGTCCAGCTAGCCGATGTGGCATTAGGGCGTTGATTGGTAGAAATATTAAAGGATCATCAGCTTCTTGCTTCTGCTTGGTCAGACCAGCACAGTTGATAACCACATTTGGACGGATAGCATCCAGCACTTTCATCAAAGCATCTGGATATTCAACATCAACTCCATTTACCAATCTTTCGGCAATCGCGGCTGGGAAAAAATGCTTTACGCTTTCACTGCGAATCGTACCAAAGACTTCCCAATCTTTGTTCTCACTCATTACACGCAACACCGTACTCCCTATCATCCCGCTGGCACCAACAACTAATATTTTCATAATTTCCCCTTCAGTATTCTGAATGTACGACCAATTTTATGCCCTAACCTTGAAACAGTTCTTATACATCAAACATATTCCTATTAAACCTATATAGCTGTCACTCCAAATTCATTCGATTAAATATTTCTGCGAACTTCTTTGTTCCAATTTCAAATGAAATATTTTCGTCATAAAAATGCTTGCCATTGATCCCCATTAGTTCAAGCTCGCCTTTTTCTAAGCCCATTGAGAGAATTATTTTTCTGTACAAATCCTCAGAATCATCAGAGGAAAAACATAAACCCGCATTGATATTTTTGACAATGTCACTCGACTCACCAGGTACCCCACATAATACTGGTTTTCCCAAACTAAAGTAAGAGCCTAATTTTGAAGGGAGTGTTATTTCAAATAAAGGATCATTTTTTAGATGTAGTAATAAAATATCTGAAGCCAATAAGAATTCACCAACATTCACCGCAGAGATTGAGCCAGTAAAACTAATGTACTCATCCAAGTCGTGTTTAACAACCTCATCAGATAGGTATATCTTTTGGGTGCCATCGCCTAACAATAATATTTTTATTCCACTAATCTTGTTTTCCTTGAGCTTCAAGGCAGTCTCAATGAGAACACCCAGCGATTGTGCCAAACCAATATTCCCCGCATAGATAATTGTGAAATTTTTATCAAAAACAGGCTGATATTTATCAAACTCGTCTGAGTGCTTAGAATCCATTGGTAACGACCAATTATAAACAACAGTAATTTTCGATTCAGGCACACCAGCTTCAAGAAGCTTCTTCTTAAACCCATTAGTTACAACGTTAATATTATCGAAAAATTTATATGAAAGAGTGCAAAATGCACCAACTATCTTCAGAATAGATTTGCTTCTAACCATGCCGGTCGCCTCAAGCGTATCCGGCCAATAATCATTTATGTCATAAAATATTTTACTTCGATATATGAATTTAAGAAAAATCGCAGGTATCGCAATTGTCGCAGGTGCGTGATATGTATAAATTATCCTCGGTTTCTTTACCATCCAAACGCCCACAAGACATGCCGAGATAGCAAAACTCAAGAAATTAATCACTCTCTTGAGTTTAGATTTACTATGGTTAATATACAAAGGCACGCGGTTTATTTTAATTCCATCGATATATTCAGAGAAAAATAACTTCATGGAATACCCTGGAAATAATTTTCCTGTACCCTGGCCTGGGTACCCAGTTAATATTTCAACCTCATAACCTTTTAATTGCAGGTCTTTTGCCAAGGGCAAAGACTTCATATCCGTTTCTGGATAACAATATTGCGACAGTATTAATATGCGCATTCTATAAATTTCTGATTGTTAAAACTTGCGAAGTTAGCCTAGATACTTTCCTAGATATTATTAAGTTATATTTCATATTAAAACCCATTAGTTAAAATCACACTGCTCTCTTCTTAGCAATAATCATCTGACCGATATATCTAATGCCAATTACGTGAAGAATCATATCAACGGGCCAAAGCAAAAAATACCATAGCCCCTTTGATTTATTTGCAATTCTTCTCAGAAAAATTGACAGCGATTTACTCCTAAACTCTCCACCTCGCATACTCTTTCTGTCTTTATGCCTGAAAAAACTTCCAATATAATTACGAATTAAATCAAAAGTACTTGTTTGTTCCAAGGAAAGAAGTGGTGTGAAGCCAAGTCTGACAACACAACTTGCCAATGACTTCGGCGTAAACCTCGATAAATGGTGTGGTGGAAAATCAAGATCAGGTCTCCAGAACATCCTGCTATTGGGTGTAGACAAAATCAGAAGGCCACCCGGCTTTAGCAACTTGTGTGCGTCTGACAACACCAAAGGGAAATCTTCCAAGTGCTCAATCACCTCAAACATTGTCACAACATCGAATTGCGAACCTTCTGACAACAACTGCTTCAATGTCTTATTTGAAATCCTATCTTCCAGCCCATAGTTGGACTTGCCAAAATTCAACGCTTTGTTATTGAAATCAATTCCAATTGCATCATACCCACTATTCAAAAGCTTTCTGACGAAAAAACCATTAAAACAACCAATATCTAATAATGCAACATCCCGGGAAGGAAATTTTTTATTAAGGTATTTAAGAGCCTGCTTATGATTCCACTGGATCAAATCCACATAATCAGTTGCCACGACTAAATCATCATTGTAATCTGCATCAGCTTCATACAATTGATGGCCAACTTCTTTTGAAATATGAAAAAAACGAACATATCCACAACTTTCGCATAAAAACTGCTCATATTCTCCAGTATGCCCAATTACTTTCATTCCATTAAGCCCACAACATTGACACGCTATTTGATTCAACATTTATTTCCCTCCTTTTAATACTTCGCTCGTGCCTACGACAAGCTCCAAAAAGCGCTTTGCATCCAGCAACGGTAGTGGAGGCTCATCGACACCGAGGAAGCGTTTCACCGCTCTGGCTATTGACATAGACGACTCGGGATCGAACGTCTGTTCAGGATCTAGCACATCACGAACATAGTCCAGCTCCGGAGCCAGTACCCGAAGTCCTGCTTGCCTTGCTTCAATTAATGGTAAACCAAACGATTCAAAAGTCGAAGGAAATATCAACGCGCCTCCACTTTTGTAGAGTGCAAGTGCTTCAGTGTGTGATAACTCACCCATATTTTTTACCTTTAATCCGAACTGCAGGCGCATCTCTTCGATATAACGGCACAATGTTCGGGAATGGGTCTCATCCAGAGTTACGCGCAATGAAGGATACAGCCCAACCTCGGTAAGTAAGCACCATGCTTCAATAATTCGTCGATGATTCTTATGCGAGCCACCTGTTGCCACATACATGAAATCATAACGCTCACTTTTTTGCTTTGTTGTCTTTGCAATGCTTCGTTTATAACCTTTGGGTTCAGCCATAAAGGGAAGGACACGCACAGGCATCCTTCCTTGCGTTCTGACCTCCATCAATCTCTTCATAGTAGGAGATTGTACTATGAATTCGTCAGCATTCAGCATTCTACTAGATAGCCAAAGTCGCTCAATACAGAGCCTTGCCCTTGTCTTCAGAGGAAAATTATCTAGTCTGATATCATCAATTAGATAACGATTCTGAAGGAATACAATAGCACGGCCTTTCAATTTAAATAAGGGAGGAAGATTTCCAAAACAAAGGACGATATCTCCTTGGTTTACATTCTTAGCTAGCCACTGATCAGCTTTGAGGCGATCAATTACAGACGGTTTGACCCTTTTTACTTGAGTTCCCTCCAGAATACCTTCAGGTATTGGCATCCGACTGTCAAGCAAGGCTAACACCCCAGACGAAACTGGAATCTCCTTAAGCAAGGCGTCTAACAGAGTGCGTCCACCTCCTTGGTGGACGTTAGTTGCATGTATGAATAATCTTGATTGATCTGACATCATAATATTTTGTAAATTTACTATTTAATAACCTTAAGAAATACTGAACTTACTATAGACCGCCATCCTCAATTCTTTGGATAAGTTTAATTCCATTTTCAAAAGTGACTTTAGCATGCCACCCAGGTAATGACTGGCCCGTATTCCAAGGCACCATAACTTCACGATCACGGTAGGTGCGTGCGCCCCATATAAGAGGCAAAATTTCCCCAGTGATTTGAATATATATTTCAACAAGGTCTTTAAGCTTAATAGGGCGACCAGAAGTCACTGAAAATTCTTCAAAACTATTTGCTTCCCTTTTCAGCAAACGATCTGCAGCCGTCACGAAAGCATCAACTACATCGTCTATGTAAACTATATCTATCAGTTGCTCACCAGGCGACATGGCTAGTGGCTGAACATTTTTTGATGCTTTTTGCAAAAGAGAAAAAAGCTTGGCACGTGGGTCGTTTGCACCGTAAGTATCAAACAGCTTCAACGTAATCGCCTTTATTGAAGTTGAACTAGTATAGAAACGAAGTATCATCTCAAAAGCATTTTTGGTTGCAGCGTAAAGATTGACAGGTGTGTAATTATCATTATTGAAATGCTGCCAAGATGTACCAGTATTTACAATATATTGCACGTCATTTTTAGCCATTGCGTCTAATAGTTGTGTACCGAGCAAAAGGTTGTTGGTGATCAATGGCTTGATATCCTTTGTTTGGTGTGCAGCCAAAAATAATGATGCTAGATGGAAAACAATATCCGGTTTTACCTCCGTCATGATGTTGAGCATGTTTAACGCCGAGCCATCATGCGTGAATACTGTAACTTGCTCACAAATATTACCAAGAATCGCCATCGATGTATTTGGCCGAATAATAATATGTACGTGCCACCCTTCCAAAAGAAGCCGTCGAATTAAATTAACTCCGATAAATCCTGTTGCACCAGTAATGAGTGCTTTCTTCATCATTAGCTCTTACCTTCAACTTTGTATACAAATGGAGTCATAAACTCAGAAAGCGTATGGAATTCCAGATCTCTCTTTGAGATTATTGGATTGATAGTTGGCCATGGAATCCCAGCCGAGCTCCAAAGAATTCCCGTGTCATCCTCTTGTGAATAAACTCCAGAAACTTTGTAGCACATGATTGCCTCGTTACTTACTGTATAGAAACCATGCGCCAAACCAGAGGGGATATAAAGCATATTTGCTTTTTCTGAACTTAGTGTTAGTTGTAAAGATTTTCCATAAGTAGGGGAGTTAGCTCTCAAATCTATTACCACGTCCATTATTTCACCTGAAACGCAATAAACTATTTTTGTAACCTCATGAGGCGGAAGTTGAAAATGCATCCCCCTCAAAACATTATTGTGGGAAACGCTGTAATACTCCTCTTCAAATCGATGTGTTATTCCGAATTTATCAAAAATTTCTTTGTTAAAAGTTTTTACAAAAAGCCCTCTGTTATCTTCAAATTTATTTAATATTATTTCAAAGCAACCATTAATGCTTGTTTCGTTAATTTGCTTAATCATATAGCTCTTCTTTTTTAAAAATTAGCAGATCAATTGGTCAGTGAAATAATTTCAAAAACAACATATTTCAAAATTTTATATTATTAGAAATAAATTTATAGAAGTGGCTTTATATCATCACGTATGAAATTCATACTTCAATGATCGTGCCTTCAAAGTTGATACAATATGGCCTAAATTCCATATACAGCTTCCAAAAATAAGAAATATGCTGACTACTGGATTATATCTACGAAGCCTACTCAAGCTTGGATTATCAACTGGACGTCTAAGTAACGGATTACACCCTTGGTTCGTCAGAGACAATATCATTCGCATCACCCTCCAGAAGCTTTCATTTTTTATTGAAAACCGAAGTGCGTTACGATACGCAAACCAAACCGGCATTAACTTATTATTTTGTGAAGAACCCTCTCCATAGTGCCAAACAGGAACATTGGTCTCGATCAATTTAAACCCTCCCTCAACAAATCTATAAAACAGGTCGTTATCCTCTCCATACATATAATAATCTTCGTCAAATACACCAACATCCCTGAATGCCTTCGCGGCGCAGAGGTACAGACAACCAGCCAATCCTTTAACACTTCGACTAGTTATAGTGTTGATGTCCACTTTGTTCTCATAGAACAGCTCTTCCTTATCTCTCGTAATTTCAATATAACCAACCAGACCAGCATCTTGATCTTTAGCAAACTCAGGCAAAGTTAAATCAAGCCATTCTGGATGAACTTTAATATCGTTACTAAACACTGCAATATAGTCAGCACCTGAAGCTAAAGCATGTCTAATACCTGTATTAACCCCCCCTGCAAACCCCTTTTTCCCCTTGTTTTTTAGGATTAGGATATCCTTATATTCTCGGGCAACATAATTTATAGAGTCATCAGTTGAACCATTATCTACAAGCACTACACGATAATTTTCGTAGGTGCTCGTAAAAAGTGAAGGTAGTGAGTAAGGCAGATGGGACATCCCATTAAAATTCGGAATGACCACATATACTAAAGGATTAAAGTCCGAATGCTCTTGCAGCTCAAACTTAGTTGTAATATTAGACATATTTATTAGATGTAAAGTTAAGCATGCAGAGTCGTAACAATTGAGTTTACCCTATCTTTCATAGTATAACAATCTTTGGTCAACCCCCGATATTCTGGCGTTAATACTGCTAGATGGTGTCTGTAGTGATCAAGTTTTTCTGTAGTTATTTTCTGGCAGCATGAAGAAGAGAATTTACTATGCCTGCAGCTTACCAACGACATTACAGATCAGGCATTGGTGATAATAAAGTACCTGCACAGCAGAAGTCGGTGTAACACGCCAATACCGATACGTATTCGCTCAGTTATGGCCAGGTTGCAGGAGTAGGTTGGCAGTGGCATTAAAACCTTTCCCAGTTCGCACATATACCGTCTTCATTAATAAAGTTGTCAGCAGCGAAAACGAATTGCTTCTCATATTTGTGTAATGACTGGCTTAGCCATGCCCCCCACCAATAATACGAACTATTGGTAATGATGTGATGGCGACACTGGCTAAGTAACCAAAGTATCTCGATCGCTCCCTCATAACCATCATCACATGTGGCAAAAACGGTATTTTCTGGAAGCTTGAGTTCCAATAGTGCCTGTGCACGGTGAGTGCAAAAGACAAAGAATTTTGCGTTAGGACGTTGCGCCCGCAATCTTTCGATTGCTTTATTGATATCGGCTGTTGACTTGATCTTACCTTCGCGAACAAGCACTGTTGGATTAGTAGGATTCTCTTCATAAAGACGCACACCCAACGCTACAGAATCTGCGGCCCGTATCGCAGCACCTAATTCCAGATATTTTGAGGTAGTGGGTGCTGGGGGCATTAGCTCGGTCCGCAGCATGGAGGAATATTGTTCAAAATATAGTGGGCTTTGCCAGTAACCTACCAACCATGCTTTTTTACTTACAGACGTAACCAATATTTCAGGTATAAATCTAGACTCGTTTTCAACCAAAAATTGTCCATATATCCGTTTCTGGTTTATATCAAAGGAAGAGTTATGTAGTTTATTTTCCAAGCGATAAAGCCAAATCGGCAAGCGCTCACTCTCGGTGGCTAACCGGCCATGGACTGGCAGTGCGCCCAACTCGTAGTGGCGTCGATATTGATAATCACGGGAAAAGCCGCTCCAAGTATCTAGAACCAAGTCGGCGCCATTACGGAGTGTCATTGCACGCCCTGCTGCATACTGGAACATCTGATTACCTAAGCCACCATTGAGATAGACTGTTAGCTTTTTCATAAATTAGCCTTTTGCATATTGATTAGTTACAAACTCGGTACGCTGTTGCCCAAAAAAGGTAAAACTTCACTGCAAATGAGACCAACTGATGCAATCCAGTAATAAGAATTTTATTGAGTTTTATGGTGTTGAAAAACCTTAGTTAGTTTTGAGAAAAGTAATTTCTAAAGTATTTGATGGTTTCCTTGAGGCCATCTTCAAGCGAAACTGTTGGCTGCCAAGCCAATTTATCTTTGGCAAGAGAGATGTCAGGCTGCCTTTGTTTTGGATCATCTACTGGTAGCGGCATAAAAATGAGTTTGGACTTTGATCCCACAAGTTTGATGACTTTTTCGGCAAGTTCAAGCATAGTGAATTCGCAAGGATTGCCCATATTGACCGGACCCATAAAGCCGCGATCGCTTTGCATCATCCTTACAAATCCCTCAATCAGGTCATCTACATAGCAGAAAGATCGGGTCTGCTGGCCATTGCCGTAAATGGTAATATCTTCGCCCTTAAGCGCTTGCACGATGAAATTACTCACGACTCGCCCGTCATTGGGATGCATGCGTGGGCCATAGGTGTTGAAGATGCGCACGACCTTAATATCCAGATTGCATTGACGGTAATAGTCAAAAAATAACGTCTCCGCACATCGCTTGCCCTCATCGTAACAAGACCGAGGCCCGATAGGGTTAACGTTGCCCCAATAGGCCTCAGTCTGCGGATGCTCTACAGGGTCCCCATACACTTCGCTGGTAGATGCCTGTAAAATGCGCGCCTTAACGCGCTTAGCAAGGCCTAGCATGTTGATGGCGCCATGCACGCTAGTTTTGATTGTATGCACAGGGTCATGCTGGTAGTGGACGGGGCTAGCAGGACAGGCCAAGTTGTAGACTTGGTCCACCTCGACATAAAGCGGAAAAGTTACATCGTGACGAATCAGCTCAAAACGGCGGTGGCTCAGCAGGTGTCCAATATTTTGCTTCGAACCAGTAAAGAAGTTATCAACACATAACACGTCCGCACCATCTTTGATAAGACGATCACACAGATGTGATCCCAAAAAACCGGCACCACCTGTTACTAAAATTCTATTCATATTCATTTCTCCAGTAAAAGGGGATTGACCTTCCCTTGTTTCCATCGTCCGACAGGAGGATTTCATGATACCAGCTTTCCTGACACACATTAAATCAGTCATTCAGATATTGCCTCGGTGACTTGTAGTTAAACTTATGCGTCATTTGTTAGTGTTAGTTGACAGGCAGCAACATAGCAGAAAAGTTGATCACCAAAGCTGGCTTTGATTTAAGAGACAGTTTTATTTATTACGGTCTTTTTTTTTAAGACGATAAAATATCACTCAATTCTTGTTTCTCTTAAAATTCATTAAAAACAATCCAATAATAGCAACGCTAAGTACTACATAATACTTCTCAATGTTTGCAGGATAAAGAAAAAGTATCATAAAAAATCCAAAACCATACCCAGCAGGAGAAAATGCAGTGGCACTTGTTGTATATTTTCTCACAATGGCTTCAGAGACTGACAAATAAATAGCTGTGATAAATGATAGAATCAATAACATCACTAAATTTTTATTTACTAGCAATAGCATAGTACCCAGATATCCCATCCCTACACCAATAACAACCCCTTCAGCATCAACCAATCCAAATACGTCATTAAAAATAAATAAAGATAAATTCTCGGATTTACCTAGAAAAAAGTTTATGGCCTCCATCACGTTATTTTCCAAATTGGATAGATGAGCCAATACCATAACATTTGCGCCATACAACCTACTCGAAAGTTCACCTAAGACAGAAAAAAGATTTAAGAACTCACTAAAAGTCTCTACCGACAAACCATTAAATATCAATTGGATCATTTCGAAAGATCCAACATCTGCTAAGAAAACAAACTGCCTAGCCCATGACACAATTCCATACACTACCAGAATATAAAGAGATACCAAACATAGCCTGACTGTTTTTCTATCTAGAAATGCAAATATGAAAATTGGCAAACAATTCAAAAGAACATTGCCTTTGCTCAAGGATAAAATACCAATAAACGCTACATAAAAAAGAATAACTAGGGTAATACCCATATTTCGCTTTGATTTAAAATACAGAAAAGTAATTATCAAAGGAGCAATATAAGCTCTAAAATAAAATGTAATTCCCACCAGCTTGAAAGGTTGTGCTGTAGGCTGTACAGTTGAAATTCCTATTCCGTTGACGTACATGAATATATTTAATGGCACTAAAATGCAAAAAATAAACAGCACGATAAAAATCGAAATAATTTGCTTATTTGAATTTCTTCTTTTTTCTATTGATCTATAAATACCTAACTTATTATCCAAGCTTGACTGTCTGGGATTATTTCTCTTTGAATCTTTTTTATTAGGATGTTTAATTAATTTTTTATTTAATTTTAGAGTAAACAATAAAATTAATAAGAGCATTAAGTATAGGTATCCATAAATACTCAAAAACTCATAGATATCGAAATTAAAATCTTTTATCGCACTAAATCCTGAATAGTGATAGTCATCCCTGTTCATAAATAAAAAAGCAGGTGAAATTGCATTTGCGATAAATGTAAGCCCGAAAAAAAGTGTCAGAATAAAATGTTTCGATCTTATAGCAAAGTATAGCAACACTCCAAACATTGGAGGCAGAAGTAAAAATAATACAAATGCCTCCGTATCGATATTCAAAAAATAAATCAAAATGGATACCCACAGCAAGAAAACAATAAAACTAATCCCTCGATTTTTCAAATCATTCCTTAGGTTTTTTTTTGATTAAATTGATCATTTTAAATAGTCCTATTTTTGCTTAGCTTTACGAAAGTGAAAATAAGCTTTAACATAACGCAAAACCGCATCTCCTCAGTAACTTAAGCATTTTTTTTTGACTTGAAGCCAATCTGACTTAATAAAAACAAAATCTTTACAATAAATCACATATTTAAATAACCTTTAATTTTGTTTTTAGCAATCTTTTTAATAATTACATTTTATTATTTAACGTTAGCTTGATAGCCGATTTCACAAATTTATATAATTGGGTTAGGCCTGTTTTTAAGAGAACTAATTGTAACAATGGACGTGGGCTTAGAACTAAATAGCCAGGTATCACCTTAAAGCTATTCAGATCTTTATTGAATTGTTTTTCATCATCTGTCTTTAACGTTCCCAATTTTATAGCAAACATTAATTGAATCGCAGCAAAATAAGAAATCCGGTGTTGCTCATTAGCCAAATTTGGTAAATACTTCTGTACGAAAGGATGTAAAAAAACTCGATGGAAATTTAGAAAAACATTAGGACTGTAAGAGATATAAATGAAATCATCATCACTAGCCGCTAGTGGCTGAGAAATAACAGTTAGACGAGCTTGATTAGATCTCTCTAAAATCGAGTAACACAGGACAACAAAAAAATATCCATCCCCACAAAAAGGTTCAACCTCAGCCCAATCTTTTTTGGTAAATGCTATTTTTCGCATGACATACATAGTTAATTTTGGATAATACGCTACGAGTTCAATTATTTTATCTGGATTAGTTATCAAACTTACCGATTCTGCCAGGGAAAATGTTCTACTTGTTGAACCAAGGGGCTGTTCAAATGAAAATAACAGCACATCTGGATTCGTGTCCTTTAATCCGTTAACAATTTCATGCATAGCACCTGGCAATAAAATGTCATCATCCGCAACATACCAAACATAATCCCCTTTAGCTTGTTCATATAGAAATTTTATATTCCTATCAAAGCCGACATTTACGTCCTGTCTAAAGTAACTAATCTTGTAACCATTGGGAATAAATGCTTCTACAGAACTCTTTGTTTCATCTGGTGATGCATTGTCGCTAATAATCACTTCCAGAAAATTGGGAGTATCATTTCTCGCAATTTCAGTTTCGATATTTTGTAGTACTTTAATGAGCTTTTGTGCTCGATTATAAGTAGGAATTAAGATGGATATCTTAAGCATTTTGACCTCAATATTGTTCATTCATTTGATTTTAATCCGAATGTATATGTGCTAATCTGCAAGCTGCCATCACCATTGATTTCAATGGATTTGTACCCTGAGCTGTAGGCAATTCCTAGCTCAGCGTGTAATGCAAATCCAATCATATCTATACCTCAGCTATAATGCGATGCATGATTCATCCCCAAACGCAGACTCTATGGCTTGAATAGAGAAATACACAAGCATCAATATTCATAATGATATGAATATATAGAAGCTATTAGGTAGTTTTTTAGAGTGTTCAAATTGTCACCGTACATGTGAGTCAATAATAATCTTGAATAGAAATGGCAAGCGTCAAGGAAATTACAAGCTGAGTTAAAAGAAATCCTAGTATTGCGTATTTTGCTATGGTTTGTTTGCTGGGGTAGAGGTGTCTAATTGTGCTACGCAACGCGATAAAGCATATCGGCATTAAAACCCAGACAGGGACAAATAACCAATGCCACGTTCGTTCAACTTCTAGCCTAACTGCAGTATTAGGAATAAGAAAAAATATCATAAGGATAGCTGACCATGATATAAACAAGCGAACACGTGACCTTGAACTTAAATTGATAGCTGAACTTTTTGTCCCAATGACTCCATTATTTATTTCTAAAAAATCTAGTAGGTTTGAAATGTAATGACTGACAGACTTCTTACTTAAGACTGATAATGCAGTTGGTAAAAAGAGCAGCCCTCCCATTATGCTCATAACTACCCAATTAGCCACTTGAGATAACGGATAAGGCCTACTTTGAAGGCCTTGATTAACAATATGTACTATGTTGTAGGCTCTAATTGGCCAAAATGAATGGCCTGAACTAAGCAAATATTCAATAATAAAATAAATTATGGGTGTTGTTGCCAATCCCAATAGCCAAGGCACAGCCTTAAAAGAGGTAGCTTTTCTGCATAATAAAACAAAAGACACAAGTGAAGCTAATACTGGAATTGCATGTCCGTATGTCATCTGAACGGCCAAAGTAAAGAACAGCCCAGCAATAAATCCCCATTTCCAAGCCCACTGCCAAGAATATGAATCAGAAATTTTCTGAATAACTTTTGATAACGCCCATATTCCAATTGCAGCAAACAAAGAAGCTGTTACATCAAACATCGCACTGAAATGTAAGCATAAGGAAGGAATTGTCAGGAGAAATACTCCATTCAATTTTGCAGCTTTTTCAGAAAAAGCCGCACGAGTCAACAAGCCAAGCACGACGACCAGAAAAGTATTAATAAATGTTAATAATAGCCCCCAAGCTAATCCTATATTATCAAATAAAGAAGCAATAGCATAAAAAAAATAGGCAATAACAAATATTCCAGGTGGATGCGTTGTTCCAGGAATTGTATATCCTGAATCATTGCTTCCGATAGTCTGAAATATGTATTGAAGCCGATCAATAAATCCCAAATTTACGAAATCAGGACGATCCATCAATATTTGAACACCTCGAAGTATGCCGTTATTTATTGAAATGGCCTGCAGCTCTAGATGCTTAAATCCGTTTTCAGTGAGCCCCAGAAATAAGATTTCCATCAAGAAGGCAAAGATAAAATTCCAAAATAAGAATTTGCTAAATGAAATTTGTCTTATGCAGAATTTAAAATAACTAAAAATGACTAAAATAAATGCAGCTAATGTCACTAAAAACAATTCAGTCCATTGGTTGAAAATCCCCGATTTAAGATCATTTTGAGCGAGAAAATAACGAGGTTTCAGAAAAACCTCTCGCCCTCCAACCGCTCCTTCAGTTGGATAAAATGCCAGATTTGAAATAAGGTAGTAGGCAAGGTAAGTCAAAATTGCGCTTCCCAGCAACAGTAGAAATAGATTCGACAATTGACCTCTTTTGCTGGTGAAGTTATTAGTACGCATGATTAAGGGAAGGATGAAGGTGAAGGGCTTTTGTTTTAGAAAGTAACATTTAGATTGTACCACTTTTGATCTGAAACGAACATCTCAACTTAGTGAACCACTTGCTTGGCATTAAGGGAATAAGGGGGTAGAAGAACAAGACAAAATCTCCATAACAGTTAATATAAAATTTCGTGCCGTATCAATATTGTTATCCAAAATTACTTATCAATCAAAATTAATTCGCTCTGCTTCAATTACTAGCGGCATATTTCTTACTTGCGTGTGCATAGAGCTTACGTACTCACCAAGTAATCCTATAAAAAATGTTTGCACCGCACCAAAAAAGAAAACCCCAATTAAAACTGGAGCTATACCCAGCTGAAAAGAGTTCCAGAAAATAAGTTTTGCAATTAGAAATCCAATTGCTGTGAGTAAACTAAGAAAGGACAGCACAAAGCCCCCCATCGCCATAAGTCGGAGTGGCACTTTAGAATGATTAGTGATACCTAAAATCGCAATGTCATACAGCGTGTAAAAATTGTTCTTAGTGATGCCGTGCTGCCGGCGTGGCTGCTTGAATGGTACCAAGGCGATAGGGAAGCCTATTTCACATAAAAGTCCACGGAAATAAGGATATGAATCCTGGATATTACGCAGTATGTCGATAACAACTCTATCAAATAGGCCTGCCCCAGTAGTATTTTGAACCAGTTGCACCTCTGAAATCTTGGTAATGAAGCGGTAGTAAGCTTTCCTAAGAAAGAACATGCTCGGGGATTCTTTGCTTTCTACTTTCTCAGCGAGTACGATTTTAAATCCTTCTTCCCATTTCTTGATGAACTCAGCAATCATTTCAGGAGGATCCTGAAGATCAGAAGCGAGCAGGATGCAAGCATCGCCGCGTGACTGGAGAATAGCGTAATAAGGAGATTTAATATGGCCAAAGTTACGTGCGTTTACGATCAGTTTTACATGCTTGTTATATTTAGCAATTTCTTTAATTTTTGTGACGGTATCATCTGTGGAGCAATTGTCGATAAAAATATGCTCATAATCATAGGGTTGCGTGGCCATTACATCAGCAATGCGCTGATACAGCTCATCAATATTCTCTTCTTCATTGAAACACGGAGTTACAATGCTTATCAGTTTAGTCATAATTAAATACGAACCTTCTGTTAAATAGATAGGATAGAAGTGCCAGGGGTAAGATTAAAATGGCGGCACTAATGTAAGGGGTTACTCCAACATAATTAAATGCCTTGATACCAACAACATTTATTGAATAACCAATTGCATAAAAACCAACAAATCGGAATATAAGGCGATTGTTATGTGAAGCAAAAACTAAGAGTCCAATGCTCTTAAAGTTAAAAATCACACCACTGATCGTTGCCAACAATAGTGCTAGTGAATAATGAAACCCAATATAAAAAAGTAGAGCAAAACACCCATAACCAAATAAGGAATTTATAAGTCCGACAAACAAGAATTTTATAAATTGTAGTTTAATCAATTCACGAAATGCAAGAATTCTAAAATTAATCATTTTCGACCAAAACCATTTATCAGAAAATTAGCAGTTTCACTTCTCACGATTTCAGATTCAATATTCTTTAGCTTTCTAATGAGCTTTTGAGCTCGATTATAAGTAGGAATCAAGAAAGATAATTTAAGCATTTTAACTTCAAAATTTTTCGTTCATTGGGTTTTAGTCCAATGGTATATGTGCTAATTAACCAAATTATAGCAAGACTAACAACGATTAGAATTAAATTTAACCATGAAAATTTTGGATTTAACCAATTAAAGCACGTAATCAACACAACAAGTGGAACAGTAGCGGCAATGCATGGCAGAAAAATCTCGCTCCATAAATTATAGCTTGACAAATTAAGACTATTGAGTGACCTATAAAAAAGAAATACCAGTATGGGTAAATCCATTACCGCTATCATTACCATGATGAACTGTATACCCCATTCCTTTCCGGCCCCATAAGCTAAAATGAGCGTTAAGGCTGCTGATATAATTGACATTGTTGACCACCAGTGCATATTGCCTGAAGCAACGGTAATCATTGCGTTTATATGATTAACCGTCTGGGAAATAACAAGGCTTGCAAGTGCAACTGTCATAATAATACCAGCATATTGTTGGTGCCCTACCCAAGTGGATATCAAAAATTCATTCAACCCAATTATTCCAACTGCAACGGGCAGCGCGAGCAGCATAGAATAGCGTAATAACTTTATATAAGCATTGCGTAGCGCTTCAAAATTCCCTTTTGCAATAAGCTCATTTGCAGCTGGCCCAGCATTATCTGATAGTTTAAAAATCAATTGCAATGCTAGAAATGCTGGCATTTTTGTTATATAGTAAACTGATGCTGCTGCTGCTCCATAAAGGGTGCCGACTACAATTAAATCAACACCCATAGACATTATTACAGCAACATTTACACCAGAGTAACGCAACCCAAAACCAACTATATCTTTCAATTTCTCAAGATTAAATACTTTCCAACTGCTCTTGTAGCCTGGGTACAACTTGTTAAATATTCGCATACCCAATAAGAATACAAAGAGTTCAGAACAAATAATGGCAAGTATTAACCCTACAAGACCCAAGCCAGAATATACAAGTACTAATGAAAGTGTAAGTCGACTAGCATTACCAAAAATAGCGACCAGGTTAACGCTGGCCATATTCTGGGTTGCAATCAAAGCCTGTTGGTAAATTAATATTGGTGTTCTAACAATTGTCCACGCTGCAAGGCAATATAAAGCCAAACGTGCTTGCGATAAAACCGAATCATTAGCTGATATCACATCACTAATATTAATGGCTAAAACAAAAATCAGCAAACCAAATATAAAATTACTAACCAAGAGGAAATATCTTCCTAGCGTGAATACTTCCCTAAAGCTGGCACCATTATCATTGATTCCAAAAGCTTGAGACAAATACCTGCTTAGTGCCACACTAAAACCTAAATCTAACAAAATACCAAGTCCAACTATTTGCATAATAATTGCATATGCGCCTAACGTTTCTTGCCCTGCAACTTTCAAGACAATCGGGGCAAGCGCAATTTGTAAAATTATCTGAACGCCATATTGCAAAAAGCTTGTTGCCGTTCCTTTCATAGCCTTACTGGTTCTGCTACCCATGCTTTAGTCTACTCAAACTCTTTCCACTTATAAATTACCATTAACATTTGCGTATTCGACGTAAATTGATTTTGTTGCCAATTTGTTAATAGAGCTGCGAATTCAACATTGGTCGCTTTGGCAATGCCTTTCTGATATGCATCAACGAAATGACACACGTCGCTGAAAATGGGCATAGAAGGCAAAGTACACGGCTCAGTTTTTGCCAAATAAATCACGGCTATACACTTTAGCTGCTACATCTTGCAAGTTATCAGTAATACGATTTGCAACAATCACATCAGCTAGTTGCTTAAATTGGGTGAGGTCGTTAACTACTTTTGAGTGGTAAAACTCGGCATCATTAAATGTGGGCTCATAAATAATCACCTCAATTCCTTCGGCTTTAATACGCTTCATAATGCCTTGAATAGATGATGCACGGTAGTTATCCGAACCGGTTTTCATGGTGAGACGGAAGATGCCAACTACTTTTGGTTTTAACTTGAGTATGCTCGCAGCGATAAAGTCTTTACGTGTGGCATTAGACTCTACAATGGCGCCAATGATGTTATTTGGCACATCTTGATAGTTTGCGAGTAACTGCTTAGTGTCTTTTGGTAAGCAGTAGCCACCAAAGCCAAACGATGGATTGTTGTAATAGTTACCAATTCGTGGGTCTAGCGATACACCTTCAATAATTTGCCTGGTGTTTAGCCCGTGCATGGAGGCATAAGTATCAAGCTCGTTAAAGTAGCCTACGCGCATGGCAAGGTAGCTGTTAGAAAAGAGCTTTACAGCCTCGGCCTCGGTTGAGCTGATCAACAATACAGGGGTATTTTGTTTAATAGCACCTTGCTGAAGCAGACCAGCAAAGGTTTTAGCCCGAACAGAGTCTTCACCAATAATAATACGAGAGGGGTGAAGATTGTCGTGCAAAGCCTTCCCTTCTCGTAAAAACTCGGGTGAGAAAATGATGTTGTCACAATTTAATCTTTGTTTAAGTGCTGCGGTATAACCTACTGGTACGGTCGACTTTATAATTATCACCGCGCTGGGATTAATGGCAATCACATCGGTTATAACAGATTCTATTGAGAGAGTATTAAAATAATTGGTTTCAACATCGTAATCTGTAGGGGTGGCAACAATCACGTAATCAGCGCCTAGGTAAGCCTCATGCTTATCTAACACTGCTTTAAAGTTGAGGTTTTTTGTTTGCAAGTACTGCATAATTTCAATATCTTCAATAGGAGATTGCTTGCGATTAAGCATAGCGATTTTCTCTGGGAGAATGTCAAGCGCCACTACTTCATTGTGCTGTGAAAGTAATATGGCGTTAGATAGTCCAACGTAGCCTGTGCCTGCAACTGCTATTTTCATAGATGATTATTTTTCTTAGTTTTTGTTGTTAATGTTGTTAATGTTGTTAATGTTGTTAATGTTGTTAATGTTGTTAATGTTGTGATAAAAAGCATGGCACCACTGAAAAGATACAACACTTAAGAGCCACTCAAATAAGTTGCAATCTTAAGACTTCTTTCAAAATTCATATTTTATATTTCGTATCCATTGACACACAATTCATTCACACTCTCGACTTATTTTTTTTAACAAGAATAGCTTAGGTAATTTCTTGAATAATCCCATCTAAAGAGGAGTTTTTAGGTTTGTAGCCTAAACTCTTCGCCATATAATTTATTGAGTAGTAATTAAACTTAACTCCCGTTGCATTAACGATACTAACACTTTCGTCAATTTCATACTTCAATCCAAACTTACTTTCCATTTCATCTAGCAAATCAAATTTTGAAACTGGTGATTTCGTGTAACAATCTAGTGCTATATTCATTGGCTTAAAATCAATAATTGCTTGAATTAAGTTATAAAAATCTGGTGGAGTTATAAAATCTCTTACAAAATTATCCGCAGAAGTTTTAAACACTTTTTTGTTTTTTAAAGCACGAACAATATCAGTAATTAAAAATTTAGCATTCATGTCCTGTGTATGGCTAAAATAATTAAACACTCTAACGTCAACAATAGATAGATTAGAACATGCCCTGTGTTTAGCTTCTACATATAGCTTGGCAATTGCATACCAATCAGTTGAGTTAAGATTATTAACATCTATCATAGCAACAGTGTTTTTATTTACTGGTTCTTGATAGTCTCCACCAAAAACTGCGCCACTACTTAGAAAAATATACTTTGTTTGCTGATGATAATTAATATAGTTAAGCGCCATATCATCATATTGCTCAGTTATCTTAAAAATATCACTGCCCATATTTTGGGCTTTTACTGGGTCGCCAATTCCTACAAAATTGAAAATAACATCATATTTTTGGCTGTTATTGAAAGCACTATATGGTTGCACTTGATAACTTGTATCTAAGTTTTCACTATATGCCCAATTCTCTATTAGCTCTACATTACGCCCAAAAAGTGAAATAAAATATCCTTTATTTTTGAAGAAAGATAAGATTAAATCTTGCGCTATATTACTACTTGCACCAAGAATTGCTAGCCTCATGATTGATTCATCTCAAAAATGCATCTACTTTAAATTTACTAGAAATTCCAATAGATGGTAGTTCAAGATAACACTTTTTGAATCGAAGGGCATCCCTAGAAATCAATACAACCTTACTATTCTTGCAAGGTCTAAGCTCGTCTCGCTTAAAGCTATCTAAGATTAATTTCCAAAAAAAACCAGTGCCTCCCATTATTAGTAATATTGACATAAAAGATATTAGGTTATTTAAAGGGGTTTATTAATCATTTCTTCATAAAACTCTTTTCTCTCAAGGTAGGGATACATATCCTCTATTGGTTTTGAGGTCATAGAGCCATCTGCATTTTTTACTGCACTAACTGCAGGGATTATCTCTTGAAATTCAGGGCACATCACTTCACAAATTACTGGCCCTTCTAAAGAAATAATATTACTTATTTTTTCTCTAAGCTCAGCAACATTAGTGATTTTTACATATGGTATGTCATAGGCATGAGCTATTTTTTCAACTTCTGGAAATGAAAGTCCCGAAGTTGGATCTGTTCCTATTCTTCGGCCATCAAAAAATTTATCTTGAGTAGCTCTGATTGATAGGTATCCATTATTATTCCAGACAAAAAGCTTAACTGGAAGATTGTAGTGCTTTATAGTTTGTAGTTCTTGAATATTAAGTTGAAATGAACCATCTCCTGTAATACCAATAACTGATTTATTAGAAGAAATGCATGCACCAATTGCTGCCGGCAAGGTAAACCCCATATCTGCTTGAGCTCCAGAAGTAATAAGTCGCTGTTTACTATTTTTTATGATAAACGACTGTGCAGTCACATAATATGATGAGCCTGCGTCTGAAACAACAATTGAATCTTCATTTGCTAACTCGGACAATGCTTTGACAAATTCATACATATTAACTGTGTTGATATCATAACCTTTTTGATAAACTGGCCATTTATTTTTCCATTGAACACACTTCTTTTGCCAGTTATCTAGCTGTTTTTTTTCAATCTTTTTATCAACTTGATCTAAAAAATCTCCCACATCAGAGCAAATAAACTGCTCAATACTAACGGTATTCTTTTTATGCTCATCTTCATCAATATCTACAACAATTAGTTTAGCATTTCTAGCAAATAAGTCATATTCAAAACCTGTTAAGCAAACACTTAGCCTAGACCCCAAGCAAATTATTAAATCACTATTCTGCACTGCAAAATTTCCTGCCCTATCTCCCTTTATTCCTAATCGACCAACATAGCTTGAATTGTTTTGTTCAAAATAATCTGCTGCCAAATATGAAACAACACAAGGTATGTTATTTTTACTAGAAAAATTTTTAAGTTTGTCTATTGAGCCTGACAGCCGAACTCCATTTCCAGCTAATATAATCGGTCGTTTTGCATTTTTATAAATGTTAATAAAATTTTCTATATTTTTAATATTTTTCACTTTAGAGGGGTGTTCAGGGGTAAATCTCTTTAAATCACCTTCATCGACAAAAGCCCCCTGGACGTCTAAAGGGATATCTATCCAAACTGGTCCTTGCCTTCCATTTAATGCCAAATAAACTGCTTTTTCAAGATGATATAAAATATCTATAGGGTCATTAATCATTACTGCATATTTAGTTAAAGAATCTACAATTGCAACAATATCTGCCTCTTGAACTCCGAATTGCCTTAAAGGAGTTTTTGCATTTCTTGAAGTTTCCTTACTCTTGATTTGACCAGAAATAAAAAGAACTGGAGTATTATCTTGCCATGCATCTAAAAGCCCAGTAATTGCATTAGTAGCACCACAACCAGTGGTGAGCATTACGGCTGCCAGTCCATTTTTATATTTTGCATACCCGACTGCGGCCATACTACAAGCCTGCTCATGATGATTACAAATTGCATTAATTTTCTTATTACACTCGATACCATCATTTAAAAACATAGCCCCACCACCAGTAAGTGTAAAAATGTCTTTAATATCTTTTTCAACAAGAAATGATGCGACAATATCTGCAACTCTTTTCTTCATCTGTTACCCTCTATTTTTTAATACTTTTTTCATTTTAGTAATTGCAAGCTGAATATTTTGAATTGAATTTACATAACAAATCCTCACAAAATCATCTGCATTTTGACCAAAACTACTACCTGGCAATAGTGCTATGCCTGCTTTATCTAACATGAGATCTACAAATTCTTCTCCTGACATTCCTAACCCAGATACATTAGGAAAAGCATATATTGACCCACTAGGCATGTGGCACCTAATACCCTCTATAGAATTCAGACCATTAACTAGGATCTTACGTCTTTCTGAATACTCCTCAGTCATCATATTAACTGCTGATTGATCTCCATTGATAGCTTCTATAGCTGCTTTTTGAATAAAAGGAGGAACACAAGAATTAATAGTTTGCAACAATAAGCCCATTTTTTCAATTAAGTGTTGTGGACCAATGGCAACACCTATACGCCATCCAGTCATAGCAAAAGCCTTACTAAAACCATTAAGAATTAGAACATTATTATTACAATGATCAATCATTGAGGGGCTATAAAATTTACCTTGGTCTTTAAAGACTGATCGTGAATAAATTTCATCCGAAAGAATAAAAATGCCTTTTTCATAGCATAGTTGATAAATCTGTCTAATATCGTCCTTACTTATAACTGAGCCAGTAGGATTACTTGGAGAGTTGATAATGACTAGCTTAGTTTTTTCTGTAATTAATTTTTTTAAATCGCTAAACTTTAATTGATGTTTATTTTTTTCTCTTAAAGGAACTGGAATAGCCTTAGCACCACAAAACTTAATAGCAGAGAAATAAGTTGGAAAACCTGGATCAGGAACTATGACCTCTTCACCCTCATTAACAAGACATCGTATGGCATAGTAAATAATTGCGTTAGCGCCAGGAGTTATAAGAACTTGGTTTAAATCAGGCTTAAAACCTCGAGATTTCAATGTAGTTTCAGCTACACTTTCTCGCAATTCAAATAATCCCATTGAGTTTGTATAGTGAGTATCACCATTTTTCAAAGATTCAATTCCAGCATCAACTATATTTGTCGGCGTATCAAAATCAGGCTCGCCTAATTCAAAATGAAGAATTTCTCTCCCCTCTCTCTCAAGTTTTTGCACCCGGTCAAGCACTTTAAACATTGGCTGCCCATCAATTTGATATGCTGCATTTGAAAGTTTTATCATAATTATAAAATTATTTTAAAAACTAAGGCCAAAAAATTCTTCCATTTTTCAGTTATATAATTTAAATGGTTTTTATCTAATCGAGGATAAATTCCCATCCATAAAGTTTTATTAATTGCTATATCAGTAGTGATTGAATCAATTACAATCCTACCTTTAACATCTTGGGAAAAAAATTGATTAGATAAATTACCCACATACAATAATTGAGAGCCACTCTTAAACTGATCTAAAATATACCTTGACAAGCTAGTCATATTGCTCAATAAACTTATGAATAGTAGCGTGTAAACGGTTGAACATAGATTCTGTCATACCATGATGTAATGGAAGTAAAACACCTCTAGCCATAACATTATCTGCATTCGGATAGCCTTCATCCAAAACCTTTGTGGAAATATCCTGGCACATTGGCTGCCTTAAAATGTTACCTGTGAAGACTACTCTAGTTTGAATATTCTTCTTTTCTAAGAAAATTTGGAATTCTTTACGAGTAAACGGCGCACCTTCTTTAATAAGAATGGGAAAAGCCAACCAGGCTGTATTACAACCATGAGTCTCTTGAGGGTTTGAAAAATAGTCAGGGTAGTTATCAAAAAACTTACACTGCCTCTCAAAGTTGGCTTGTCGTGAAGCAATATTTTGATCCAACTTCTCAAGCTGTACCATTCCAAAAGACGCACCTAGCTCATTACCCTCAAGGTTGTAGCCAACAGTCTCAAAAACAAACTTAGCATCATAATCAATACCATCGAGATCAACATTAAACCTATTTTCTATAGCTTCACTTTTTTCATCAAACAATGAAGAACTTCTCCCCCAAGATCTCAATAGCTTTGCTTTTTCCATAACTTTTTCATTATTAATCGCTAAAGCACCTCCATTACCCGCACAGTTAATAATGTGGGAACCATAAAAACTGGTTATTGACATGTCAGAATAGAAACCTGATCCTTGACCATTTATGCTTGCACCAAGGGTGTCAGCAGAGTCCTCAATGACTATTAAATTAAATCTATCTGCTATTTCTCTAATTGCAGGCCAGTCACAAAGATTACCCATCAAATTTGGCGCTAAAATAGCAACAGTTTTTTCAGTAATTTGCGCTTCGATTTGAGTAACATCAATGCAGTAGGTTAATGGCTCAACATCTACGAAAACAGGAATTAAATCATTTTTAACCAAACATCCAATGGATGTAGAAAAAGTTAGTGCAGGAGTTATAACTTCACTGCCTGCGGGAAAGCTAAACGCCTCTACTCCAATAAAGAGGGCAGAAGATCCAGAGTTAACGTATAGACAATGCTTCTTGTTAAATAAATCAGCAATCTTTTTCTCAAACTGCCTAGAGTAATTTCCAAACTGGGTTGATTCAGACAAACACTTAACTACAGCATCAATTTCTTCCTGCCCATAAACAGTTTTCGCATAGGAAATTTGCTCTAAATCATTCATATTATTCTTCATTAATTCATATCCTTAGTAAAATTATCAATTTCAGCAATGCATACTTTTTGCATGTCAGAGCCACCTATCCAGAGTTTATGCCATCGTATTATTTTTCCCAGCGTCATTGGTAAATCCCAAGTTGGCGTCCAGCCTAGAAACTTTGAAGCTTTTGATATATCCAAATTTAAAAGTTTTGCTTCATGTGGATTTTCATTCTCATTTAATACCCAGGATGCGCCGGGCCATAGTTCAATCATATGATCTAATATCCAATCTACTGGCTTTACGTCTTGTTCATTTGAACCAAAATTCCAACCCTCGGCATACTCACTTTGATTTTTATAAAGTTTTTCAGCCAAAATCAAATACCCTGATAACGGCTCCAAAACATGTTGCCACGGTCGTGTGGCTTTAGGATTGCGAATAATAACAGATTCATTTTTTTCGAATGATCTTAAAATATCTGGAATCAATCTATCATCAGCCCAATCTCCACCACCAATTACATTGCCAGCTCTAGCCGAAGCTAGGCCAATACCCTGCTCTCGCATAAAAGAACATCTATAAGATGAGGTAACTAATTCAGCGCAACCTTTACTACTACTATAAGGGTCGTAACCACCCATAGGGTCATTCTCTTTATATCCTTGAGCCCTTCCATCATTTTCATAACATTTATCAGTTGTAATGTTTACAATAGCTTTAAGGTTTTTGCAGCTTCTTGCTACCTCCAATACTTTAGCGGTGCCAATCACATTCACTTCATAAGTTTCAATTGGCTCATCATAAGAATATCTTACTAAAGGTTGTGCTGCCATGTGAATCAAGATATCAGGATTGAATGACACCATACTTTTGTACAAAGTGTCTTGATCTCTAATGTCTCCAACACAAGACTCAATTATAGAGTCAATTTTTGCTTCATTAAATAAAGAAGGTGATGTTGGGGGATTGAGAGAGTAACCTTTTACGTCGGCGCCCAAAGAAAATAACCACAAAGAAAGCCAGCTACCCTTAAATCCTGAGTGTCCAGTTAAAAATACACGCTTACCCTTCCAAAATTCACTATCAATCGTTGTCATTTACCAAGTCTTCCACGGAGCTTTATTGTTTTCCCAAAGCTCTTGTAAATATGCCGTATCTCTCAAAGTGTCCATAGGCTGCCAAAACCCTTTATGCATATAGGACATAAGGTGCCCATCTGATGCTAAACCTTTTAAAGGCTCATTTTCCCAAGTGCAATCATCTCCAGAAATTCGCTCTAATACATTTGGAGATAGAACAAAAAAACCACCATTAATCAGAGCGCCATCTCCTTTAGGCTTTTCTGTAAATTGCTTTATCTGATTATCTTGAATATCTAAAGCACCAAATCTACCAGGAGGATAAACAGAAGTTAGGGTTGCATCTTTACCATGATCTTTATGAAACCTTATCGACTCTGAAATATTAACATTTGATACACCATCACCGTAAGTAAAGCAAAATGCTTCCTCTTCTTTTACATAATCAGAAACCCTACCTAACCTTCCACCTGTCATAGAATTATCGCCCGTATCAATCAAAGTTACTGTCCATGGCTCTGCGCGCTCTTGGTGCACTTTCATAGAATTATTTTTCATGGAAAAAGTTACATCTGACTGATGAAGAAAATAATTGGCAAAATATTCTTTAATAATATAGCCTTTATAGCCACAGCATATTACAAAATCATTAATTCCATGCGAAGAGTATATTTTCATAATGTGCCATAGAATAGGCTTTCCACCAATTTCTACCATTGGCTTTGGCTTTAAACTTGTCTCTTCACTAAGGCGAGTTCCAAGGCCACCTGCTAAAATTACTGCTTTCATATTTCTCTTTTTCCCTGTATAAAAATAATATTTATTTAGTATTCAAATACCACTTATAAGTCTTTTCAAGGCCATCTTCCAAATCCACATTGTATTTCCAACCCATATTTGATAGCCGTGACACATCAATTAGTTTTCTTGGCGAGCCGTCAGATTTGGTTGTATCAAAAGTTAGATTGCCTTCATATCCAACTACTTGCTTCATAATCTCTGCCATTTTTCGTATTGTAACATCTTTACCAGTGCCGACATTAATATGCGAGAGCATTGGCTTTGTATTAGCTTTATAAGTTTTCTCATTAAGCTTTAGTACAAAAAGTGATGCTACTGCCATATCATCAACATACAAAAACTCACGCATGGCATTGCCTGTACCCCACACAACTACTTCAGCATCATTATCAACCTTTGCCTGGTGGAACCTTTGCATAAGTGCCGGGATAACGTGTGAGTTTTCTGGATGAAAGTTATCATTAATACCGTAAAGATTAGTTGGCATAACTGATCTAAAATCTGTACCGTATTGACGGTTGTATGATTCACAAAGTTTAATGCCTGCAATCTTGGCTAGTGCATAAGGCTCATTAGTTGACTCTAGTACATCGGTGAGTATTGCCTCTTCACGCATTGGCTGCTCAACTGCTTTTGGATAGATACAAGTACTGCCTAAAAATAACAAGCGCTTAACTTTATTCTCATAAGCTGAATTAATAATATTAGCCTCTATCATGATGTTTTGATAGATGAAATCTGCAGGATAAGTATTATTCGCATGAATACCGCCTACTTTTGCTGCAGCCAAAATAACATAATCAGGCTTTTCTTGTTTGAAGAAATATTGCACTTGCGCTTGATTAGTAAGATCTAGCTCTTTATGCGTGCGTGTTAAAAGATTAGTAAAACCTCTAGACTCTAATTGTCTGACAATGGCAGAGCCAACTAAACCTCTATGGCCTGCAATATAAATTTTGTCGGCAAGATCCATTTCTAAATCAATTACTCATTAAAGTCTGGCGCTTTAAAGCCTTGCTTTTTGACTAAAGAATCACGCTTAGCAATGTTGACGTCATTTTCCATCATTTCGTGTACCATTTCTTGCAGGGTGATTTTTGGCTCCCAGCCTAGCTTTTCTTTGGCTTTAGATGGATCACCTAATAAAGTCTCTACCTCTGTTGGGCGGAAGTAACGTGAATCAACTACCACAATAAGATTGCCTGTTTCAAAGTCATAACCCTTCTCATTCATGCCTTCGCCCTCCCAACGGATAGTTTTGCCCAAATGACCCCAAGCGAAGTTGACAAAGTCACGCACTGAATACTGCATGCCAGTGGCGATACAAAAATCATCTGGCTCATCTTGTTGAAGCATTAGCCACTGCACCTCAACATAATCTTTTGCATGACCCCAATCCCGCAACGCATTCATATTTCCCAAATAAAGCTTATCTTGCAAGCCTAGCGAAATACGAGCCAAAGCCCGAGTAATTTTACGTGTTACAAAGGTTTCACCACGTACGGGAGACTCATGATTAAACAAGATGCCGTTACACGCATACATGCCGTAAGCTTCACGGTAGTTAACGGTTATCCAATACGCATAAAGCTTAGCGGCTGCATAAGGAGATCTTGGGTAAAAAGGCGTGGTTTCTTTTTGTGGGATTTCTTGCACTTCACCGTATAGCTCTGAAGTAGAGGCTTGGTAGTAGCGGGTTTTTTTCTCTAAACCTGAGATACGGATGGCTTCTAGTATGCGGAGTGCACCTAAGCCTACAGTATCTGCTGTGTATTCTGGGGTCTCAAAAGAAACAGCCACGTGTGACTGCGCGCCCAAATTGTAAATTTCATCGGGTTGAATTTTCTGAATAATTCTTACCAAACTCATTGAGTCCGATAAATCTCCATAATGAAGCACGAATTTTCTATGTTTTTCATGGGGATCCTTATACAAGTGATCAATTCGCTCGGTATTAAATGATGATGAACGGCGTTTAATGCCGTGTACTTCATAACCCTTGTTTAACAAAAATTCTGCCAAGTAGGAGCCATCTTGACCAGTAACTCCTGTAATTAATGCAACTTTATTTTTCATATTTAATTCCTAAAGTAATCCTTTGTATATTTATGCACTTGATCGCTGTTTAATAACTCATCAACAGAAAACCATTGGTATTCACTGTGTTGCTCAGTTGGTAAATCTGGAGTCTCTTGCATCTCATACTCATAAGCAATATTCACATAGTGTGTTGATACATTTTCATACATGCTATCATCATAAAAATGTTCGAACACGCCAATAAACCCTGGTGTAGATTTTAAATCAATATTGAGTTCATTTAAAGCCACTCTTGCCAATGCATTGTCAATGGTTTCATTCTTATTAATTCGACCGCCCGTTGAAAAGAAATAACCTTGTGCAGGTTTATTAACTCTCCTGCCTAATAATATTTTATTACCTTTCTTTATTAAAATATCAATAGAAATCAGTGGGGCTGAATCAACAATGGTTTTAAATATTTGATCGTCCAACATTAATCTTTAACTCTACCGTAAATATCCTCAAATCTTACAATATCATCCTCGCCCAAATAAGTACCACTTTGCACTTCGATAATCTCTAGCTGCTCATTGGTTTTATTCTCTAAGCCATGTGTTGTGCCGATCGGTATATAAGTTGAGTCACCCTCTGTTAATGTAAGAACATCTTCTCCATTAATGGCTGTAGCCGTGCCGCTGACCACCACCCAGTGCTCTGCACGTTTATGATGCATTTGAAGAGAAAGCTTTGCCCCTGGGTTTACATGCAGTCTTTTCACCTGAAAATGCACTCCAACTTCAATAGAGTCATACCAGCCCCACGGACGATATACCTTGCGATTAGAGTGGGCCTCATCTCTACCCTCTTTTTGAAGAGATTCGACAATAGACTTAACTTCATGCGCCTTGTCTTGACTAGCAATAAAAGTAGCGTCAGGCGTATCAATCACAATTAGATTGTCTACGCCAACTGTAGTTACCATATGGTGAGAGGCATAAATATACGTATTGGTTGTATCTTGTGCAGTCACATCTCCTTTGAGCACATTACCACTACCATCCTTTGCGCCAATATCATGCAATGCTGACCATGACCCAACATCGCTCCAGCCAGCATCTAAAGGCACAACAACAACATTGTTGCTCTTTTCCATCAGTGCATAATCAATAGAGTCCGATGGAGAAGACTCAAAGGCTTGCTTGTCTAGCCTAATAAAGTCAAGGTCTTTTGTGGCGTTATTAACAGCATCACTCACTAACTTAACAGTATCTGGTGAATGCGTAGTTAGCTCATCAATTAGCGTATCAGCCTTAAACATAAACATGCCAGAGTTCCACAGGTAATTACCTTGCTCTAAGTAAAATTCTGCAGTTTTTAGATCTGGCTTCTCAACAAACTCTTCGACTTTGTATGCGCCATTATTACTTTCTTCTGATGCTTTAATATAACCATAACCAGTATTAGCGTCAGTTGGTACAATACCAAATGTGGCTAATTTACCCTCTTGCGCTTGACTATTTGCAATATTGATTGCTTCATGGAATGCGTCAATGTCTTGAATGACATGATCGGCTGACAAGACTAACAATACTGTATCGTCTGAAGTTTTAAGTGACTGGAGCGCCGCTGCAGCGATTGCAGGCGCTGTATTTCTACCAACAGGCTCAAGCAATATTACTGGGTTCTTAACCCCAATTTGCTGGCACTGCTCTGCGACTAGGAAGCGATGGTTAGCGTTACAAACAATAATCGGATCCGAAAGGTTATCTAATCCGCTAAGGCGCAGGATGGTGTCTTGCAGCATAGTGTTATCACCTGCCAGAGGTTGATACTGCTTAGGGTACTCTTTGCGAGATAATGGCCAAAGGCGTGTGCCTGAACCACCTGAAAGAATAACGGGAATTACTTGCATTTAGGATTTATAATCAATAATTCAATAAATATCATTTTTCAAATGGTTAATATTGATAGGTTTTGTTAGGTTTTATCCAAGGTCTATTAAAAGCGATAATGGCTATTATCGCTTTTCATTAGCTATTTCTTCGGATTCGAGTTGTAGCGCATTAATCTCTTTTTTTAGTACTTCATATTCAATAATCTTTCTTTTAAGAAAGGAAAAAGTTAGCCTTGACTTCTCTTCGATTCCGCTAGGGGTAAGGAGGTACGCATAGCCCACTTTGTTTGGATTATGAGTAAAGTTTGTTAGTTTTATTAATCCCTTCTCAGTCAGTTTTTTTATGCAGTAATTTACCTTGCCCAGACTCACATCCATCTCCCTAGAGAGCTCTCTTTGGGTGAACTGAGGGTTTGACTCTAACTTACGAAGCAGATCAAGACGTATATCTTGGTTATTCATTAGTATAGGAAAAAATAAAAGTTAAATATTAGGAACGCTACCGCCACATCTTGCAAGTGTATTTGCAAAAAATCGTGAAAAAAACCTATTCTATCATTTATATTGGTTCGCGTTCAACAATTGAACAAACTTTACTTATCTTCACAACTTACGGTAATCTTAAAATAAATCGGTGAGTAAGTTTTATGGCTAGTGCTTTTTTTATTTCTTAGTTATGCTCTATAATGAAACATAGTTTTTATGCAGGTGGATAGATAATAATGCTGACTTTAATCTATAAAATTTATTCTTTTACTTTTGGCGTAAGCTGCATTGGTAGAGACTCTTATCACAATGTATAGCGCTTAATTTTGATTAACCTATGAATATTATCTGCATGAAATGGGGCGGTAAATTCCCTCCAGAATATGTAAACCGTCTATACGCAATGGTTTCTCGAAATGTGGATGCCAAGTTCAGATTTGTATGCTTCACTGAAAATAGTGAGGGCATTCGGCCGGAAGTTGAGATACAAGAACTCCCTGAGCTAGAACTCCCAACTGGATCGCCTGAGCGCGGCTGGAGGAAGCTCACTGTATTTAAAGAAAACTTTGGCGGCCTCTCTGGGACAACGCTGTTCCTTGACTTGGACGTAGTAATTGTCGGAAACCTGGATGCATTCTTTAGTCAGCCTGGTGATTTTTTAATTGCACACGACAAAAAAAGCCCAAAGAAAAGAGAGGGGAACTCCTCAGTATTTCGATTTGAGATTGGAAAATACGCGCGCATACTTGAGCACTTTGAGAAGAACTCTGAACAAGTAAAAAATGAGGTGCGCCACGAGCAGGCCTATCTGTCTCGCGAAATTGATAAACTCGGTAAACTAGAATATTGGCCAGATGATTGGGTCCCTAGCTTTAAGTATAAATGCTGCCCTTCCTGGCTTAAATCTTGGTTCGTTGCCCCTTCAATACCTTTAGGGGCTAAAATTATACTGTTTCACGGTCTGCCAAATCCCCCTGAAGCCATTATAGGTCGGAGCGGTAAATGGTATCGTCACATTCAGCCATCTCCATGGATTAAAGACTACTGGACAACTAATGAGTAAAACAAGAAAAACTAAAATGAAAGGAATTATCCTGGCAGGCGGCTCAGGTACGCGCCTTTATCCTTTGACTAAAGGCGTATCAAAGCAACTCATGCCAATTTACGACAAGCCAATGATTTATTACCCATTGTCGGTATTGATGCTCTCTGGTATTCAAGAGGTGCTGATCATTTCCACCCCTGATGACCTGCCAAGGTTTGAACAACTCCTTGGTGATGGCTCTGATATTGGCATGAAGTTTGAATACATCGTGCAGCCCTCTCCTGACGGATTAGCTCAAGCCTTTATCTTGGGTAAAGATTTTATTGGTGATGACGATGCCTGTTTAATCCTAGGCGATAATATTTATTATGGTCATGGTATGACTGATATGTTGGCTAATGCTGTATCAAATGCTAAAGATAAAAACATGGCAACCGTGTTCGGTTATCACGTGAGAGATCCTGAGCGCTATGGGGTGGTTGATTTTGATGCCGCCGGCAAAGCGCTTAGCATTGAAGAGAAACCAAAAACTCCTAAAAGTAATTACGCAGTAACCGGCCTTTACTTTTATCCTAATGATGTCATTAAGAAGGCTTGTGAAGTTGTGCCCTCTGATAGGGGTGAGTTAGAGATTACCACGCTTAATCAAATGT
>Ga0209482_1000308_pt1 | contig 43790 bp, 72 predicted proteins | sample CoawatmetaG10DNA_FD_187512 | JGI IMG/M metagenome (GOLD analysis project Ga0209482, IMG submission 187512) | Marine microbial communities from the West Antarctic Peninsula - Coastal water metaG104-DNA (SPAdes) (version 2) | ecosystem: Environmental > Aquatic > Marine > Coastal ...
TACTTGGCTTCCAAAACGTATGGACAGCGGTAAGCTAGTTATTGGATATTACTACGAAATGATAATATTCAAACATGGGGCAGATCCAAGACATCTTTTTTGGGTTCAAAAAAAATACTCCCAGAAGGAGTATTTCTTATTAAAGTTAAGTGGAGCTAAAGAGATTACACTTATTTAAATATTTGCCCATGCTTTATCACCGTACCCAGCTTCTTCGCACCAACGTATAAACAATCCTACTTCTCTACCATTAGCTTCAATTTCCCAAGGTAGATCCCAATAATCGGTTGAATCAGGAACTAACTTCCCTTTCCATTTATAATGTACTTCTTTAAACGCATAGTCGTTCATCTCACGTCTAGCATACTGTTTAACATGCACCATCTCATGTGCAACAGTTTCTAGCATAGTACGCAGTGTAAGCCTACTATCAATTTCTAGTTCAAACTCTCTATCTGTTTGACGCAAACAATATCCGTTTGCTTCTTTGCCTAATCTAGTAAATTTAATATTAATATCTAATGAACGCATACGAGGCATCAATTTCTTAATACAAAATTGAGTCAATGAATATGCTTTATCTTTTTGACTAGCATTTCCACCTTCAATTGTAATAGTATTCATATTGATTATTGGCCCAAATAATCTGTTTTTAGAACCTCTAGCCGATCAGCTGCTTGTTCTAATTCAAATTGATCTGCATGGTATTGAAATGCTGATTCATATGTATTAGGCATTTTGTCTGCCCAACCGTCCATGTGAAGATCTGCATCAACATAGTTCCAGTTAACGTTATTATCTTCTAGCTGGTTTTCAGCTAAAGTTGCATACTTGAGAAACTCTGTTTTAAATACTGTTGTCATACTATTCACCTTTTTGTTAACTTATACATATATTATACTATAAGACGTCTTGCTTGTCAACCTTTATTTTACATATTTTGTGGAATACTTTTAGTTTTTTTCACTAAATTGATACGATCAAAGTGCCACGGATCTAAATTTAATTGAGCCGCTTGCTCGTTAGCTTGCTCTGGAGTATGGCATGTTGTTATACGTGTTCCATCTACACCACCAGATTTAACTTCCCACCTAGCGTCACCGTTACGATTAGTTGTTTCAAACACTCGATAATCATTACATTTACTACGTTTCATATTAAGCACCATCATCCATTTCCATAAAATGTTCTTCATCTAGTTCAGCTTGTTGCTCTTCTTCACTAATATCTTCAAATACAACATCTTCCATTGCAATTGTCTCAGCATCCATATCTTTAAACCACATTATATATTCCTTTTGTTTAACGTATAATACTAATGTATAGCATTATACAATGTATGTCAACCTTTATTTTTAAAAAAAGTCATAAAAAAACCCTGTAAAAACAAGGTCTTTTAAATTATTTTTAATTATTAAAAATTACAGTCCATCTCTATTATCTGAGTGTATTGCATTAATTATTCCTTGATCTACGCCTTGGATCTTCAATGCCTTTTTTTTAGGCGGCAATGCGGTTCTTGTGATGTTATCAAAATAAATCTCATCATTTTTTGAAAGATCAGAGTCGTTAATAGGGTTGTCAGTAAATTCACCTTTTTGTGGTTGACCTTGTGCTGCTTTCTTAGCTAGTTCATTCATTTTCTTAGCATTGTCCTCGGTGTAAGGAATGCTATGATATACTGGACGAGTATCCTCACCTTTGTGTCTTACTAAAAAGTATATATGTGGCTTCTGTACTTCTGCCCATATAACTGCTACTTCACCTTTTGGTATACCAGCAACAGGTGTTCCTTGTAATGCAAATATTGTGTATGCTGTAAATATACTAGATACTAACGCAAGTGGAATAAGAAAGAATGTTATGACATTGTTCTTACCAAGCTGTATCATTGCATAAACAGTAAGTACTGCCATTGCAAAAAGTAATCCTGCTGACATAAAAATCATATTGTTTATTATCATCCGCCTTGTCCTCCCCCTTTGTTTGGTACTATTTCTTTAAAGTGTTGGAATATAGATCTTACTCGGCCATCAGCTGATACTGTAAACGCTGGCAATGGTTGTATTTCTCGGTTTGATACCAGTTTCCCTACAATACTGTATAACTGTCTAAATGGATTAACTTTTATAACAGTAACCGTATAGTTTACTTCAACTTCTGACATATGGTAAGCATGTATTGAAACATAATAATCGCCAGGTATAAGACCTCTTATTGTTGTAGTTTCTCTATTTGTTTTAAGAAAAACAGTTTGACCATCAATAACTACTTTATCATTTGTAGTACCTAAATCATCTCTGTCTAAATGTAATGGTGCTTTTTCTCTATTACTAAATCCTACTGGTTTGTCGCTAGCTCGTTGAACCCAAAGATCTATATCAGAACGAGAATCATTATCCCATTCTAACAAAATTATAAATTCTGCTTTAACCGGTATATCTGCTTTTTTTGCAATAGGGTTTATAAGAAGAAATGCAATAACAAATAGCATAACAAATCCAATAAGGACGTTAAACAATAAGTCGTTAAATGCTAAGTTGGAACCTTGTCGTCTGTTAGACATATTCTTGCTCTTGCATAATTACTTGCACTTTTACAAACAAACTAGCAACCAAACCAGCTAATGTTGTTAGTAGTGCAGTACTCATGCCTGCAGCCATGTCAGTGATAACACGTTTCATACTGTCTATATTGCTTGGGTCTATTTCTGCAAAGCTACTACCTAACATAAGCATAAATCCAATAACAGTTCCTACCATACCAACTGTCATACATGATTCACCTACGAACCATGGCGTTTCAAAGTCATCTCTGCCTTTGTAACTTCTGTATCCTATACTTGCGGAGGCAAAGCCCCACATAATGATTATAGCGAAGCTCAATCTAGTTGAATCATTCTCTATAAGAAACGGAATAGCGTTATAGTAAACTGCTGCTCCTAATACGATTAGTTGCATAACAACAATTAACCACCAAACTAAAAATCTTTTATTCATCGCCTGTCTTCCCTTTATTATAGTTTATCGAATTTACCGATAAACGAAAAAGCATCGCATGCTCTTCAGAGAGCAACAAATAAACCTGAATGATCATATTAAAATCTAAACAATCTTCTAATTTATTATATCTACTGCTTCCAGTAAATATTACTTTTTCAGGTTGATATTCTTTTACTAATTGCAGTATACATTGTGGAGTGCCTGTAACCTTGTATGATATTTGTTGTCCATGGTAAGGTAAACTTTTATCAATCTTTATATGGTTCATTACACAATATGCTCTTTAAAAACTTGCTTCCAGTAATTATCTTCAATCTATCTTCTGTGCTAGCTTTTATAAACGTATTTTCAAACAAATTAAACAACTCTGTATTGATTGAAACATTTAAACTATCACACATGTATTTATAGTAATCAGCACTATTCGTTGTATTACTAGTTAATTCGTTGACGTCAATAATAGCAATGGGTAATTCTCCTAATCCATAGTTTGTTGTCGAATCATGTGTGTTCATAAAGTCTTTAATAAAAGAAGATAACCCTTCTTCTATTGTATATTCAAGTCCATGTTCCAATGCCATATTTAGTAATGCAATTGGCTTGTCCTTGATAAAGTTGGCTGCCTGACTAGGCATCCGAGTAGATATTTTTCTTCCCATCACTTGCAAAAACATATCAAATGACATTTCTTCTAAGTTGTACCATCTGTACAATTTTGCTATGTTTTGTTCATTAACGATTATTGTGCTTTCTTTTTTAAATCTAGCATTATAATCGTATATGTACATTGGCCCAGACTGTGAAGCAAAGTACATACATTGCTCTGGGTGCTTTTCTATTAAATTGCCAGGATTAACACTGGTTGGTAAACAAAATTTAAAACTACTATCTAGTATGGGAGTATCATCAATGTCTACACATTTAGATATGCATTTTTCAAGTAAATCTAAATAATTTTCTTGTTTTGTAATATGTATAAAATCATCATGTAAGTTAGGCATTCCTAATACTTTATTTCCGTTCTTGTGATACAAGTAGGAAGTAGATGAAGTACTTATGTCGTTAAGTGATTGAGGGAATACGCCAGTGTTAAACGAATAGGACAGTAAGTGTTGTATTACACTAGACTGTCCACACGTTTCTTTGTAATTTATATTGAGTAGAAGGTTAGGTATTGCCATTTAATGTTCTTGCAATCTCAATCATAGTAGCACTCAGGTTAATTTCCGGATCTGCTACTTGTGTATGCTTAATTAATCCTTCACGGATTGCAAGTACACAACTATCGTAAGTAAAGTCATCTTTTGTATATAAATCTAAGTTCTTATATAGCCAAGTAAAGATTTCATTGTATTCATCAGCTCTTGCACTTTTAACAATAAGTTTACGTGCATCCTGAATCTTGCCTTGTCTAAATAATTCAACCATGTTTACACGCCATTCTGCTGTACTGCCGCCTGCATCTGGTAACAATAGCTTGTTGTCAACAATAGTCATTTGTACTGTATTAATTGTTTTACGCAAGTCCGGATAGTTTGCACGAACCATTGCATCTAGTGTTTCGAGATCGAATTCTACTGCATTGTCTGCAAGGATCTCTCCAACTCGCACTGTGAAATCTGTTTGATCTAGTTGTTCAATATGAAAACCTTGACACCTACTGTGTAGTGCAGGAATAATCATATTAGGATAATTACATGTTAAAATAAAGCGTACACTTGCATGATACTGTTCCATAACTCCACGCAATGCTGCTTGACCTTCTGGACTAATATGGTCTGCTTCGTCTAGCAAGATAATTTTAAAATCACCCCAAGGCATAGTTTCACTAAACGCACTAATACGTTTACGAATCATTTCAACACCGTTGTCTCGACTAGCATTAATATAAAGCACGTCTGCTGGCTGTACATCTAGTTCTTTAATGAGAACTTTAGCTAGCGTAGTTTTGCCAGTGCCAGGACTACCACTAAACAACAAATGCGGAATACCCTTGTCGTCAATCCAATTTTGCACTTGTCCACGTTGTGCATCATCACGAAATACATACTCTTTAACATTGTCTGGTCGATACTTTTCAACCCATAAATCTGTAGCCATTATTCAATTACTCCATTTTCCCAATTTTCAGCACAATCTTCTGCATAGTGTTTACTATGCCCATATAAAGGTCTTTCTTCTGCTAGCTCGCCACCTACGTACATTTTTACAATATACGATGTTACTTCTTCAATGACTGCTGTTCTTTTTTCTTTTTTAAATTCTACCTTTTTGCCGTTTTTAATCATTATTAATCCTTTTTGTGAAATAAATTTGGCCATCTCTTATCTATAAAATTTGTCATTGCCATAATACAAACTACACCCCATCCTACAGGACCTGCAAGAAAGAGAAATACAAATATTTGCCATGTCTTTGCATCTTTGCCAACTGTGCATTTTGCTATTAGTATGACAACTATAAACCATAATAACATAATTGCTATAGCTTCAATAATCATAAACACTTCAAACATCAATTACTCTCCTCAAATCTTATGCATAAACAAACTGCTTACGCTTTCTTCATTTGACACACGCCTAATAGCTTCGCCAAACATAGTAGATACACTTACTACTCGTGTCTTTTTATGACCAGCTGGACAGTTAAATTCAATACTGTCAGTTATCACAAGTTCTTCTAATACACTTTTTTCAACCTTTTGACACGCTGTTCCTGTCAATACTCCGTGAGTAATATATGCTCGTACACTTAATGCACCTGCATCTATAATTGCCTGTGCTGCATTACATAATGTTCCGCCACTGTCAACAATATCATCTACTAGAATAGCATGACATCCTTTAACTTCTCCAATAATATTCATTACTTCACTTACACCTGCTTTAGGCCTACGTTTGTCTACAATAGCAATATCTCCGCCAAACATGTCAGCAAATTTACGAGCTCGTACTGTACCGCCTGCATCTGGACTTACAAATACTGTTTCAACTTCATTTACATCACTACCTTCTTTGTAAAATTGCTTTTTAATATCTTTAGCAAACGCAATACGTGAAGTAAGATCATCTACTGGAATATCAAAGAAGCCCTGTATCTGTCCTGCGTGTAGATCCATTGTAAGGATGCGATCAGCGCCTGCTGTGACTAATAAGTTAGCCACTAACTTTGCTGTAATAGGAGTACGTGATGCACTCTTACGATCTTGCCTTGCATAGCCAAAATAAGGAATAACTGCTGTAATTCTGTTAGCACTTGACCTACGTGCTGCATCAATCATAATCAACAGTTCCATTAGATTATCATTAACTGGAGTACTTGTGCTTTGTATAATAAACACATCCTCTCCACGTATGTTGTCATGGAATTCTACACTTGATTCGCCGTCTGCAAATGCAGTAATTTCAGCAGGCACTAGTTTTGCGTAGCAATGCTCTGCTACTTTTTGTGCCATGTTTAAATTACTATTTCCAGCTATAATTTTCATCTTCATTCAATATCCATGTCTATGTCTATGTTAAGTGTTTATTATACTACATAATTAGTATGTTGTCAATCATAATGTTAGTATGTCTCTACTATTTTATCAGCAATGCCATGCTTAACTGCTTCTTCTGCACTAAGCCATACATCTTCTGCTGGTAGTAGTATTTCACGAATCTTCTTTTCTGTCATTCCAGTACACTTTTTATAGTGTTCCATCATACGTTCACTGCTAAGTTCAAATTCACGTACACGAGCAAATAGTTCATGTTCTTTACCGCCCGAGCCCCATGAATATTGATGTGACAAAATGCTTGTATTTGGTGTAAGGAAACGTTTACCTTTAGCACCTGCCATAAATGTTAACAATCCACAAGAAGCAATCATTCCTAAGCCAATTGTCTTGACTGGAATAGCAGAGCCTTTCATTGTGTCAATGAGTGCAAAACATGCATGTACACTGCCACCTGGGCTGTTAATGACTAATGTTAATTCTTTTGGACGAGTACTGTCTGGTAGTAGGTTCTTTTCAATGATCCAGTTAACAATTGGTTTTGTGCTTTCATTTGTAAAGCTATCGCACATATAGTATATGCCTGATTCCCATAATAACATTCCTGGTTGCAATGGCGGCCCTGGTGGTGCTCCACCAGGTGATGCTGCCTTTGATTCAAGTGCATCGCCCATTGCTGCAATAGCTGAGTGTAATTTTTCGATGTCCATTGTATTTTATTTCCTTTTAGTTAATTTTAATAATGTACCTGACGACTTGTATCGTCAGATGGTCTTTTTCGTATTTGCTTTGACTCAATAGTAATAGTATTATCTTCCATTGGGTTAGTGTCATTTACTGCTAAACATTCGTTGTTGTCAATTAGATAAAGTTTTAAATCTTCGTCAATCTTTAATCCATTGCTCCAACGTCCATGTGCAACCATAACATATTCACCTTCTTTAATCCAGTCAATTTCTGACCCGACACTGTATACTTTAAACCAACGTGGTCTAACTGCTGCTTCCGTAGCATCTTTTTCTTTTAAGATAAGCCCACCTGCGGTAGTTTTTTCTTCGCCCGGCTTATCAATCATTTCTGCTAATATTTTATTCGCTGTTGCTTTAATACTTCTCGACATTACTTGCCTCCAATCTCAATTTCTTCCATACTTCCGTCACTATATTCTACTTCGAAGTATGATGTTCCATTATCTCTAGTACGTGCTGTACGTGTTACTTCTGTTAATGGAGCTTCTGCTTTCTTTGTTGTTTCTTTTTTAGCAGTAGGCTTCGGCGCTACTGTAACATCTGGCGCATTGTCTTCTGTTTGTATACTTATTGTTTCAGTATCTGCACCCGGTACAGTATCCTTGTAGTATTCTTTTGAGATTTTCTCTCTAGGAATTACAACTTCGTTTCTGTTGTCAATAATGTCACCACGTGCATTCATATTTAAATTACTAACAGCTCGTGTTGTTTCGTTTTTTGCTGCTAACGTTCCCATATCTAATATGCGGCCTTTAGCTGTCTTTACATTCTTCATTTTAAAAACTCCTTGATATCAAGTTCATACTTTATACTGTCTATACGATGTATACCCAGTAAATATAAACAGTAGCTAGCTACACTACTGCCTCTTCCTACGCCTATCACAATGTCATTCTCTGTACATGTGTTTACAAGGTGTAACAAGAATTTTAGCACTATAATCATACCGCGCTTTTCATACTCCATAAGTTCGGTATAAACTCTGTCACGTTGCTGTGCATTTTCACAACGCTGCATTAACCACTCTTGGATATTTATGTCTAAATATTCCTGTGGCATATTCCAATTACGTAAACAATCTTCTACGTATGTGTTTGTAGTATTGCCTGTTTTTGCGTTAATAAACTCATCTAAATCAAACGTTTGACACCATTCATTGTAGGTGTTAATGGGTGCTACTTCGTCCATAGTTACTGTGTTAAAAGAATTGCCCGAAAGCCAACCTTTAACAATGTCTTGCTCAGAAACTATATACTGTTTATTTTTATTCATTTGCATCCCACTATTATATTACATTTTCTTATAAAAGTCAAGTATTTGTTCAATTGATTGGTCTGGAGGAGGAATATCAATTTCTCCTATGTCTAATACACTACCATCTTCGTCTTTATTTTGCAACTTATAGATAGCAGTTTGCGAAATCTGTGTTTTATGGTCTCGAATTAAAGCAATAAAAAGATTAATTTGATCTATAAGGCCTTCGCTCATTCCAGCCTTACTTGCAGCTAATACTCTTTTAAGCATTTGCTTTTCAAACTCAATGGTTTCTTCCATTGTAAGTTCTTCTAATTGCTTCCCTTCGTAGTCAATCATAGATCGCCGTCTTGTCGGTTCTCACTATAAAACGGATCAAACGAACCACCTGGGTAACGTGCTTCTAATTTGCGTACATTTTCTGCAATTACATCATTAGGGTCGATGTTTAATGCGCGGCATGAGTTTACCCAATACCACATAATGTCGCCAAGTTCACGTTTGGCATGAAACTGCGTCTCTTCAGACATTGGCTTGCCTTGAAAGATGCATTTCTTTACAATCTCCATAAACTCGCCGCCTTCGGCACTAATGCCTACTGCGCCAGTTAACAATGTTGCCATGTTAACTCCAGTTTCTTCTTGGATTTCATTCATTTGCTTATACATTACATGAATGTCATTTGATGCATCTGATGTAACTTCTTTTACAAAGTCTTTATATGCATTTAGGTCTATTTGTTTTTCCATTTATTCCTCTTAATAATTATTGCTTATACTATATAATAACACAAGCGTTGTGTTTGTCAATGACTTTATGCGATTCTAGGTAGTTCAAACGCCAATGAGTTTGCTTCTACTTTTTCCATATCAAAGTTTATACTCTCACCGCACCCGCAACTGCTGGATGCTGATGGATTAACTACTTCTAACATAGTCCCCATTAGGTCTTGTTTTAATTCAAGTGTTGTTCCTACTAAAAACATAATACTAGAACTGTCAATTGCCATTTTATAGCCATTTACCATTTCAATAACAATATCTTCTTTAGCATCTAAGTCTTCTTCTTCTTTCATTTTCCAGACGTAACTAAAGCCAGCGCATCCGCCGCCTTTAAGTCCTAATACTGGTACTTGTCCATTGTTCTTATCAACAATACCTTTTAAATGGTTTGCTGCTTCTTCTGTAACTTTCATCATTGTACTATCTCCGTTGACGATATAATTTCTACCTCGCTTAGGTCTGCCTGGTTGAGGTATTTAAGATTTACAACTGTCACTCCGCACATAACTCGTGCGCCTGTTTGTTCTATTAATCTTTTTGTGGCTAGCATACTGCCACCTGTTGCTACTAAGTCATCTGCAATAACAACTCTGCTAGTGTGTCCTAGTATACCTTCTTGTAATGTAAGTGTGTCTGTTCCATATTCAAGTTCGTATGATTCTTCTAGTAGTTTACCTGGGTATTTAGCACCTTTCTTCCGAACCATTGTAAAAGGCACGTTCATTTCTTGTGCAATCGCTGCTCCTACTACAAATCCACGGCTTTCTATGCCCACAATGTGAGTAGGATTGAATAATTCCATAGCAGATGCTAAGTCTGAAACATAAGAGCTCCACATATCACTGCTGAATAAACTGTTAAGATCGTAAAAGTTAACTCCTGCTACTGGATAATTTGGTACTGTTCTTATATATTTTTTAATGTCCATTTATATTCCCCATCTTTTATTTGATTTATATGGTGACCCACTTGCAGTGAATATGTTTGGCAACATGGGCGTGATTCTGCCGTTTGATAATGTTGCAACTAAGTAATGTGCCCAAAGACTATGAGCTGAAGGAAGGCTCAAATGGCCGGTTTGATTTAAGTCGCTAAATATTTTTTTAAATGCATGCATAATGTCACCAAATATAATATTCTTGATAACATTAACATCACTTGGTCTGAATACAAAACAAAAATCATTAAAAAATGGAGGACCCCAATCCTGGAAGTGGGATTGATCTGAGACTAAACAGCAACAATTATGTTGTGCAAAATTATTTTTAGAATCTATCCAATCATGCAATTGTTGTTTGAATCTTTCAATGTTTTCTTCAGTTACTGGACGTCCATTATTCCATTGGATACTAGTATCCCAACGTAATCTTATCACTGCTTTGTATTGTTCTTTTGTTAGAGTATCTCTTACAAGACTGAAACTCTGGTGGGCAGACCAAACTTGCCCTACCGTTCCATATATTCTATCTTTTGCAAAATCTATATAACTTGTATCAGACGTACCATTTAATATAGCCAGGTAGTCTGGATCATTCCACCAACTTTTTTTTGTTTGAAACCAATAGGGCCATCCGTATCGATCATCTCTTTGCACAATATTATTAGGTGCAGTAATAGTATCCCATATAACACTCTGGTCTTCTTTTTTGTATTCACAGAATTTATTTAATATAATAGGATCTGGGTCTTCTTGATCTGCCCATGTGTGCCCATAATAATCAACTTCAAACTCATTTTCAAATATTTGAAGTACTTCTAAAAGCTTCTCAATATTATCATCCATATTTAGTTGACGAGTTTGACCGCTAACACATATTGCTATCTTATGTTTCACTACTGATTGTCATCAAAATTGTAATCGCCGAATGGATCCGATGTGTAATACGGATCGTTAAAGGCTGGATCATCCTCGCCTGTAACGCCTTTAACTTCGGGAACAAAATGCATAAGTGTGCTTTCAATTCCTTGCTTTAGTGTTGCAGTACTACTAGCACAACCACTACAGCTTCCGCTAAGTTGTGTACTTAATATACCAGTTTCAATATCAAAATCAATTACGTTTACTTGTCCACCATGTTGAGCCACGTTGGGCGCCACATATTCTTCCATGCATTCTTCAATGCTTATTAAAATTTCTTCTTTAGTTCTCATAGTTGTACCCCTTGATTGTCTTTATTAGTTTTTGTTTTGCAAAATTATATCCTGCAAAAAACGATAGTCCAATTAGTGTGCTAATAGCAAGCACATGCCAAATTGCAAATGTCATAATGTTTCTCCTTAAAAGATGTGTAAGTGTTCTAATGCTTCGTAACCAAACCAAGCACCAAATCCTAAGTATGCAATATATCCATACTTAAATATGTGTTTCTTCCAATTGCTTCTTCGTGCAAAACGATAAATTGCACCTGCTACAACAACTGCTACTCCTGCTGCAACCCATGAAGAGTCTTCATTTAATAGTAAATTAGTAAATATTTCCATGCTTTCACGACCATATATAAGGAAGGTAACAATAAAAATCATAAACTGTGAGGCTTGAGTCTTTTTACGAGTTAACATTTGAATATGTTCTTCTATATGTGATGCCATATTTTTACTTGTAAAGAACAAATAAAAGAACAACCCACTAAGGACTGCATACATTGCCCATTCGTAATCTTCAAGTATCTCATGTAAGGAAAATGCGGCAAAGAAGCCTGCAATTAGTCCAAGTATTCCGTACATAATTATTTGTACTTGTGGAAGAACTTGCAAATGTTGTTGCTTTATACCATCTCGTTTAGCTGTATTAGTTTGTACTATAAGTAATGTGATGAAAGCAATTTCAAGACATTCAATTAATGTTACTACAAAACTTGCTAACATATTATTCGTCTCCTTTTCCTGGATTCATCGAAAGTAGTTCTCGTTTATTTGGTACGTCTTTCCAATCAGCCGCATCTTTTGGAACGTCTTCTGGTCTTGCCAATGTAATATTCGGCCAGATTAGAGATGTCTCTGTATTAATCTTTAACCAATACGCAAGTTCGTCTCCTTCTAATGCATTGTCTGGCACAATTGCATTTACCGGACATTCTGGTTCACATACTCCACAGTCAATACATTCGTCTGGGTTAATTGATAGAAAGTTTTCACCTTCATAAAAACAATCTACGGGGCATACTTCTACGCAATCCATATGTTTACATTTAATACACTCGTCTTTAACTAAATATGTCACTCGTCTTACTCCTATTATCAGTATTTATCTTAATTTTTATAATCATCTCAAATGATCTATTGTTAATTCGTACCATCGTTTATGGCCTGCGTCATTTAGATGTCCACAAGAACATTTTATTGTTTTCTCAAGGTCTTTTCTTTTGATCAGTTTTGGACTTACATCATATTCTTTATCTAATTGCTCAGATAATACTGGCATAACACATCCTGGTATCAGCTTCTCAAATAACGTTGTATGTGCTTCTATAAACAATCGAGACATTCCAAGGTGCAATGACTCATTTTCAGCCATGAGCTGCCATTTAAACTTAACTCCATGTGCAGTTACTATATGATGTATAGCATCAATAATATTAATATTACCTAACCATTGTATAGGTTCGTCATTTACAAAGGCACTTGCTTCATATATAACCTTAGATTCCAGTGTATCAGCAAGACTATAGTGACTAGGATGCTTACTAATACCTACAATTTGATTCGCCATATGAGTATCAGGCTCCATTTCTAAGCCAGGTTGCTGATCCCACTCTAACACACGACGTGGTGGCAGTTTATAATCATGAGCTTGTTCTAACAACCAGTTTTTATTACTCCCTGGTGGAGAGTTTATTACATGTCCATTTTCTGAATCAGCACTGAATGGAATTATAACAGTACTGTCATTTATTCTGGGTTCAAGTACAAACAATTTACAATTATCATTTAAAAATCCGTAGTGTGCTAGTTCGTTTGTGGCTTGCAACATGTCGTGTGTTCCACATCCCGATAACCCTACATTAATTAATTCTAAGCCAAGTTCTTCTGCTACTCTCATCCATACAGTTTTTTCTACAAATATAGCCCGTCGGCGACCAGAAGTGCCGCAATCGCCATTTGTATGACTAGTTCCTAATGCTATCATAAATGGAACATTAGGAACTTCACGCTTATCCCAATTATCATCTTCCCCTTGGTGACGCATTAGTAATCCATATCTTTGTCAACACTTAATTTTGCATCACCGGGTGCGTAGTATGTACTAACAACATTATAAAGTGTTTGTACACCAAATCCAACTGCTCCCTTAGGAGTAACTGCATCACCTTTTTCGTTCCATGCCATTCCAGCAATGTCTAAGTGAGCCCAAGGTGTTTTATTATCAACGTAACGATATAAAAACTCTGCCGCTGTAGTTGACCCGCCAAACGGACCACCTATATTTTGCATATCTGCAATAGGTGAACTAATCATTTTATTCCAGTTCTTGCCCATTGGCATACGGAAGAACCCTTCTCCAGATTCTTTGCCATTTTTAATAATTGCATCGCCGAGTTCAGTACTGTTTGTAAACAACCCTGCCATTTCGTGTCCAAGTGTTGCAACAATGGCACCGGTTAATGTAGCAAGATCAATAATAGCACTAGGTGAATACTCATTTTGTACATATGTTAAAATGTCCGCAAGTACTAAACGACCTTCAGCATCTGTGTTTAGATTTTCAACAGTTTGCCCACTTAATGATGTAACAACATCACCGGGTTTAATTGCTGTGCCATCTGGCATATTCTCAACAAGTCCTACAATGCCAACTACGTTCTTTTTAAGTTTTTTACTAGCAATTGCATGCATTGCACCAACTACTGCTGCACTGCCACCCATGTCATATTTCATATCGCCCATGCCACGTCCTGGTTTTAAGCTAATGCCGCCTGTGTCAAATGTAACACCTTTGCCTACTAGTGCAATAGGTGCGTCACCTGCAATGCCATTCATATGTTCCATAACAACAACATAACTATCACGTGCAGAACCTTGTCCTACACTTAACAATAAGTTTAGACCCATTTCTTCTAACTGTGATTGATGATAAATTTTAACATTTACGCCCAGTGGCGAAAGCTGATCTTTAATTCTGTTTACATATTCTGCAGGATAAAGAACATTGCCTGGTTCTGTAACTAAGTCACGTGCAAAGTAAATACTTTTTGCAAGGCCTGTGTAGATATCATTATCATATCTATTAGTGCCATTAACTTCAATTGTGTCTAGCTTATTATGCTTGTATTCTTTTGTTGTTTTGTATTTCCAAAACTCATAAGCGGCTAGTTGGGCACCTTCTTTAATGCTTTCGTTGTACTTTGTACTAACATCAAATCTAATAACATTATGTGATTTCTTGTACTTTGTGTATAATTCACCGCCTAGCGTTTGTGCATCATTAGCTGTTTCGATTTTACGTTTTTCAATTACAATTAAGTCTGTAATATCTGTTACTTCTGCACTGTCTGTTTCTTTAAAGTCTTCTGCTACTGTTGTTAGCAACCCTTTAAGTTTTTTATCAAGTGCTTTGTATTCTTTACTGTTGTATAATACAACTGTTACTGTTTTAGTTTTCATGTGTTGTTTTCATCCAAGTATATGGTGTGTAGACTGCACTGTTTGCACCGTGCTCAGAAACTTCAACTTCTGTACACCAGCAACGCCCATTACTATCTTTTCTAATTAAGTCATCTGCAAAAGTAAACGCATGTTCAGCAAACTTCTCTGCACCTACACCGTTCATAACTACAATCTTAGCCAAGTCTTTTGCTTCTAAATCCATAAATGTTTCCATGTGTGGATCATTAACGTCAATGACAGTCTTATGATCAAAGTTATCTTCTAGCCAAGCCTTTAAAGGTTTAAGTCCACCAAAGTCTACTGCCCAGTTCTTTTCATCAAGTTCGCGACATTCAAATGTAAATTTAAATTGTAAGCTGTATCCATGTAGTAAATGACAATGCGAATGATCTGCATTGGGTTGGCGGAACACTGCGCTCAAGCCAATGTTGTGTCCGTATGTTTTTGTGCTATAGTAAGCCATAAAGTTTCTCCTGTTAGAATTTATTTAATGTTAAGTATATTATACTTGAATTTGCGTGGTTTGTCAATTGTTTTTATTGATATTTTACTGAGGCAATACTGAGGACATCCAATGTTTTATTGCTTTGTAATCAAGTTTACTTGAGGTAATATTAAGTACTCTATTGTGTTCAACTGCTTTACGGAATATGTTGCTAGAAAACATTTTAGCATATACTTCTTTTCTAAGTTTATCTTCCATGCTTGGATCATAAAACTTTTTCTTTCGTTCAAACGCCCAAACATCAGCTATAGTTAAATCTTCTTTTCTGCGTTGTAGAATCTTTAAAAACTGTAAGTATTCGTTAAGTTCGGGAACAACTCCGTTATGCTCAATGTATCCCGAGGTACTAGTAGCAATATCTAAGTATTTGTCTGTAGTGACGTCCGGTTTGTGTATAATATTAAAAATTAAACTATTAGGGAAGTATTCTAGTATTTTATTAGGCATACTATGAGTACAATATATTACTCGTTTCCCATCATTGATAATATCTTCACCGCCATTAGCAGCAAACAGTTCATCAAACAACTTATAGTATTGTTTTTCATTAGGCATGTACTTCTCTACATAATCATGTGTAGGCGGCAGTATGCCCTTAGGTGTTATTCTGTCAAAGTGATGCTTATTTCGATTAGTTGTATTTGTTATATTCCATGGCATAATTCCATTTTCTTCGCAACTGTACCAATGCATGCAAGGCATAGTAGCAAGCACCCTGGCTAGTTTATAGCCTTCTGCTCCGCCTGGTTCGAAGCTAACAAATATATGTTTATTGTTTAATTTACGCATTTTTTCTTCTCTACATGTCTTTATTATACACATATTTACAGATTTGTCAATCTCTTATGACTTACGTGCTAGTACATTCCAACACTGGTATTCACCAAATTCTCTATAAGGTGGCAATACTTTTTCTTCTAATATTTCAATATTTAAATAATTAAACTCGCTCCACTCATCTCTTTTTACTGTGGGCGGAGCATACCTGTGTGGGTTTTTGTTTTGTCTAGATATATCTGGATCTGGTCCAGGTTCATATATCTCGGCACACCCATTATTTCCACTTTCATTAATGTATATACCACCAGATTTAAGTACTTTATTAAGTTGTTCGTGGTAATGTAGTCTTTTATCTGGTGTAAAAAAATGAAAATACCCAAAATCTATAACAACATCGTATTGCATAGATCCCCAATCTTCTTCTGCTAAGTTTTTAACATGAAATAATGCACCACTATTTATTTTATTTGCTTGCTGTATTGCCTCATTAGATAAATCGTAAGCATAAACTTTAAATCCTTTTTCTGCTAGATAGTGTGCATTTCTTCCTGTGCCACATCCTACATCTAATATGCTTGCGTCTTCTGGAAAAGTTGACAATGAGTCTTTAAGAAATATTGCAGGGTCGTATCCCCAGGCTGGAATTTTTTCTCTATATATTCTATTAAAAAAATCTCTCATTCCTGGTTTGGAGGATGTAATTATATCTTCTCTTGTTGTGTGAGGGTTCGGTTTGTGGTTCATCGATTACCTATTAGTATTGTTGTGTGTAAATATCACTCACACTTCAAGTGCAAGTGATATTTATAATCCCACCGGTAGGGTTATTGTTTATACTGCGGAAATGATAGTTGTATCAATTCCAGCAATGTCATTTAATCCAACTTCGCCATGAGCATCATGAGTTGCTTCATCTGCATAAGTGAAAATTACTCTTACGCCGGTTCCACCTTCTAAAAGTGTCATTGAAGAATCAGAAACGAAATTTACGTTTGCTGTTCCGCAAGAACCATGTGCAGCTACAAATTCTGCAACGTCGGCAAATACAGTACCGTTATTTGATGTAATATCAATTGTTTTTACAAAAGCCATGTTATTTCTCCTTAAAGTATACTTTGTTATACTATGTTATTTATGACAAAAATTAAATAAATCCATATATTAAACTCGAGTTATACTTGATCCAGCTCCAGTATTTCTAAGAACGTCAATTACTTTTCCTCTATTATTAAACCTAAACTCAGTAGTACCAAGCTGTATATGATCATGCTGTAAGTCTTGCCATGCATCGATTACGTATGATCTCCATTGGTTCTTATATGTTAAGAACTCAGTTCCCTCGCTAAATCTCATAAACTTCCATTGCTTAGTTGTCTTAATACGACTATAGTCCCATTCGCTATCAAAATGACTAGTTCGTATACAGTCTACATCCAGGGTTGGAAATGCTAAGTAAGTGTCTAGTTCTGCAATAGCAAATACTATTTCATTCCTAGATGAAACTTCAGCGTTCAGTTCTTGTTTAGTGTTAATAATAAAACAATCACCTGGTGGTACAAACCCAGGTTCGTCAAAATGAGTGTATATTGTTTTTAATTTTTCATATCCACACAACCACAGTGCCATAAGTCTACCGCTACCTGGGTGTACTCTGTATCTATTATGCCAAGGTTCGTGTAATATTTGTGGGTTGTATTTTAAATCTTCAAACAGAATTGCTTCGGTTAAGTAAAATAATTTACTTACGTCTTCCATTACATGTCTATGATTCATACTGTTATCAGTAAGTTGAGCATCTGCAAATTCCATTATATCGTCAAATGGAACTTGTCTAAATTCTTCCAAGAGTTTAACTATACTGTCTTGAGGCGAATGTAATATATTCCAATCAACATAACTAGATGCAACGAACCCGCCCATTGCTTGATGATCTTGTAGAAAGGTGGTGATTGGATCTGCGGCCATCATTACTGACTTAACACTCCGGCAACATTAGCATGCCAATCAGCACCTGGATGATCATTGTCTCGAGCTAATGGGAAGTCTGTTTTTGGTAAATCATCAAGTTCTTTTTGATGTAGCTTAATGCCGTTTGCCTCACAAAAACTATACAATAATATCTTATTTTTTTGATAATTATGATAGTCAATTTTATCATTCATTACCATCATATAGCTACTAAACCATGTAGGAGCTGCCATTTCTTTTTTAAAAGCTTCTTGTGATAAATTTCTAAATTTTATTAACGATCCATCTTCATTTACATGTTCTCGTCTAGCTTTAAATGTCCATAACACATAAATCTCTTTTGGTTGAAATGTTTTGCAGTACGTAATTGCTAGTCTTGTTATTTGGTCATTGCTTGCACCATTTTGTCCACAGTTTACAAGACCTAGTAACCCTGGCCAGTGTTGATTTATTCCATATCCAAACGTGTAGCTACATCCAAATGCTGCTGATGCTCCGATTGCAGGAACTAGTCGTCCTCTGTAACGCCATTCGTTAATATAATAATCTACACTATGTTCAGTAAAGCCCGGAGCACATCCTAATTTTTGTTCACCTTCATCTATCCAATTCTTCTCACCAGGATCATCATGCCCTAGTGTGAAGGTACTGAACCAGGCTGATTCAGTATAACGTGCTTCTTTAAAGTCAGTGTGCTTCACTCTAATCCCACCTATAAAATATATGAGAACCTATTTGTGTAACCATTGCCATGTCACGACTGCCTACCCAATATGGCATGACTGAAGTAGCATGGTAATGAGTGGCCCCTTCTGTGATATCCACAATAACATCTGTTTCATAATAATTACTAAGAACTAAATGTGCAATTTCTTTCGCTACATACAATGAGGTTTCATCATGCATTGTATCTGCTCTTCCATCACAATACCAGCTGAACTGACATTTATTACGTACTGGATAAAACACACGGTCTTCTTCTAGTAATTGTTTATGTTGTGCAGTTTTCCAACTCTCTTTTATTGGGCCTTCTTTAACAACTTCACAAATTGTATCTGGGTAACGCCAATCATTTACACGATTCATTACTACCATAGTTGTAGCATACATACCTGCGTATCCGTCACTACGTGCTTCGTGGTACATATTCTCTGTCAGACATGCTGCATCTTCTAATGCATAATCTTCAAGTATAATTCCCATATCAAGAAGATAAACGCCTGCACTGTTAATGATTGGAGACCTTGGAATCTCTCCAGTTGTATCAGCAGCCAAATGCGGCGCTGGCCAAACAAGTAATGCACATGCAATAATAGCTCCAACATTCCAACTTGTAAATAATGTTAACGTTAGTATTTTCATCATATTTTTATCTCTTTTGTTAGTTTATACTATGTATTATACAGCAAGATGTATCGGTTGTCAACCGAATTAGTCAATAAAAAACCCCTGTCGAAACAAGGGTTTTCGTTAATATTACTTAATAAATTAAGCAAGATTTAGTCACGATCAAATAATTTCCACAAAACTGCTGCGGCAATAAGACCAGTCAGTCCAGCTGCGCCAAGTTGGCCAACTATTCCGATTACAGTTCCAATAACATCACCACCTAAGAAAGGTACTGATCCACCGAATACTATCTGTAGAACGATTGCAAGACCAATTAGCATTACGCCAATATCCATTGCACCATGAACTACACTTTTGATTTTATCTAACATAGTTATTTCTCCTATTATATTTCGTAACCAATTCTAAATCTGTTCGTTACTTTGCTTCAGCGGTTACATCAACTGAGCACTCTCCCTTATGGAAACCTTAATAAAACTGGAATTCCATCGTTTACTTCTAGCCCATCTACGCTAGTAAAGTAAACTTTTTTTAATCAATCTATGTATTTACTTCTTATTACACCTAAGATAAACTGGTGCTTTATTGTAAGTAAACCTCATCAAACTGAGCTTCTGCAGCAACTTCTGCCATCCATTGTATCTGCTTAGTTTTTAAATGGGGAGATTTCTTTGTTAGTATCTCTACCCATTCTTTTGTTAATCTTTTTAGGATTAACTCTTTAGTCTGTTGTAATTTGCTCATAACTTTTAATATCTTCCAAGCATACAAAAATATTAGATTTGCTTGGATTTTCTACTGCTACCTGATCAAGTGCTATTGTACATTCAATCTCATTTGAAAAGTCACTAACTGGAACAGTTAGTATGTGTGGGGTTGTTGGGTTAATCATTACTAATATCAACAGCCAAGATTCCATGGTGTGTTCCCTTTTTTTAAATGTTATGTATTTTCTTTTTTTGTTTTAAGGTTGCAGCAGATTCTTCAATCTCTAACTTACGGGCTGCAATAAACTCGTCAACTGCTACACTATCTTCGTAGTTCTTAATAATTAAACTATCATTTATATTTTGTTTAGTTATAAGTCCCAACTCCATCCAGTCATTTAGCATATCTTCAAATGGAATATTTTTAGATTTTGACCAACGTAATACTGTAAATTGACGCATGCGATCACTAAACTTATGTGTGCTTGCATACTTCTTTACAAGGTTATTCATTGTATCTGATGCCATCTCATCTGTATAAGAATCATCAAATAGTTTTTTTAATTCAGTACGAGCATTACCCGTCCACGTCTTATCTTTACCAAATCTTCGTATCATTCCCATAGTATTCTCCATTTATGAAAAAGTAATTCCAAAAAAGTTGTTTAACTTGCTGTTAACAACATTCTCAATTGAATCTCTACCACACGTACATGCTTCAGTTAAACCAAACATATCGTCGCCTGCTGGTATAATATCTTTAACTGTGTATTCTATATGATCAACAGCCATATCAACTCGATTCATAGCATCTTGTTCACTAAGTGCGTTAACAAACATGTTATCAACATGTGAACAACTTGCATTAGAAGGGCGAACTCCAACCATGTACTTAGTTTTAAAACTGTTTAAAAAAGCTCTTTTATAATGTGTCATTTATATCCTTCCTTTATTGTTTATATACTTATATTATACGGCAAGATGTCTTGTTTGTCAACCTTTTGACAGGTGGTTAAACCGTTGCTGTAACAACGATCTAAGATTTATTTTAATTTATTTTACTTTTTTTACCTAAATTTTAGGTATTTTAGCCCCAATTTTTAAAATTACCATCAGTTTCATTCTCAAGATAGCCACGCACATATGATTGAATTTCAGAATTTGTCATATTTTCTTTTTCTATTCGTGTGCCTCTGTGAGTTCCGGTAGGAAAGTAGTGCGGATTAGATCCACGTCTATAATAACTATCGGCACTTCCTCTATCGTACGGGCCACCATGTACTTTATCATCTTCCATAACTTTATCAATTTCGGCTTGTATATCTAACCCTACTTCTGTAACCATATTGTATTCCTTATATTGATTGATACAACATGCATAATAGCGCAAATGCTATGACAAGTAGTACTCTCACCATTATCCAATTATGTATCTTAATTATCCATTTCATACTATTAGTATATAACAAGAACTCTTACTTGTCAACCTAATATTACCATTCAAATAGATCTGTAAATGTGTTTTTAGCAGATGCTTTATCTAGGTCCCATTTTAACACACCTAATAAGTTTTCTAGCTTTTTAGTTACAACTGTGTATTCCATATGATCATCATCAAACGGAAGTGCCTTAAACCATTCAGGGAGTCGGGTTTCATCTGTGGGATAACCTACACTTGTAAAGCCCATTGGATTATCTTTTAACCTACATACAACAGTTTTCATACCATCTGTAATTTCGTTAGCATAGTTATCACTGTTAATCTGACGTAACTTATTCCAATTAAGTGCAGCTGTAACGTGTCCTGGCATTGCTGGTTTTTTAACCTCTGCAACACTCTTGCCTGTTTCTTGCGCTCGTTTACGATCCTTATCATACCTTGCCATTTTGCCACGATAGTTTGTTAGATTGTTAACACGCTTTGGACTACCTTTTTGCCAGCTAGCTTTTTCTCTATACTCTCCGCGGAACTCAATAATACGTTTAAGTATTTCTTCTTCTTCAGTTCCAGTTAATACTTTAAGTAATAGCTCGCTTAAAAAGGCTTGCATCCAAGGTGGTGTATCACTGCGCTTTAAGTCTAAGCCCATTGCTTTAATGTAACCAGCCTTTCCATCTGTATCTTCACGCTTGCCTTCGTTGTCAAACACTAGCATTGCATAACGCTTCTTTGTAATAAACAAGCCTGCACTTCCGACCATTTCTCGCCCTGCGGCAATAATACTACCTAGCTCAAGTGTTGTGTGAAATGTTCTGCTCATAAAGCCTGGAAATGTTTTACTTACTTCTTCGCATACTGCATCATAGTAAGCAATAATATTATCTCTGCCCCAGTCTATTTCACCTTTCTTAATTTGTTCTTTTAGCATAGGATACGCACTAAAGTATGTGGAATCAGTATCACCGTATACAATTGCATCGCCTTGATGATCATACACGCCTGCCATAATTTGATTAATTTCAGCAGCCATATGTTTAGCAATGCTACGCCCTGTTAGTGTTGTACTTTGTCCTAGTCGACTATCAAAGAATCTACTACCTGGATTAAGTAACGCACCATATAATGAGTTCAAGTTAATCTTTTTAACCAACTGTCGTTTATCCCAATATGCAAATTCATCACCGCCTTTTTCACGTGCATCACGTGCTTTAGCTTGTAGTTCTTTACGTTCAGCATACCAACGTTCTAGTAATCCAGGAATAATACCTTTTTTCTCATGTGTAAAGATTGTGCCGTTAGCACTAATAATCCAAGGTTGTCCACTGTTGAACACAATCTCGTAGATCTCTGCGCCAGTCGCTTCAAAACTAGTTCCATCTTCAAAGTCGAGATGTAAGATTTCATCAATGTCTTTATTAATTACTAATTCATATTCCTTGCATGCAAACTTTCCTTCCCACGCCTCTGCAACTGTACGTGCATTTTCAATCATTTCTTTAGTGTAAGTATGCCGTACCTGCCCAATAATAGTTTCAGTACTCATATTACAACTACGCAATATACTAGGATATAGCGAGTTAAGGTCAATACTGCCTACGTCTTTGTGTATACCTTTTTTAGGTGTTGCAACATATGCACCAGCGGCTTGTGTTACATCTTTATCGTAACGCTTGTCAGGAACAATTAACCCTTGTATGTGTGCTTCGTTCATAATAGCTTGGTCTGTTTGTGCAACAGCACCCATTGTTGTTTGTAACAATACTGTGTTAGAATGTGCTAGTACATTAGCTAAGTCAATAAACTGTAGCTTCTTATCTAGTTTTACAAGCAAGTCAACATCTTGTCTAGAGTATGCAATAAACTTCTCAAAGTCATTATTAAACAATTGGTCCAGTGTACCTTCGTATTCTACTTTACGCTCGCCAAGTTCGTATTCACCAATTGCATCCAACGAATAACTATGCATTTCATGATATGTGTACTTACGATAAAGTTGCATGTAATCCATATGTACACGCCCAATTGTATCGTAGGTCTGATTCTCTGCACCAAAGCGTTCAAATCTACGTTCCCTAGGAAACTTATCCCATAAACAGAATTTACGTGTATGGCTTTTACTTAATACACGAGCTACACGATTTACCATGTATGGAATATCAAAGCCTTCACTGTTCCAACCAGTTAGGATGTCTGCATCATCAATAAGATCTAAAAATGCTTCAAGCATATCACGTTCAGTTGCAAACAACATAGTGTTCTCAAACTTATTAGTAATTTCTTCTGCTGCATCGTGTGTTAATGTCTTAGGCGCAATTGCAAGACAAATAGTTGTATCCATCCAACTGTTATGTAAACTAATTGCTGTTACTGAATGAAACGGATCTTCTGGAGGCGCGAAGCCTGTTTTCTTGTCAAAGTCAGTCTCAATATCAAAGAAACAAACATTAAGATCTGGCACACTAGTAGGATCATAATTTTCTGCAAACGTTTTAAATACAACGTTTGTATCACTTTCATACAGTCCTTTGTGTCCGTGTATTTTCTTTTCAGTGTTAAACTTCTTACTTGTATTACATACAACACGTTCTAGCTTTTCGCCGTAAATGCTTGTATGTTTGCCACGTGCATCTCTGTAGTAAAAGGTATACTTTGCAGGAATTTCTTTGTACTCTCGTCTACCATTTACACGTTCTACAACATGTACAATATCTTTATCTTTGTTATGAAATGCGTCTACGTAACTCATGCTTTTATCCAATAAGGTTCTAATTCGGGTATATAGTTTATTATACTTGTTTTTCTGTGTTTGTCAAGTATATCAGTGGTTTTACAGAAGAATTTCCAGTCATCTATGTCTTCTTCTGTACGCTCTATTCTAAGAGAATGTATTAATGCTGTTAGTGTTGGGTAATTAATTTCTATGAAATTTGCTAGTTCTTTTTTATACTCAACATCAGGATGTACACTCATACGCAAGTATCTAGGAAATGCTAATGGACTATTAAATAATTGATGATGCTTAAAATGTTTACTAGCCCATTCTAAGTATTCTTTAATATTATATACGTTGAGCAATTGTGGGGTATATGAAATAGCAGTTTTAAAATATTGAGAAACTGTTTCAATTCTATTTTGTATTTCATCTCCTTTGTATTTTCCAAATGGAGTGCTTGGGCGTATATATTCGTATAACTTATTAGCACCATCTAAACTTATAATAAGCAACGTATCTAATTTCTTTAGCTTTTTAACTGTATCTTCTTTTACTAATGTAAGGTTTGTTATGATTTTTAGCTGTCCTTTGTAATTGTGTTCGATTAATTTATCTAGTAAATAATTGAATTGAGGAGTGTAAAAAGGTTCGCCTCCACTAACATCAATTAATCCAGCATTAAGAAACTCTACTAAATTATCATCAACTACGCTATCTGATAGTCCATATTCTCTTCCTTTTGGATTAAAGATTGCTCTGCCAACTTCATCGCCCAATGCTTTGTCTAATACTTTAGCATCTTTATACCAGCCTGTACTGCGGTGCGGACTACACATTGTACATCTAAGATTGCATGCATTGCTAAAATCTATTTTAATCTTTCGTAGTTTACCTGGTTGTTGCTCAGGAAACATTTCAATAAATTCTTCATAGTTTGAATATCGCATACTGCCTGTAGTAGATGATTCACCACTAACACATAATTCACATCCAGTAGGTAAAATATTATTAACTGTTTGTCGTTGTGCTAGATAATACTCGGTTCCTTTGAAAGCTTCTTTAATAGTCATATCTTTAATATTGCCAACAAACCCCTTGTGTATACAACAAAAGCCAATACGGCCTTCTTGGTCAACGTGTACTTCATTATGCGGACTTACGCAATATGTATTATCTACTGTTGGTTTATTTTCTAAAGACATAGACACCTTCAAACTTTTCCCTTCCTTCTAATTTATTATTACCTGCACCTGGTCTTGTATTTAACATCATTTTAATAGTACTAGTATGCTTAAACCCGATCTTTTCAGCAGTTTCAATCCATTTGTCTACTACTAGTACAGGTTCTTTTTGACTGTATGTTTTATAGTCTGCAATGTTTGTTGCAAATATTCCATCATCATTTAAACCTTTGTATATACTTTGCATAGTAGGCGCAACATATCCTTCAAACCATTCATCTAGTGTAGTGTAGTTTACCATACACTGTGTAGGCTCATCACTATATTTTTCCAAGTTAAAGTAAGGCGGGCTACTAAATGCTAAATCAATATCTTCACTTTGATAGTCTTCGCTTGTGCTACATACAATTTCACTGTCACTATTTAAAAAACTATCTAAATAGTTTAAGTAATCAAATGTTTCTGTATTAGGATCTGTGCCAACATAAGTGTAGCTCATGTTACTACTGCTTATGCCAAGTAGCCTTCCACCGTAACCACAGCTATAATCGTAAATACGACCCCATAGCACCGGGCATAAATGTTCTACAATAGCCCGTGCATTTTGTGCTTTAAAGTTAGTAACGTTCTCACCTGTAACAAGCTCTAAGCTTCTACGCATTGCTGTAGGATATATTAGCTTGTTGCCTTCACGAAATTCAAAACAAATGCGTATAGCACGTTTAAGTTTTTTATCATCATGGAACCTGTCCATTAGACTGTTTGAACCTCTGCCTTTGGGTTCTGCTGTTTGCATGTTTGTAAAGATAAACCTGTTAAGTGTTTGCCCTGCGTTGTTGCCTAATCCTAGTCTATTACCTTCAACATTATTGTAGGGACGCTTTCTAAAGGAACCAACTGCTTCTTTAATTCCTTGCTCGGTGAAGTATATAATAGGAACAAGACCTCTACTGCGATACAACTCAAACACACGTTCAATAGTACCAGTAGGATCTGCATCATATACTTCTTTAGTGAATGTATCAAATTCTGGGTACAAGTCTTCGTATCCAGTAAACTCATCAGCAAAGATGTGTTCAGCTTTAATGCCCCAGAATTTGTGTATACGCTCAATCATGTGTTACTGACTCAGCATTAATTTAAGAATACCAGTTGAGTAAATGAAAATTGCTACACCGTTAATAAAAACTAATGCCCTGTCGTGCCACATCATTCCTACTACTAGCCAACCGATAACACCTAGCAATGATGTCATTAAATTAATTGGCTCAAATCCAGTAGCACTAGTAAGTGCCATTCCTACTAATATAAAGAAACTTGCAGCCCATTTAATATACCAGTCAATAGTATATAATGGTGTTATCTTTTTAAATACCCTAGTAGAATCTAGATCTTTAATTTTATCTGCTAACTTCTTACGATTGTCCATTAGGCTGTGCGTCCTACTACTTCTAAAATAGTTTCTAATGTATCAAAGTCATCACGTGCTTCATGTAACTTTCCCTTGTGTGCAGTTTTTATTGCTTTATTGAGAACTGCTGGCTTAATGCCCATCTCTTCTGCGATCGCCTTGACCGTATCTCGCAATCCTTCATTCAATGTTTCAACTTCTGTCATAACATGAACTCCTTCTTGCAATAGTACTTTTAATTTGTCAACGTCTGGTTTTGTGAAATGTATACTCATACTTGTATTCTCCTGTGTAGTTAGTCTTTATTATACGCTAGAATTAGCTTATAGTCAATTGATTTTTGATGATTTTTTGAGTTTTATCTATAACTTGTTGAACGTCTGTAATATCTTCGTTATTAAAACGTACAGAGTTTAGTATAGCTAGTGAGAATAGTTTTTTACCTGGATCAGTATTAAACGTATTATGATAATGCTGATAGATGTAGCTAAGTGTTTTTAACTTGTCTGCAATGCCAGCTCTGTTTATATCCCATTCTTCATGGTTGTTTTTCATTTTATATTCAGCAACCCATGTATTCATATTTTGATTTGAAGGGATGCCAAGTGAAACATATGTATCTAGTGGGTCACCTAACCAATTGTGCATTTCTACTACAAAGTCAGCATGTTTAGCCCATGTTACATCATTGCTACTAAACTGACTTTGTACATATTTCCATGTGTCAGTTAAACTTACAAACTTGTTCATTTCGTCACTGTATTCTCTTTTTAAGAATAAGTCCATATAATTATAACAATTATTGCCCATTATAGTGGTTACAACTTTTACAGGTAAATCCCATTCATCTCGCCAATCCATAATGTCCTGTGTGTTTGTAGCGTGTGTAAATAATGCGATGTCTTTGCCTGTAGACAATGTATCCCAACTATTGCATAAGTTTTGCAACGTAGATAACCGCATAGTTTCATTGTTACGAACATTGTGATTATACACACGTGCAAATGAATTTGGTATGTTCCACCAATCTTCTATAACAGTAGCGTTTGTAAATTCAGATCCTGCTTCATCTAGCCATAAGTTATTATGAACTACATTATAGAATTGTGGGCTTTGATTAATTATGTAGGTTAAGGCACTGGCGCTGATAGCACTGCGAGTGCATACAAGGTATATTTGATTCATGTTATTATCTTGATGTAGTTTTTTCTAACGATGTTATTCTAGTTTCTAGATCATTAATTTTTTTAGATAGTTTAGGGTTTAGTTTTTTCCAGCCTTCTGGATCTTGTTTGAACCATGTCCAACCATATCGATTAACAATGTAATCTAATATTGCTGACCATTTGCCATATATCCAAAAGCTAATTCTAGTGCCACGTATGTATGCAATAAACAATGCACCAAATGCTGCGCCTACTAGTGCTGTATAGATCCATAAACGATCCGTAGCCATTCTTTCAATTATTTCCCACATTATTTAATATACATTTGAGGGAATGGATATTGATCTGGTTTAACCATTGCAATTACGTATGCTGTGTCCATATGAAACCTCATGTCTGTTTTGTCTAAGTCACTTGCTTGTTGAATATACACTAGCGAGTTTTTATTTTTATCAATAAACAAAATTCCGTCTAAGGCGCCTTTCTCTCTTTTAATACCGAGATAGTTGTTAACATTTGCTTGTGCATATAACTGAAGTGCTACTCCAGTATTACCTGTTACAATTGCATCTGTAATAGGACCAGTGTCTACACCTTTAGTGAAGATGCTATTTAAAACATTACTTACGTCAGTTTTAAATGCTGATTTATGTTCTGGTTCTGTTAAATAGTTTGCAAATCCAGTCATGTGTTTTAAGTTCATTCCTGATGCTGGCAGTTTTAATCCAGATGCTTCTATTAATTTTTTGTATTTGTTTATAAACTCATCAACTATTTGAGTATAGTTAGACGAAACAGTAACATCTCTATCTGTAAATCTTGCTGCGCCTACACTTCGTGTTTTTACTTCTACGTTCTTGCCGTCAACTATTAAATCGCCTGAGCCGCCTTGTGCTCCGATGCCGGAAATAGTTTTTGAAAGTACCGCTAGTGTAAACTCGCCTTCCCCAATTCCATATCCTGAAACTTGGTTAAGGTCATCTACAAATTCTGTAAATGCAGAGTTTGATCCATATCCTGGAAATATTTCTTCATGTGATGATGCGCCCGGTGACAGTAATAATTTAGTATTAACTACTCTATTTGCATTCCATTGTTCAAATAACTCTGACATCTGTGCAGAAGAAAAATCAATTGCTGCAATAATCTTTGCTAACTTGTTAGTGGCTTTTTGTACGTCTTCATCATTAATTGCGGTAACTCTGCCTAGTACACTTGCTACCCGTCCACCTGCGTCAACGTCACGCAATGCTTGTTCTATTTTATCAATAAGAGCAGCAGTTCTTTCGCCTTGCTCACCCTCAACTGGTAAACTTGAGATTTTATCTATTAGTACTTGTTGTAATTTAAGTAACTCTTCTGGAGTTGCTTCAACTAATAGTTTCTCGAATAAATTAATTAATCTCATTGTTATTTCCTTATTTCTTAATTGCTTTCCAAAGCTGTGTAACTAACTTGTCTTTAGTTAGTCTACGATCTAATTCAATGCCATATACTCTACCAACTTCTTCAAGTTTAGCTTTAGTCATGCCATTTAATTCTTTTTTATTTTTAAATGCTGGTCTAACTATCACCGGCTTTATTTCATTTTTCTTTTTTGGCTCTACCTTGTAGTTGGCTGCTTTAATCTCAACTTTAGGCTTTGATATCCACTTTTGTTCTTTAGCGCCTGCGCCAAACATTTTCTTTACCCAATTAAACATATTATTTCTCCTTTTCTTATCTGTGTTTTACCAGAACTTGACTTTGTTACCGACCCATTTAGTACCGGCCACACCTTTATTATAAGTGTTTACATGTGCGTCTTTTGTAGCGGTCCAAGCATGGTTACCAGCTTTTTTAAAATCTCCCCAAAACTGGGTTCCAGCGTCTTTACCTTTATTCCAAATACTCATATTATGTTCTCCTATTTGTATTTATTGATTCGTTTGCTCGTTTAAGTGCATTTCTTACACTTGGATGTCTAGCTAATCCTTTTGCAACCTTTTCAATAGTTGCATAAGCACCGTCGTAGTTTCCATCTCTATATCTTGGATCATTTAAAATTCCAAATGCCATTTTAATTTGTTTGTCTGAATATTCTGTTTCTTCTCTTACTTTAGATGCGTTTAATTTTGGTTTAACAATTGGGTTAACAGTAATTGTTGGGTTTACTCCACCGCCAAGTTGTCCACTTACTGATACTTTGTTATTGCCGACTGTTGTAGTTGCACTTGCTTGGCCTCGTGAGCCATCTGCATTAAAATGATTGTTTACTGAACGAGTTGTATCACCTACTTTCTGCGTAGATCTTATACTGCCGGTTCTACTGTTTGCTGTAGTAATTGTGTTGCCAGTTCTAACATAACGTTCAGCTGGTCCAAACTCTGAAAGTTCAAGTGACTCTGCATGCATTGCTGCCATGTGTGAGTTATATTTTTTAGTGCCTTTTTTGTGTGGGCTTTTACCTTCTTTGGGATAATATGTGACTGCTACTGCTTTTGCAGCTAATTCTTCACTTTCGTGATTCATATATTCGTGATTGTTGTAATGAACTATTGCACTTTCTTCAGATGGTTCACCTGCTATTTGTGCTAAAAAATTACCATCTTCGTCGTACATATCCCAATCTGTGTCATTGTCATTGTATCGAGATCTTTCATTTAATTGCGATATTCTCATAATTTACATTCCATATACTTCTGTTGACTCGTCCCAACCTGCATGTATTTTTTCAAGTTGTTCTTTTAGTCTATACATTTCGCCTGTACCTGCTTTATTACCGTTGCCAAGCATTAAGTGGCTATGTTTGTATCTGTAAGTTATAGCTAGATCTAAGTGACTCATAAGTTCTTCTAATTCTGCTCTAACGTGATCAGTGTGTTGTTTATCTTTTGCTCGGTAATGTTCGGTACCTTTTTCGTCATCATCTTCTTTGATATCTTCAACACCTGATAAATGGTGCCAGTACTTTTGTACAATAGCGTTACGAGCTTCAATCTCACTTGGTTCAATATGTCCACGAGCATAATGATCTTTTTGAATTTGCATCATTAATTCTAGCTCTTCTGGAGTACCAAAATGTTTTGCCATCTCAATACCGTTTTCAGTGTGATAGTTGTCGTCTTCGTTTGCTTCGAAATCTGCTAATGTAAACATGTTATTTACTTCCCGACAAATCTGCTGGCTGTAAATGACCTTTGTATGAATACTTAGGATTGCCTGCTTTCCATGCCTTCCAGGCTGGAGTTTTACCTTTTGCATCAATATCTGTTATTTCCATTGTACGTGGTTCAGGATAATTACCTTCTGATACTTTTGAAGCCATAACATGATCTCCATTACCTATTACATTTTGAGGATTTCTACGAGGCTTTAATTTTTTTGAAGGCTTCATAATGGCTTTAGATGCTGGTTTAGATGCTGGTTTAATTGTTGGTGCAATTGCTGGCGCCATTGGTCCATTATTTACATCTTCTGCTACTTTTGACTGTTTCTGTTTTTTCTTAGCGTTTGCTAAAGCATTTTTAAATAAATCTTTTGCAACAACTTGTAAGTCATCTGTGCGTTTACCATTAAAGTCCATGCCTTCCATTAGTCCTAATTCTTTTAAACGATTTTCAATTGCTGGTCTTGCATCTGTGTCTGGTCCCATAGTATGAGCCATATCAATAAATTCATCAAACAAATCATCATCGCCTAATATGTTATACATAACGTTTGATGCATTGTCACCGTCTTCTCCAACTGGAAGTTCATTTTGCATAATTGCTGTTAATGCTTCAATGTCTTCTGGAGATTCTGGTACTGCCCATGTTCCTTCTACAACAGCTTCTTCTGGAAGTTCATGCGGTGCTTCTGCTTCAAACTGCTCTGGTTCTTGTGCGTGTGGTGCTTCATGTGAGTGTGGCATTTCTGGGCTTGCTTCATCTTCGACAGCATTGTACTCAGTGTAACGACGAACCGAGTCCATGTCTTTACTAGCTTGTGCAATTTTAGTTTGTACCCAAGGTGCTAAATCATCTCTATCATTTATAACACCATGCAATGTAATTGCATCTTTAGCTAGGAAGTATAGTTGGCTACGAGCCATAAAACCATCTTCATCGTCGCCGTCTAATACGCCTTCGGCTACCATGCTTGCTGGTGTGTTTGGTGAAATCTTTTTCTTTTTACTTAGTTGTTCAGTTACATGTCCAACGGCACTATAGTGAGCACTTTCTATCTTATCATATAAGTCAGCAAATGTTTCTACTATGTATTTAAGATCTGATGGGTCACCGCCAACATCCATAATAGCTCGTTCTAACGAACCTTCTTGTTTAAAAACTTGTTCAAATTTATTCATTTCGCCCATAATACGAGTAAATGTATTATCGATTTTATTAATATTACTACCGCGTGTTGTACTCATTGTCGTTACCTCTTATTAATGCCACGACTGTTCGTACCGCCGCGTTTTCTAATTTCTTCTAATTCTGTATAAGTATCTGATATTGCTTTTAACATTGTCTGAATTAAACCTTTATTAAGATTGTGTTCTACACTTTCCCAATTGCCGCTTTCAGCTGTCTTAGCTAATTCAGAAAACATTCTAACTACTTTTGCTTCTAATTGGCTTAATTGTAATCTACCATATCCTTGAATTAATACTTCAGGATCCATTTGGTTTTCTTTATTACGTGCATAAATGCTTTCTAATTGGTTTAAATTCATCTTTTAATAACCTTTACTTCTTCAGTGTAGCCAACGCTTTGTTTCTTTCGTTTGCCATCACCTAAGTATCCTTTCGGATCAACAGCCTTTCTAGCTGCCTTTTTTGTAGTACCTGGCGTCATAGGGAACGAAACACTGGCAACATTGCCAGACATTGTGCTTCCTGCATCCGCCTCTTCGGTTATAATATCATTAATCTTCATACAAGTATTTATCTAATTCGATTATAAACAGCTAGTAATTGAGTGTAGCACTCATTAGCTTCATAACATTTTCCCATGTTTTAGGTATATTCATAACAACATGCATACTATTATCTTTCCAACTATGGGTTCTGTGTGTTTTGCGGGTATCAATATAGTATACTCCACCTGCTTTAATTGGCCAAACACGACCATCCATGTGCCATTCATATGCATCGTGTGTTGTATTATTTGACACAAACGCTGCAACTCTAAATGTTTCTCTAGTTAATAATGGTTGATCTTTGTGTGGAGGGAACCAGCCACCAGCACCACTATTAACAATAATAGTACGACCAATTGGACTCCAGTAGTCTAGTAATGGCTGTAAACTTTTAAGATCGTGATATAATTGTGTAGGAGTGTTAAAATCTAATTCACATAATTCTCTACCTGCACGTCTTATAGCTTCTGGCATACTTAAACTATCCCATGGTTCATCTCCGGGCAACCCTACTAAGCATAAACCTTCTCTGTTATTTACAACACCTTCTCTGCGTAAATATGGAACCCACTTATCTTCGTATGCTTTAATTTCTTTTTTAAACCAACCTAAATCAATTTCCCATTTTAATGGTTCTACTGCACTTAATGCCTGTAATTGTAATTCACACTTAATGTTTTCTGCACTTGGTTCTACTAGTGCTGGATCTGATTTCCATTGTTCATACCAACTTGCTTGAAAGCTTCTGTTGGCAGCTGGCACGATTGATTCTAGTTTCTTGCCGTCTTTGTCTACTTTTGAGTAATCCATACTATTTCCTTTACTTGTCTATATTTTTTATTATTTGTTTACTAACATTTCTATCGTGTTTCTTAGTAATCTTTTTAGCATTTTGCTTTTTAGCAACTGCTACACGTTTTAATTGTTTTGGATCGTAGTCTACACCAGCTTTTGCATTAGCCCAGACTTCAGCATCGTCTTTTGCTACACTGTTCATAGGACCGTGTGTATCCGTTAATTCTTCTTTATTAAAATTCTTGTTTGGCATAATTATATTTAGCGAATGAAACTTACTCGAAGATTCACATTGTTCGCTACCTTTAAACTGGCTTTATTACTTGGATTAATAACACACCAAAGCTGTTTATCAGCAAATTGTTCTTTAGCTAATACGAGTGCTCTGGTAGCTATTCCTAAATTCCTATACTTCTCATTTACAAAATAAGCTGTTTCCATATCATCTTTTACTTCTATTGCGCCTACTAGTATCCCACCATTTATCCATATCCCCCATGTATTATAACTTAAAATGAAAGATTCTGCAACCTTTTTTGTAAATGGCCACTCTATTGTTGCCAGTAATGCAGTAGTTGATGTTAATGAAGCTCGTAGTTGGAATGTGTCTTTAAGAACCAATCTTCTCAGATCTACATTCATTTTACTTATCCATTAGTTTAACTATTCTAGGTTTGAATAATTTTTGATCGCCTTTGGTTGTTTTTAATACAGGCTGATTGTTTTCGTCTGTTGCGAATCCTGTTACTGTGGCTTTACGGTTTTTGAACTTTCCTACTAGTATCTCGTCACCGATCTCTATAGCAGGTAGTTGTAGTACGTCTTTTATTTTCATTTCGGGGTAGCCTTTTTAATTACTGGCGGCTTGCTCTGTTTGGGTTTTTGCCAATTCTTAGGTACATCGTTATAATGCTTACCTAATTTATTTTTTGGAACAGTACCTCGTTTAGCAACATTAGTTGGGTCTTGCATAGGATCAGATGTGATGTCAGTTGCATATGGATTGTCGTGAATTGTTAGCGGATTAAGATCGCTTTGATTGCTTCCTGGCGTAGTAGTATCAACGTTATTATTATAGGTTATAGCATTTTTTCGTTTTTGTGTTATCAAGTGATTAGTGTCTGTTGGTGTTGGTGTTGGCATTGCTGCTCTTTGTTGAAATGACAGTTCTCGTCTTTCTGCTGTCTTTCGAGCGTATGCTTCTTTAGAAAATGCAAGATATTGGTCATAGTCTGATAATCCATTTGGATTATTACGCTGGTTAACCGGAGTTACGTATTCATGATTATTTGGTTTTTCATAAGATTGAGCTACGTGTTCTAGTTCATGTACAGCGACATCTAAATAATCTTCCCATTCGTTATATTCATTGCCTGGAACAGATGGTTTTTTTGCAAGAGATATTGTATTGTTGTATTGATCCCACGATCCATCAGCTCCATCCATGTCTTTAGGATCCAAAAATTCAACTGTAGTATTTTTCCACTGTGGGTAAGCAGCTGAAAGTTCAGAATGAGAAAAAATATCTGTTGCTTTAAATGAAGATCCAGTTTTGATACTAGTCGGATCAATTTTAAACTCAAAATTCTCATCACTTATTTCTTGTCTCCAATCACCATTGACATTTCTATAAGTTCCAGTATCATGCCATATTTCATCTCGGTGGGCTCCATTTTTTTCCATTTGCTGTGCCAGGCGTGCTAGTGTGTTGTTAAAGTTTTTTGCATTAGGCCCAATGTTAATTGCTAGCTGATTTTCTGCGTTTCTATCAACAGGCGGCATTTTAAATGAGCTACTGTCAGGTACCTTAATGTTAGGAAACTTTTCTGTTATTACTTCATTAATCTTCATTAGAATTTTCCCATATCAAAACTGGTCTCACTTCGTCCTGGTGCTGTTGCTTTCTTAGGTGTAAAGTATTGTTTCCAGTACGCATTACGTTCGTTTGTACTTGCTCTACGTGCTTCAAATTCTTTACCTTTTTCCATGTAATGTGCTAATTGTTCTTTAGTTAATTTCATATCATTGACTCTCTATCTAGTTGGAAATACGCAATTGTAGCTTGTTCCAGGTTCATACTCAGTCTTATCACTTAATATATTATTTAACACAAAATCATGTATAACATATCCATATTGCCCATGACGCCATTTTTCTTCTAGTTTTCCTGCTTTTTGTGCTAATTTAAAATCAGTGAATACGCCAGCTACATATCTATGTGGCTCTTTCTTTGTTGATAGACATGGAAATTTATGTTCTACTATTTTTTCCATTTGTACTATATATGCTATGGTCATTTTATTTATCTTCTGCTACGAGTCCTAGGTTGTATAGCGTGTGCGGACTGCTATTTTTACTTGCTTTCTTATGCAAGGGCTTAATTTTACCATTACCAAACTTTGCGGCTTGACGCTCAGTTTCGCCTGGTTTAACATCTACTGTAGTGTTAACACCTGGGACTATTACACCGTCTTCTGTTATTGTAGTAATTACTTCGTTAATTTTCATAGTGTACTATCCTTGTTTTAAGTATTTATCGATTTATACAAATTAACAAACACTTTATTCCAGTTTGTTCCTCGTATCTCATCTAACTTTTCTACAAACTCTGCACAAGTGTATGGGTTACTGTCATAGTCAATATGAACATTTAAATAGTTTATTAAATGCAATAGCTTATCTTTGTGTATTGAATTAGCATACATGTCTATAATATCTAATTTTGCTTGCCTAGGAAGGTGCTTTGCATCAAACATATCAGGAGCTGATAGTATTCGTATATTGATATAATAATTATCAAAATGGTCTAGCAATTTTAAAAATGTAAATGCATTAAGAATTTGCCAAGTAACACTTATTTCTATCTGTGTATTAGGTAATACACTGTCAATACGTTTAACATTCTCATCTAGTTTATACCATTTACTTGGAAAGCGTATATAATCATTTTGTTCACCAAAATCATCAATACTTACTCTAAGCATTAACTTTTTAAAATGTTTCCATTGGTCAATTGCACGTTGATGTACGTTTGTAATGTTTGTGTCATACTCTAGTGTAACATTGCCTGCTACACCTGCATCTATTAGCTTTTGCAAAAATACATAATGATGTTCTATAAGCATAGGTTCGCCACCAACAAGATAAACATGTTCCAGTTGATCCATGTTGTTTTCTAGCTGTTCCCAAAAGTGTTCACTTTGCCACCAATCATATTCCGATGCATGATCATTCCCTTGTTGTTTCTTTCCGTCCGTGATGTTTATCTTTGTACCACTGTCGTAAAAATGATCGGTGTTGTGAACTTTTGCCCAGTCCTTGTACCACATGTTACTGCTTTGCGGTCCACACATTACACATTTTAAATTGCATAAGTTGCCAAACCTTAGATCCCAATATATAGGCATCTGTGTTGTACTTCCATCGGGTTCTGTTAGTTGTACTGCTTTGTCGTAATCAAATGTATCTTTGTACATTTTATTTGTAAATGTGCGTCTGCTTTTTCCGCCAGCATCTTCCTTAATCCAACATGTACTACACTCATCGGGCCGTTCACCTGCAAGAAACTGCTTACGAATCTTACGAGTAAATTCACTATTATGTATTTCTTCTATTGTATGATTTTTAAAATTGTGTCCAGTAAGCCCACCATCACCTTCTTCGTGATTGCTCATTAAACAACAAACTCTGCTGGTTCCGTTTGTTTTACTTGCTGTATGTATCCAAGGAATGGAACAAAAACTATTCTTCTGCATCGCTCCAAATCCATTCAGCCAATTGTGGATCAAAGTTATCATATTTAACTGGCCCATTCTTGTCATAATAATCAACAAACTTTCTTACTGTAAGTTTACGTTTCATATCATTATTAAATGGCTTTCGCATTTCATTAATAACGTGATCAACTCCTTCTAGTTTATTCTTATGTTCTTCAAAGAACGCTAAACTTTCTGCTTTAAATCTATCAGGAATGTTTTCCATAAGTACCTCTGTTTTATTAATCACTGGTCTTATTTGTACTTTTACATCTGGGTATGTTTCCCATAAGAATTTAATTAACTTAGGAATAGATCTAACACTTAACGCATTAGCAGTAACATCCCAAACTTTTAATTTAAAGTGTTTATGATACTGTTTCATTACTTCTAATGTTTCGTCCCAACAAATGCCTTGTCTTGTCCATTCGTTTGATTGTGCCCACCCATCAACACTAAATCTTAAATATACATTTTCAACAGTTTTAAGTGTTTTTAAATCTTTTTCTCTTAACAAACGGGTCCCGTTTGTATTAATAACAAACCGCGCCTTGGGTGCTAATGCACCTAATCTTTCTACCGTACTTGGAAAGTTCTTAAGATAAAATGGTTCGCCGCCTGCTAAGTATACATGCTTTAAATTTTTATCTACACTTGAAATAATATTATCCCACGCCACTGGATCGTCACTCCAATCATAATTACGTTTGTGATATTTTTCTGCTTCTTTTTCTAATCTGCCTGGCTTCCAATCAAAATGTGTTGCCATTGTTTTATGATTATGTAATATTTTATTACTGTTACCTGCATAACACATAACACATGCTAAATTACATACGTTGCCTAGTCTTAAATCTAATGCATGAATTTTTTCATCTGCAAACGGAACTCCGTTATTAATCATTCCAAGTGCTTTTTGCCTGAAGCTACGTATGCCATCTCGTTCTGGATCATAGCATTTAAAGCAACCTGCTGGTTCGCCACCTGCGGCAATCTCTGCTCGTACTGCATGCATTTCTGGGCTGTTCCAAATATCACTAAGTTTGTGTTCTTTAATATGATATGGAAGTTTATGTTTTAGGTTTTTACAACATAATGCTACATATCCGTCATTGTCAACGAATGTAAAATTATTTGTATATATACAATATTTGTCTGTCATGAGATCTCTTTTGATTATATTATACAGGAATTTACTGTATATGTCAAGTTACTTTTAGTTTGAGTTTGTAATTACAGGATCAAAATTATCAAGGTAGTATTTTTCTAATGCTTTATGATCAACATCTCTATGTCCGCCAGCTAATTTCATTACGTACCAGCCTAATGCATGTCTAAAATGTCCGCCATTTTCTTCTTGCTTACGCAATAGTACAGCATGTAATTTTTCTGCAACTTTTTGATACTTGTTATGTTGTACAACTGGTGCCATTTTTCTTTTAAGTAATTCCCAAGGACTAGCTTCGTTTGTTGTTACTTCATTAATTAACATTATAATTCATCCTTAATTTCGTCTGGAATACCAATGTCTTTAATTACGTGGTTATCTTTAAAGCCTTGTATAACATAAGCCTGTGCTTCCTTAGTCCAATTCTTTTTCATTGCTGTTAGTAATGATTCAAAACTATTTAAATCTGTACTACTGTCTAGTTTTAACACTTTTGCAATTTCATCTGGTTGTTTCCAAGGGCCTTCAATTGTTTCGTTGTTATTTTTCTTAGTATATCCTTCGCCAGTCTTTTTAGGAACAGGTGTACGCTTAACACGCAATAGTCCTTCTGTTGGGCTCCACATATAGCGTCTTTCTTCCATAGCTCTACCATCGTCTAATTTAGCATCACTCAGTTGTCTATCAAGTACTGATGCCATTGATGCAATCATTATGTTGCGATATACGCCTTTGTATTTTGATTCTTCTTCACTTGGCGAATGATAATAAGTTTTCATCCAACCTGGGTCGCCTGGCATAAAGTCTACCTGTACAAATCCTGTACGTGGTCTACCATCTGTTTTAGATTCATCAAAGTCTGTAATTTTTACCTTTGTCATAATAACACTGCTCTTAGCAATGTCCAATACTAATGGATTCTTTTTAAGTGCTTCAATAAATGCTGGTAATTCTTCTGTTTTAATATCTAATGCAACGTCAATGTCACCGCTAAACTGTCTTTTACCAACACTACCTAACACATGATTTTTTAAGTCTACACCAATGGACTTTTCTAATGCTTCTAGTGTAGGGTTAATTTCATCTATGTGTATTGCTCCGACACCTGGCATTGCTCCGCCCTCTGTAATCATAAAGTATTTTTTAACTAGATTTTCATTTTCAAATGTGCCATATTTTTGAACCCACTTGTATAGATTTGTTTTCCAAAGATCATTCATGCCGCCAGTTCCAAAGTTCTTCTTGCTAATTTTCTTTGCTGTTCGTTTCTTGTTATTATCAGTATTATTAGTATTATTTGTTGCGGCTGCTGCGGCTGCTGTTGCGGCTGCTGCGGCTGCTGTTGCTGTTGCGACTTCCGGTGGATTAAGTACACTAGGTGGTGCTAATCCTGTTGGAACTGATGTTGTAACTGAGGTAGGTGGATTAAGTACACTAGGTGGTGCTAATCCTGTAGGTATTACAGTATTTGCAGTTGCCGCTGCATATGCTGTAGCAAGTGCAATAAGTTTTGCATCACTAGCTGTTGTTTGAGCATTTGTTTTAGCTGTTATTTGTGCATCTTTATATGCTTGTCCAAGTGCAATAAGTTTTGCATCACTAGCTGTTGTTTGAGCATTTGCTTTTGTTTGTGCATTTTGTTGTGCTACTTGTTGTCCAAGTGCAATAAGTTTTGCATCACTTGTTGCATTTTGAGAATCTATTTTATTTTGTTGTGCTACTTGTTGTCCAACTGCAATAAGTTTTGCATCACTAGCTTTAGTTTGTGCATCTGCTTTTGCTTGTGCATCTGACGCTGTAGCTCTTTGATCTATTCTATCATTCTGATATTCGTCATGTGCTGTTTGTTGTGCTGCTGATTTAGCAGTTGCTGCCGCTTTATCTGATGCACCAGCTATACTAGCTATTCTATCATTTTGATATTCGTCATGTGCTGTTTGTTGTGCCATAGATTTTGCTAGTGCTGCTTCTGCATCTGATGCACCAGCTATACTAGCTATTCTATCATTTTGGAATGTAGCATGTGCTTGTGTTTGTGCTGCTGATTTAGCAGTTGCTGCTGCTTTATCTGATGCACCGGCTACACTAGCTATTCTATCATTTTGATATTCGTCATGTGCTGTTTGTTGTGCTGCTGATTTAGCAGTTGCTGCTGCTTTATCTGATGCGCCAGCCACACTAGCTATTTTATCATTTTGATAAGCGTCATTTGCCTGTTGTGCGTTCGTGGCTGCTATTGCTGTTCCTAATGCTATAAGGTTGTTATCACTAGCTCGGGTTTGTGACATTGCTTTAAAATCTGCATCTGATGCAGTTGCTATGCTGTCTATTCTACTATTTTGCAGTGTGGCATGTGCTGTTTGTTGTGCTGTTGCTAATGCTAGTGCCGATGCTTTATCTGATGTATCTGCTATAGCTTCTATTCTGTTATTTTGCATCGTAGCATGTGCCAATTGTGCTTGTTGAGTGGCATACTCGGATCCGATTGCTATTAACTTTGCATCACTTAATTCTGTTGCTCTTAAATCTGCTTGTGTTGCTGCATATGCTGTACCAAGTGCTATTAAATTTTTATCACTTAATGCTGTTGCTCTAGCATCTGCTTGTGCTTGTGATATTTCAGTTGCTAGTGCTATAAGCGAAGCATCGCTAACTTTAGTTTGTGCATCTGATTTTGCTTGTGCATCAGATGTATTTGCTATTTGTGCTATTCTGTCATTTTGTATTTTGGCGTTTGCTGTAGCAATTTGTTGATTTTTTGCTAATGTGGCAGTGTCTATATTATTATTTTCAATTGCAGTATCAACTAGTGTGTCGATACCTGTTGTTAGTTCTGTATTCAATGCGACAGTAGTGTCTACTACCATTGCATCGTCACTGATGCTCATGTCTTGTACGCCTCTAACTTTATCCCATAGTTGGTTAGCTACTAAAGCAGATGCTGCCATCTTTCTTTCAAGCCAAGGAAATTCACCTGGATTAGCAACAATATATGCCGCTGCGGTGACTGCTGTAAACTTTACTCCAAACCATGCTGCTTGTGCATACCTAGCATATACATATGCTTGCCATGCTATAATACCAATTGGTACTGCTAGTGCTGCAGGGCCTGCTTCATTAAGTTGTTGTATAGACTCAAATACTTGTTTGTGTTGTGTGTTATCTAATGAATAGTCATGTGATTGAACTTCAAACTCTCTATTAGATGTTTTAAAATTCTTCTTACGCATTACTGTTTTAGCAATAAGATCTAGTTCATTATTAGCTGAATCCCAACGTAATGCAAATGGTACATTAAGATCTGTTGCTAAATCTTTAAGTACTGCTTCTGCATCTGGGCCTAGTTGTGCAATAGGCTTGCCCCAACGTTTGTATTCTTGTTTAAATAGACGAGTAAGCTCGCTTGCTGTAATTTGTTTTACATTACGATCATCATTAACTCTATCTAAGAAATGACGGGTGAATTCTACATCAATACCAACTTTTGCGAATAATCTATCTGCAAAAATCTCTAATTGATCTAGTTCTACGTGTGATAAGTGTTTGTCTACTTCATTAATTCTCATATTACCATTTCCTACAACTCCAATATCTCGCTTTAGTTTTTGGTCCTGGATTATCACAGTTATGTCTTGCTCTGAAACTCTTACGTGCTTTAGGATTAGACTTACGAATTTTCATAGTCTTCTCACCTTTTGCTTTAGCACTTGTTCCACCGTGTCCAAAGTTAACCTTAACTACGTTACCTTTATCATTCTTAACGTAAACCTTAAACTTCTTAACATCGCCTCTTGTGGGTTTGTTTAGTTTAACTGTACGTCCTTGATACTCTGCTTCAAATAATTCTGTTTCACATAAACTGTACGCTAGATATCCAAAATGTTCATGGAAGTCTTCATGATCCTCTAATGTGATTTCACTTTCTTTAACGCAATTGTTTACACGCTTGCCTTTGTTTTTGCCTGTGCCAGATTTAGTTCCATCTTTTTTGTAACCATCCCAACAATCTATTTCATTTATCTTCATACAACTATTTATGCCTAACGCATCCTCTTACATTAAAAATACTATGTATGCATACGTTGCAAAATGAAATATTTGGTCAAATGTTTGTAGACGCCAAAACGCTGGACTATCCCTTTTAATTCCAAATACCCATAGTATATTTGATTTAAACCAATCTATGTGCCAGTGTGCTACATAGTCTAGTATAGCAAACGCCAATGCTAGCCATGGATTAATAAAAAATATTAACACTGCAAGTGTAAGTACTGCGTGATCTAATGCATGTACATGCAATCCTTTGTTTAGATAAAGTCTTTTTTTACCTGGTTTTCTAAATGATTGTACTGCTAGATCTGCAACTGCGTGTTTGCACATTAACAAGAACAATATTACTGTTTCTACTTCCATGTTATTTTCCCGTTGGTTTTTCGCCAGTTAGATGAGGTTTTGAAAACCAAAGTTGAAACCATTCATCTGTGCCAGGCTGTATTTTCTTTTCTCGTTGAATTCTTCCTTTGTCACTTCCAGTAATACTAATATTACTACCGGTGGGTGATTTAGATGCTTTTTTGCCATCTTTGTCAAGTATTCCAGCTAGTCGCTGTAATTCATAAATTTCATTTATTTTCATTTAGACGCTCCTAAGTATCTTTTATTGCATCCACATTTACATCCTGCTTTGCAATCACAATCTGCTACTCTATGTCCACATGAGCACCATTCTTCTTTTTGAGTTTGCTTGAATATTAATTTAGGCATTGCTCCAATTGGATTAATCTTCATCTTCGTTATCCACTTGTTTTTCTAATTTAGAAATAGTAGTAGCTACACTGCTATCTGCATGTTGGATCCCTATGCCACCTGCACTTTCCCACTTACTAATGTTTTCACCAAAGTCATCAATTAATCCATTCGGAGTCCCGTCTGCTTGTTTAGCATATGCGGCTTTATTAGGATCAATAATAATCTTTGTAGGTGGAAACATACTTAAATGCTTTTGAATCCATGCACGTTTTTGTGGTTCTGATTCTGGATCACCTGGAAGGGGAGCACTTAGTATATTATATTTTCCTTTAA
>Ga0209482_1000309_pt1 | contig 43722 bp, 45 predicted proteins | sample CoawatmetaG10DNA_FD_187512 | JGI IMG/M metagenome (GOLD analysis project Ga0209482, IMG submission 187512) | Marine microbial communities from the West Antarctic Peninsula - Coastal water metaG104-DNA (SPAdes) (version 2) | ecosystem: Environmental > Aquatic > Marine > Coastal ...
CCCTTATGACACCCGTTTAATAAACAAAGAGCAATTAGAAGAGCGAGAAATCGATTGGATAAATAGCTATCATTCAGAAATTGTAGAAAAGATTACGCCACTACTAGACTTAGAGCACAAAAATTTCCTTCAATCTATTGCAACAATGATATGAAAATAAAATTCTATTCGAAGTTTAAATTAACTGAACCAAAGTCAGAGAAATCAGCTAAAATACTAGTCCCTGACGGACATTCGATTGGACGAATGAATGATCCTGATAGCACGACATCACCTTTTCTAATCTTCTGATCATATTTTCCCAACCGTTCCGCTAACCAAGCAATTCCCATAACTGGATCATTAAGGACTCCAGCGCCTAAACCAGTTTCTTCCACTTCGCCATCCCTCGAAACAATTGCTCCTACCCACCTTAAATCAATATCTTCAGGATCGTGCCTTTTATTACCCAAAACTATTCCAGCGTTTGCCGCATTATCTGAAATTGTATCAAATACTATTCTAGTTTTTCCAGTCTTAGGATCAAATCGAAGAACTCTAGTATCAAGAATTTCTATTGACGGGCATACATATTCTGTTGCGGATAAAACATCCGAACGCGAAGCTTTTCCACTTAGATCAGACTTCATTACAAATGCAATTTCAGCCTCAATACGTGGTTGAATAAATCTATTAGCGGGAATAGTTGATCCATTTTCAAAAACCATATCAGACAAGAGAACACCGCTATCTGGAGTATTAATGTTTAATGCGTTTTGCATCGCTTTTGAAGTCAATCCAATTTTCCAGCCAATTACTTCATTCCCAGCTAAAATTTTATTATTAACAAGTAAAGATTGGATCGCGTATGAATCAGCCATATCAATTTTGGGGTATTTTAAGGATAAAAGCCCAATTTGCTTCCTATTCTCATCTGCTTCAAATAAAGCCTTTGCCGCTTCAGCATGCTCGTCAGGTGTCATACTTCATCCTTAACGTCATTCTTCAAGATCCCAATTCCACTAGCCTCAACCTCAACCACATCACCAGATTTTAACCATTTTGGTGGGTCAAAACGAGCACCAGCACCAGTAGGTGTTCCAGTGATGATCACATCACCAGGGACTAATGTTACAAATGTACTTATGTAATTAATTATATAATCAAACGAGAATATCATACGATCAGTATTATCCTTCTGACGAACTTCGCCATTTACTCTCGTTATGAGTTCGATATTCTTCAATTGTTCTTTAGATTTAAATGGAATTATCCACGGCCCAATTGCACCTGAACTCTCGAAATTCTTACCTTGTGTAACATTAAATTTAGCATGGCGCACCCAATCACGTATAGTACCCTCGTTACTCAATGATAGAGCTGCAATGTGGTCTAAAGCATTTTCTCGAGCAATATGCCGACCCTCTTTACCTATTATTAAAACAACTTCACCCTCATAATCTAACTGATCAGAAATTGTAGGTTTGATTATTGAGCACTTGTGACCAACAAAAGTTTTTGCAAATCTTATAAATAATGATGGATAAGTAGGTGCAGCTTTTCCGTCCTTATATTCGGCATTTCGATCTGGATAGTTCACACCTACACAAATAATTTTTTCTGGTCTAGTTATTGGTATTTCATAAATTATATCTTCATCTTTATGTGTTAGAGACATTCCCTCACTGGCTAGTTCGAGGCTATTTAAACCATTATTTTCAATGACCTCTCTCAATGTTGGCCAATTTGGAAATTTAGGGGATAGAGCAATCATACCTCCCAAAATTTTAGCTCCATAAAAAGTTTTGTTATTTATTCTATAAGTTGCAAATTTCATATTAATGGTCCGGTGCTATAATTGGTTGTGCTTTAAGATCAGCAGAACGCACTGATATGTCTTCAAAATGTGACCCTTTTTCAAACCAAGAACGTGGAGCTGGCGCTCCCCATAAAGTTTGTCTTTGAGGGTCTGTTAAACTCCATCTGATTGCCTCATGATCTGGATCAATAGTTTGATAATCAGAACAGTAAATTTCTATTCGATGCCCATCAGGATCAAAAATATATAAGAAAAATGCGTTAGAAATACCGTGCCTACCTGGCCCTCTTTCAATATTGTCAACATACCCAGTGGATGCCATCAAATCCAATAAATCTATAATGTTAAGAGGTGTTGGTACCCAAAACCCTACATGATGCATCCTTGGGCCAGTACCGTTTGTAAAAGCGATATCATGAACACCACCTTTTCTGTGCAACCAAGCTGCCCATACTGATCCACTTTCATCATCTTCCGTATACTCAGTGACCCTAAAACCAAAATCATTATAAAAATTTAAACTGCTATCAACATTTGGTGAAAAACAATTAAAGTGATCAATTCTTAAAGGTTTAACGCCTTTATAAAGATTGTATTGTTGATGTATTGTCTCCAACCTATCCATTTTATAATAAAACTCTATAGGAATTCCATTATTATCAGATGTTAGCAAGGTTCGACCTTGATAAGGTCTTTTTATCCAACTCGTCTTGCGCCCTTTACTTGTAAAATATATTTCTGCCCTATCGAGGTCTTTTTCTGAGAATACTTTAAAACCTAAGACTTTTACATCAGCGTTCTCACTTTCTCGTAAGATAACACTGTGATGACCGCGCTCTTCCATTGCTCGCAAATAAACAATTTTTTCGTCTTCATCTGTAATCTGTAATCCCAAAATTTCCGAATAAAACTTTTTGGATGCATCGAGATCTTTAACACCATACTCTATATGACTAATTCGTAAGGTATCAAAGGGTGGATATAAAACTGGTTTTGGAATTGGCAAACTACCCTCCTAATTTCGTAATTTTATGTTCTGTTATGGCAAAACTTATATTTTTTGTTTCCATGTAAAAATCAAAAGACCAATCGCCCCCATCTCTTCCAATACCAGAAGATTTAACGCCACCAAAGGGCGTGGGAAGATGGCGAACATTCTCAGAATTTACCCATATCATGCCAGCTTCCATTGATTGACTAAATTGGAATGCTCGGGTGACATTATTTGTCCAAAGATAACCAGCTAACCCATATTCTGTTTCATTGGCTATCTCTAACGCTTCTTGCTCTGAATTGAAGGGAATTACCACAAGTACAGGTCCAAATATTTCTTCCTTTGCTATGCGCATATCTCGAGTAACGTCTGTAAAGATTGTTGGAGCAATATATGGCCCTCCACCAGGGCCATCAATAGGCCCACCAGTTAATAAGGTTGCACCTTCTTTTTGACCAATTTCAAAATACTTCTTAACCTTTTCTTCGTGAATTGGATGTATTAATGGTCCCACAGTTGTATCTGGATCTAAGGGATGACCAACTTTTATTCTTTTTGCTTTTTTAAGTATCATTTGAACAAATTTTTCTCGCACCGATTCTTGCACTAACAATCTTGAAGACGATGTGCATCGCTCACCATTCAATGAATAAATCATAAATACCACTGCATCAGCTGCTCGCTCTAAATCCGCATCTTCAAACACAACAACAGCATTTTTTCCACCAAGTTCAAAATGTACTCTTTTTAGAGTGTCAGAACCCTGTTTCATTATCATTGAACCCGTTGTGCTTTCTCCAACAAAAGAAATTGCCTTAATATCAGGATGTTCTGTAATAAGTTTACCGGCTTCTTCACCATATCCATTTATAGTATTCCAAACACCCTTAGGTAATCCTGCAGCTTCTGCTATTTCTATTAAAAGCTTTGCTGTCAAAGGGGAAAATTCGGCTGGTTTATGAACAACTGTACATCCCGCTGCTAAAGCAGGAGCTATTTTCCACGTTGATAACATAAATGGGGTGTTCCATGGCGTTATTATTCCCACTGGCCCTATTGGGTATCGCATAGTCATATTTGTTTGTGAATTGGTAAACGTGGATTCTCCATCTCTTCCATATGGAGCTTGATCTGCAAAAAACCTAAAATTTGCAGCACCTCTCAACGCAGCCTTAGACATAAACCTCAAAGATTGGCCTGTATCAACTGATTCAATTAATGCTATTTCTTCAGCTCTACTTTCAATGCCATCAGCAATAGCATGCAAAATCTTTTTTCTATCTTGACCTGTCATTGAAGACCATTCTGAAAACGCTTTTTTTGCAGCTTCTACGGCTAAATCAACATCTTCCAAACGACTCCTAGCAACATTACAAATTACCTTAAGATCGATGGGTGAAATATTTTCAAAAGTTTCGCCAGCCAAAGCAGGTTCACTTTTCCCATTAATATGATTCAAAACTCCTATCTTATTGAATTTTTGTAAAAAAAATGATACTTTTTTCTTATTCTTTTCTAATTCTGACATGCTATTTTACGCTATCTCCATCCCAACTATTGATTATTTGAAAGCCTCTTATGAATTGGATTGATTTTCCAACTCATCTCTGGATCTATCTCTACAATTTCCAATGCTAATGCTAAAAACCCTGTCCTTAATAACTTTTCTACTTTTAATTCTAATATAGACATTAATACCTTGCCGGTTTTTTCTTTCATCTCAGCACTTCGACCAGTACCAATGCGCAGGACCATGTCTATAAATCCATTGTTTGCATGTCCATCCGCTACCGAATAAAATTCAATGGAATGCGCCTTAACTCGAACACCCGCCTTTGGGAAAATACCCTGCTCAAGCATCGCAAGTCTTAGAGAATCACAAAGGTCATTAAAATCTAAGTGATTTTTTAAATTTGCGGAATATTGTAACGTTAGGTATGCCAAAGCTTGCTCTTTTTTCTTTAACATGTTAAATAAATTCATCAATGTCAAGGATCATCATGAAAAATAAAGAAGAAATAAATCGCTCTCTGGCCATTACTCTTTTAAGAAGTCGGGAAGCTGTCATGGACCGTTTTCGACCTATGTTAGCTTCAGCAAAAATAACTGAGCAGCAGTGGAGGGTGCTCAGGGGCCTAAGTGAACATGGCGAAGTTGAAGCAGGTAAATTAGCATATATTGCTTGTATTTTGCCGCAAAGTTTAAGCCGAATTGCTAGAAATCTTGAAAAGAAAAATCTTATTTTCATGAAAAATGATCCCAGTGATGCTCGAAAAATATTATTATCCTTGACTGATGAAGGAAAAATATTGATGAGCAGAGCAACAATCGATAGCAAAGAAATATACTCACAACTAATAGAAGATTTCGGTAGAGAAAATTTGGATCAATTATTAGAAAAGCTAAACTTACTACAATCTTCGTTAAATTTAAAATCTAGATAGAGCTTATATTTTCCTCAATAGCTCTATGAACCTTCCACGAGCAGCTGGTATTTTTCTATTACCTAATGCTGGTGCAACTTTATTTTCGAGAAAATACCCAGTAACCGTCAATCCTTGAATCGTATCCACCATATTCTCACCAAAACCTAAAAGGCTCTTTGGCAAAGGCAGCAATCTTTTAGACCAATCCCCAGCGCCATCTGTACTAACTGCACTGCCTGATTTGGGGGAAATATAATTTAAATTATCACTAGACCCTGTCACAACACACTGAGAAAGATCTAATCCAAAACCTAGCTCTTCAAGTAAAACCATTTCCCAATGCAAATATTCTGATAACCAATTGTTTTTAGATGTGAGTGAGTTCAATAAATCACGGGTATTTTTAAATAATTTTATATGATTTTCTCGTTCAGGAAGTGTAAAATTTAATAAACTACATATTGAAGATAGACCAGATAATGCCAATCTATCCATCATTATTGTTGAGGCTCTGCTTTTGATCAACTCAACCGAAAAACTTCCTAAATGCTCTTCTAAACGCGCTTTCCAATGTGCGTCCAAATCATTCCCAAGTTGAAGTATTGGGCTTAACCTTCGGGATGATCCCCCCCGAACGACTCCCAGATGCCTTCCCCGGCTTTCAAAAAAAATCTCAACAATAACTGAACTTTCACCATAACGCCGAACACCAATTAATATTCCTTCTTCACGCCATTCCATAATAAAAATTTATCCTGATAAACCATCTTCAGCAAGCAAATGTCTTCCATCCCGATCTTCAACCTCAATCACCCAAAGATCTTGATCAATCTCTTTTTGCCTTAACAAGCTATTTTCAACTTCTGTGTCAACTCCAGAAACTAGCATATCCCAATGCCATTTATCTAATTCAAAGTTGTACCTTTTATAATAACTCGCTGCATATCCGTCCAATGTATTCATTTTGACAATTACAGCGCCAGAGATCTTATCTCCCTTTTTTGTTATAAACGCAGGGATTTCTTTTAACCTTAGTCGTTTTAAATAAGCAGATATCCAAAATTCTGTGGTTAACCTGGTCACAAATCACCATCGGAAAAGGTCAAACCCATCTCCGAGTAACGATCTTTTTCATCAAGCCATTTAGGTCTAACTTTCAATTGACAGAATAAATGAACTTTTTTTTCTAGGAAAGTCTCCATTTCCTTTCTGGCAGCTATATTTATTGATTTAATAGTAGATCCATTTGGACCTAAAATAATTCCTTTATGCCCATCTCTAGCCACATAAATTAATTGATCTATCTTTACTGACCCATCTGATCGATCTTCCCAACCTTCCGTCTCAACGGTCAACTGATATGGTAACTCTTGATGTAACCTGAGCGTTAATTTTTCTCTCATAATTTCTGCCATGATCGTCCTCAAAGGAAGGTCAGCTATTTGATCATCAGGATAAAGCCATTCTTCAATAGGTAATTTCCCAGCTAACCATTCTTTTAAATTATTTACTCCATGCCCTTTTTTTGCAGAGATTAAAAAAGTTTTTTCAAACTCATATTCCTCATTAATTTCCTTTGTCAATTTAAGTAATTCTTCCGATTTAACTCGATCTATTTTATTAATTGCCACAGCTACACTAACAGGAAAATCTTTAAACTCTCTTAATTTTTTTAGATTCTCTTTAACCCCACTAGTAACCCCTCTGTTTGCTTCTATAAGAAATACAATAACATCTGAGTCTACTGCACCACTCCAAGCTGCTTTTACCATCGCACGATCCAGCCGCCTTTTTGGTTGGAATAATCCTGGAGTATCTATAAAGATAATTTGACTATCACCCAAGATCGAAACACCTCTAATTCTCCTTCGGGTCGTTTGAACCTTATGTGTAACTATAGAAATTTTTGTTCCAACCATATAATTTAATAGCGTTGACTTACCAGCATTTGGTTCACCAAGTAATGCCACAAACCCACAAGATTTTTTATTATCCATTTAATACCTTTTCTAAAATAGCCTTAGCTGCTGCTTGCTGAGCATTCTGTTTTGAAGAAGATGATGCTATGGCAGTTTCACCAGACTCTATGCGAACTTCAATTGTAAATATAGGCCCATGATCTGGCCCACTTCTAGAAAGTTCAGTATAGACTGGAGGAGAATATTTCAAGGATTGCGCCCATTCTTGCAAAGCTGTCTTTGAATCTCTAGCGTCTTCTTTTGCTTGCTGAACATGATTGTTCCATAACTTTTCTATTAAAACCTTAGTGATTTCAAAATTTGAATCTAAATAAACTGCTGCCAAAATTGCTTCCATTGCGTCGCCAAGTATTGCTTGCTTACTGCGGCCACCTGACAACATTTCGGAGCGACCAAGACGAATTACCGGCCCTAACTCAAGGGATTCAGCGATAGCTGCACATGTTTCTTTTCTAACTAGGGAGTTAAATCGTGGAGCAATTTTTCCTTCAGAAGCTTCCTTATCTCGGGCTAATAAAATTTCAGCAATAGCTAAACCTAAAACTCTATCTCCAAGAAATTCTAATCTTTGATTATCAGCTCTTGTTGAAGAAGATAAGGAAGGGTGCGTAAGCGCTTCAATTAATAAGTGTACATTATCAAATTGATAACCAAGCCTTAAGCAAAAATCTTTCAAATCAGAAGAAAGTTTCATTAAATTTAATTCTCCAAGAAAAAGTTAATTAATAGCTTTAAAGTATCTATTTGATCGCCAAGTCCAAAAATACAAAATTGACTTTCCAGCTGAAGAAAACATAACCCTATCAGCTCGCCCAACTATATTCTCCAACGGCACAAAACCAATCCCACGAGGTTTTCTAACTCTGCTATCAGAAGAATTATCTCGATTATCCCCCATGAAAAAATAATGCCCCTGAGGTATTGAGTAAATACCAGTATCATCTAGCGATTGGCCTGAAGAAACATTTAACATACTGTGGATTACTCCATTAGGTAACTCAGCCTTGAATTTTTCCTTAGTGCATATAGCGCCTTGCACAGTCGGTTTTGAGCATGCTGGTCTACTAATTTGCATTGGGCCCTGTATTTCGTATATTTCTTTAAACAAGCCATCATTAGTTACAGGCACCTTAATGTCATTAATAAATAAATCCCCATCTTTCATTTGTATCTTTTCTCCTGGCAACCCAATTAATCTTTTTATAAAATCCGCACCAGTAGTTGGATGTTTAAAAACTACAACATCCCCTCTTTTTGGTTCTTTTGACAGGATACGCCCAGAAAACGGGCACAATGACCAAGGACAAGAGTGCTTCGAGTAACCATAGGCCATTTTATTAACAAACAAAAAATCCCCAATCAGTAAGGTATCCTTCATTGATCCAGACGGTATCCAATAAGGTTGAAAAAATAATGTTCTTATTAAGCCAGCTAATAATAAGGCCCATACAAGGGTCTTAATAGTATCTAAAAAACCTTCTGTCTTCTTTTTCTTTGATAACATTCTATTTCCTAATCAGTTATTTTTCCAACAAGTGAACTTTAAACAAATTAAACTCACTTTACATCGTCTCTTTTTTTAATGCTTCAATGACTACAAACGCCTGTGCCCATGGATAATCATCTGTTAAAGTTAAATGAATAATTGCTTCATGTCCGGCAGGCGTTATCGTCTCTAACCTTTTTCCAGCTGAGCCCTCAACAGTCATTTTAGGCTGTCCGGTTTTTAAATTTGTTACTTGCATTTCTTTCCAAGCAATGCCCATACGCAACCCAGTACCAAGAGCCTTAGAGCACGCTTCCTTTGCTGCCCACCTTTTCGCGTATGTTTCAGCAGGAATCTTCCGACCATCTGCTTTTTGCTGTTCAACACTAGTGAATACTCGGTTTCGGAATCTATCTCCAAAACGATCAAGCGTTCCCTGTATTCTAGCTATATTAGCCAAATCTGATCCAATACCAATAATCATTTTAAAATTCCAACAAACCTCAACCAATAGTTATATTTTCTCGAGCTTTTTTTATTAATAATTTCATTTCTTTTATAGCAGCCTTCATACCACAGAAGATACTTTCCCCAACTAAGAAGTGTCCGATGTTCAACTCGTGTAATTCACAAATAGATGCAATTGGCACCACTGTGTCATAAGTTAAGCCGTGGCCTGCATGAACTTCTAATCCTAAATCATTTGCATATTTTGCCATATTTTTCAATCTTTGCAGCTCCTCATCTCGCTCTTTATTAAGACTTTCTGAATGCAAATCGCAATATGCCCCTGTGTGTAGCTCTACAACTTGCGCTCCAATTCTAAAAGCCGCATCAATTTGGAGTTGGTCAGCCGCCAAAAATATAGAAACCCTGCATCCAGCGTCCCTGAGTGGAGATACAAACTTTGCTAATCTAATTTCATCTCTCACAACATCTAAACCTCCTTCAGTTGTAATTTCTTCTCTTTTTTCTGGCACCAAGCAAATAGCATTAGGACGGTATTTCAGTGCTATTTTCTGCATTTCATCAGTAGCAGCCATTTCAAAATTTAATGGTATCTTTAACTCCCGCATTAGAGTGTCAATGTCTTGATCACCTATATGCCGCCTGTCTTCTCTTAAATGAGCAGTTATTCCGTCTGCCCCAGACTCTTCAGCTAATAAGGCTGCACGAGTAGGGTCTGGATAGGCTCCACCTCGCGCATTTCTTACAGTGGCCACATGGTCAATATTCACTCCAAGACGAATATCTTGTTTCATTTAATCTTCCTTATCTTCATTTTCTAAAACACTTTTTACTTTTACAGCACGTTCCTTCAATATTTCCCATTTTTGTTTCAATCTACCTTTTCTTCGATTTTGATATATGGAAATTATAGGCACAGAGCCGATATAAAATAACAATCCAAATATAAAACCAGGCATTAAGCCTCCAACAAGATAAGGAAATAAAAATATATTAATAAATTCAAAAATATTACTCCATAAAATATTTATGAATTCTGAGGTCTCATTCCAGCCAGAAATATTTGAATTAAAAATACTTTTTAAATTCTCAAATATCTCGTACATCACCTCATCAAATGAATTTCTAGAACTCTTGAAATCGGCATCACTAAAATCTCTTCCCAATAGAAATGTGCCCAGTCGCAAACTACCCCAACTGATAAATGGAAATGTTAAAGGGTTTCCAAAGAATGTTGCCAAAATTGCTGCAAGTAAATTGCCTCTAATTATAAACGCAATAATTGCTGCTAGAAAAAAATGAAAGCCAAAAAAAGGCGTAAAGCAGACAAATACACCAGCAGCAATACCCCTTGAAACTTTATGAGGAGAGTCTTTAATACGAGTTAATCTGTGGCCCAGATAACTTAACGCTCTACTCCAACCGCCCTTGGGATAAAGTAACTGCCGCACGCTCTGCCACCAGCCTAATTTGTTTTTTCGCCTAAAAACCAATAATTCTTACTCCAAAATCTAAACTAATTCCACTAAATCTCTATGTCTTGTTATTTCAGCAACATCTGTATCAGCATTTAACGATGTGACAACATTATGTAGATGCTTTACATCCCGAACTTCAATTGACACGGCTATTCTATAAAAATCTGGTTGCTTCTCTTCAAAACGCATATCAGAAATATTAGCGTTTTGCTCTCCAATCAATGTACAAATACGCCCTAATACACCTGCATCATTCCCAATAGTAATATTTATTAAAACTTCGTTTAAGGCTTGGTGGTTACCTTCTGACCAATGCAAGTCAATCCATCTATCTTGAACCTGATCATAAATTGCTAGCCTGTCGCAGTCGATAGTGTGAATCATAACGCCTTTGCCTTTTGTTAAAATTCCAACAATCCGCTCTCCTGGTAAGGGCTCACAGCAACTAGAACGTTGAGCATTTTGATCAGACATTAAACCTATAATTGCTTTTGAAGGCTCAATCTCATCGATTGGTCTTTTTCTTATTATTTCTGGATATAACGCCTCAACAACTTGCGTCCCCGTCAATTCAGCGCTTCCCAGTGAAACCAAAACATCATCTGCAGTTTTCAAGGCAAACATTTTAGCCGCTGTTAAGAGGGCTTTATTAGTAGGTCTCTTCCCAACATTTTCAAAAGCCACACGAGCAAATTCTTTACCCAACCGAAGAAAATTGTCCCTATTTTCAGTTTTCAAAGATCGTCTAATTGCTGTTTTTGCTCGGCCGGTTACCGCAACATCTCTCCAAGCAGCCTGAGGTTTTTGCCCTTTTGCAGTTATAATTTCTACAGATTGTCCATTTCTTAAGCGGGTCCATAACGGGACTCTTTTACCGTCAACTTTTACTCCTACGCAGCCATCACCAATTCTAGTATGAATACTATATGCAAAATCTAACGGAGTTGCTCCTCTTGGAAGTTTAATAACGTCTCCTTTTGGCGTAAAACAAAAAACTTGATCTGCAAACATTTCTAACTTTACATGCTCCAGAAACTCCTCTTGATCTTCAGAACTGTTAAAACTGTCTGTAATTTCACTAATCCAAACAAAAGGATCTACTGCAAATTTATTTGCAGAACGCTCACCTTCCCGATAGGACCAGTGAGCTGCCACACCTGTTTCTGCTACTTGGTGCATTTCCTTTGTCCTAATTTGAACTTCGACTATTTTTCCATCACGTCCAGAAACAGCCGTGTGCAGAGATCTATAACCATTACTTTTAGGTTGACTTATATAATCTTTAAAACGTCCAGGAACTGCTCGCCATCTTTGATGTATGGCGCCAAGCGCTCTATAACAATCAACCTCATCTTTAGTAATTATGCGAAATCCATAGATATCTGATAATCTTGAAAATCCTTCTTGCTTCTCTTCCATTTTGCGCCATATCGAATATGGCTTCTTTTCCCGACCAGTCACTTCTCCAGTAATTTCATATGTGTTCATGGCCTTGCGAATATCATCGGTAATCTTTGTTATCACATCCCCAGATTTATTGCGGAGAGACACAAACCTCCTCATTATTGAACTTCGGGCTTCAGAATTTAAAACTCGAAAAGATAAATCTTCCAATTCTTCTCGAATAAATTGCATTCCCATTCGTCCAGCCAAAGGTGCATAAATATCCATTGTTTCTCTGGCTTTTATAAGCTGCTTTTCAGAATCCATATGCTTTATGGTGCGCATATTGTGTAACCTATCGGCCAATTTCACCAAAAGAACTCGAAGATCTTTTGACATAGCAAGTAATAACTTTCGAAAATTCTCCGCTTGCGCACTCTCCACAGAGCCAAGCTCTAAGTTTGTAAGTTTAGTTACCCCATCAACTAATTCAGCTATTTCTTCATTAAATTGTTCCCTGATATCAGAAAAAGTAGATTTGGTATCCTCAATAGTGTCGTGCAAAAGGGCTGTTATTATGGTCGCATCATCCATATGCTGCTCTGCCAACTGCATGGCTACTGCAAACGGATGCATAAAATAAGGTTCTCCCGATCGTCTAGATTGACCTTCATGCATTTGCTTTGCATAATTAAATGCACGGCGTATAAGTTCTTCATCTGAGCGTGGATTGTAGCTCTCAGTTAACTCAACGAGTTTTTCTAAACTTATCAATTGCTCTCCTTTTCAATCCCTTAAGGACGATAGGAAGCTAAAATTAACGTATTTCCTGAGCTTCCATTAAGGCTCTTAGCAAGTTTTCCTCTGACATATCATCACTTGGCTGGTCTTGCTCTACACCCATTAGAAGAGCCATAGCATCTTCTTCAGGTTCATCAACCTCAATTTGCGTCTGATTGCTTTCGATTGCACGCTCGCGAAGCTCATCTGCACTTTGAGTTTCATCCGCAATTTCTCTCAAAGAAACCACAGGGTTTTTATCTTTATCTCGATCAACGGTTAGCTCAGAGCCAGAAGACAATTCTCTAGATCGGTGAGCAGCTAACATTACTAACTCGAATCTATTAGGTACTTTATCTACACAATCTTCTACTGTTACTCGGGCCATAAGATGCTCCTGTACATATCAATCATAATGAGATGTGTTCACTAAGCGTATTTTGAATTATTTGCAAGAGGTTCAAGCTATTTGTTTATATTTTTTTAATCTCAGCCAAAAGCTTAGAATCTATATCATTTAACATCTCAGACACTGTGTTTTTTAAAATTGGGTGTTTCCATTTTGGATCAAGGTCACACATTGGAATAAGTACAAATGCTCGGTCTTGTAATCGAGGGTGAGGTAATATCATTTCTGTTGGCCATGATTCCATTTGCTTATCTTTTGATAGACCCATCCATTCTTGAACAACTTCTTGGTTAGGATAAATAAACTCATCAAAATATATCAAATCTAAGTCAATTATTCGTGGTGCCCATCTTTTATTTCGAATTCTACCTAAACTTTTTTCTATACTGTGAAGATGCAATAAGGTCTCAGAAGCGTTCAATTTGGTTTTATATACAGCACAACAATTTATAAAATTAGGACCTGATCCCTTTGGATAAGCCACTGTTTCATAAAGGTTGGAAGTTAATACAAGTTCAAATTTAGAAGTTTGAATTTCTTTCATAGCTTGGTGAACTATTTCCAAAGGACTTCCTAATTTGGAAAGAACATTTGACCCAAATGCAACGCAACAATTGCTATATTGACTAATTTTATCTTTATTATTTATTATTTGGCTTGCAGACATAATCAAAGACCTTATTTAAAAAACAATACTTGTGCTATATCAATTTTATTTGTTTGATAATATTTGAATTTAATAAACCTATAATCTTAAAATGGATTGTGTATATGAATAAACCACCATTAACCTTATATCTGGCTGCTCCTCGTGGGTTTTGTGCTGGTGTAGATAGGGCAATAAAGATTGTTGAACTGGCTTTGGAAAAATGGGGGGCACCAGTTTTTGTACGTCATGAAATTGTTCATAATAAATTTGTAGTTGACGATTTGAGAAAGAAAGGAGCCATATTCGTAGAAGAACTAGATGAATGTCCTGATGACAGACCTGTTATTTTTTCGGCGCATGGCGTCCCAAAATCTATCCCTTTAAAAGCTAAAGAAAGAAGTATGGTATATGTGGATGCTACCTGTCCACTTGTTAGTAAAGTACATATAGAAGCTGAAAGACATCACCAAAATGGTTTACAAATGATAATGATTGGCCATGAGGGCCATCCAGAAACCTTGGGTACTATGGGTCAACTTCCAGATGGTGAAGTCTTGTTAGTTGAAACAGTTGAAGATGTTAAAAATATAAAACCAAGAGATGTTAATAAATTAGCGTATATAACTCAAACAACATTATCAGTAGACGACACAAAGTGTATTGTTGAAGAGTTAAAGAAACGTTTTAAGAATATCATTGGACCACATAAAGAAGACATATGTTACGCTACCACAAATCGACAGAAAGCCGTTAAGGAGATAGCGCCAAATATTGATGCTTTACTTGTTATTGGCTCACCCAATTCTTCTAATTCCAGAAGGTTAGTTGAGGTTGGAAAATTTTCTGGTTGTAAGTACTCACAGTTAGTCCAACGAGCAGTCGATATTGATTGGCGTTCGTTAGAAGGCATCAAGTCTGTAGGCATTACGGCTGGAGCATCAGCTCCAGAAGTTCTAATAAATGAAGTAATTGATGCATTTACTGAACGGTACCAGGTGAAAAAAGAAGTAATTGAAACAGCAATAGAAAACGTTTCATTTAAAGTGCCTAGAATACTACGGGAGCAAAAAGTATGACAGATTTAGAAACTATTTCTGTATATAATTCTAAAAGTCATGAATATGCTACTATGACTAATTCAAGTAAGCCAAGCAAACATTTGGAAACATTCATGAGAGAAGTAAGGAATGGGGGAACTGTATTAGACTTGGGCTGTGGTCCAGGAAATGCTGCTGCCTTTATGAGTAGTAATGGATTTAAAGTAATAGCGACCGATGCAAGCGCAGAAATGGTAAAAGTAGCAAAGATAGAAAACAATATTGACGTTCTCCATCAATCTTTTGAAGATATTAAATGGGTTAATAATTTTGATGGGGTTTGGGCGCATTTTAGTCTTTTACACGCTACTAAAAGAAGATTTTCTAATCACCTGACTGCTTTACATCGCTCTTTAAAACCAAAAGGTATTTTTACAATAGGAATGAAGCTTGGTGAAGGTGAAAAACGCGATGATATTGGGAGATTTTATTCTTACTATTCAGAACCCCAGTTGATTGAACTTTTAGAAGAAAATGAATTCAAAACTCAAGAAATAAGTCATGGAGAAGATATCGGCCTTGATGGCAAACTTTCAGCTTGGGTTATAATTAGAGCCAATGCCTGAGATTTTTGCTTACACAGATGGTGCTTGTTCTGGAAATCCAGGCCCAGGCGGCTGGGGTGTTATTTTACAGGCTAAAGAAGATCATAATATAATTAAAGAAAGAGAATTATATGGTGGTGAGTTAGAAACAACCAATAATAGAATGGAGTTAATGGCAGCTATATCATCTCTTGAAAATTTAGAAAAACCTACAAAATTGACCATTATTACAGATAGTAATTACGTCAAGGGTGGCGTTACTGACTGGATTAATAATTGGAAAAAAAATAACTGGAAAACAGCTAATAAAAAAGATGTTAAAAATATCGACTTATGGAAAAGACTAGATTTAGCAAGATCAAAACATCAAGTTACTTGGAGATGGGTTAAAGGCCACTCTGGCCAAGAGGAAAACGAACGAGCTGACGCCCTGGCTCGGGCAGGTATGGAGCCTTACAAAATAAAAAACTAATTTAGTGTATCAGCATGATTTATTTGATAACCATGAGTAAAAGATTTCCAATCTTGTTCAGCTTTACCTGGGCGTTGGATGCTCAAAATTCTAATAGCATTGCTTCCACACGCAACCACTCCTGATTCATCAATTATAGTGCCTATTGGACCATTTTTTTCAACTAACTCTGCATCTAATAGTTTCAAACGCACACCATTGTGCATAGTCCAAGCACCAGGAAAATTAGATAGGCCTCTAACTAGACACTCCACCCGATCAGCGCTCAAGGACCAATCAATTCTCGCTTCTATTTTATTTATTTTTTTTGCATATGTTACCCCCTCTTCAGATTGTTTAATCATATTAATATTTTGAGGATATGTAAGCACTTTTATTAACATTTCTGATCCAAGAAATGCTAAGCGACTGGATAATTCCCTGGTAGTATCTGACTTAAGTATTGGTGTTCTTTCTTGAGCAATTATAGGTCCAGTGTCTAACCCCAACTCCATACTCATAATGCAAATACCTGTCTCATGATCACCCGATATGATCGCTCGATGAATTGGTGCCGCTCCTCGCCACCTCGGCAATAAAGACGCGTGTATATTAATGCAGCCTTTTTTTGGGATTTTTAAAATTTTCTCTGGTAAAATCTGACCATAGGCAACAACTATTACTGCATCTGGCTTTAATTCAGCAAATTCATCAATATCTACTGAGTTATTTAAATTATTAGGTGTTTTAACAGGTAATCCAAGCTCATGTGCCCTAGAATGCACTGCCGAGAGATGAGTTTTCTTTCCCCTTCCAGCAGCACGTGGTGGTTGCGTATAAACGCACAAAACATTATGTTGGCTTTTTACTAAAGCGTTTAGTGTTGGTATGGAAAATTCAGGAGTCCCCATAAATATTAACCGCATTATTTCTCACCCATGTTATTCATGAATGTTAGCAAAACCTTTAAATTATTTTCTAACAATTTCACGTTTTAATTTTTTCATTTTATCAGTAATCATTCGCCTCTTTAAACTACTAAGATAATCAATGAAAAGTTTTCCATTTAAGTGATCAATCTCGTGTTGCACACATGTAGCTTCAATTCCTTCACATAATAATTCAGAAGCTTTTCCTTCTAAATTCTGATAAGAAATTCTTACAACAGCTGGCCGAGTTACGTCATCATATTGTTCAGGAATTGATAAGCATCCCTCATTATGGGTAAAGGTTTCTTCTGAGCTCCAGCTGACAATAGGATTAATAAAGACTAACGGATTAGGTTTTTCTTCTTTTAAAGCGCAATCCATTACAAATATTTGTGACATAACACCAATTTGTGAAGCCGCTAAACCAATGCCAGGCGCATTATACATGGTTTCAAACATATCATCACTCAAATCTTTTAAACTAGTATCAAAACAAGTAATCAAGTCGCAATTTTTTTTTAGCCTAGGATCTGGATGAATTATAATTGGTCTAATGGTCATAGCAAAGATTTAAGGTTTCACATATTTTTAATCAAGTAGATAAATTTTTTAAAAAACCGTGAAAATCAAAATTTTTACAATTTATTTATTTAATTAGACTCAGCAGATCAATCATTTAAATTGTTACTTGCGTGCAGTAAAGAAATCATTACTTTGATCGAAAATTGGATTTAGGAACTTTTTAATGAACTTTGATGAAATAATAAATCGGAAAAATACTCATTCGGTAAAATGGGATATGATGGAAGAACTATTTGGGGTTTCTAAGGATAATGGTATACCAATGTGGGTGGCTGATATGGATTTTCGCCCGCCAAAATGTATATCAGAATCAATAAAAAAAATGTATGACCATGGCGTTTATGGATATTTTGGTGATGACAAAGATTATCTAGCCTCCATCAAATGGTGGATGAAGACACGCCATAACTGGGACATAGATCTATCATGGATATTCACTACACATGGTTTGGTAAATGGAACTTCAATGGCAATACAAACTTATAGTGACCCTGGTGATGGGGTGGTTTTATTTACACCCATTTATTATGTCTTCTTTAAACAAATTAAAGAAGGGGGCCGAGAGGTTCTAGAATGTCCACTAGTCAATAATAAAGGCCATTACGAATTGGATTTTGAATATTACGATTCGCTGATGAAGGGTAATGAAAAAGTTTTAGTTCTCAGTTCACCACATAATCCAGGTGGAAGGGTTTGGACCCAAAAAGAATTAACTGAAATAGCATCTTTTGCGCAAAGACACGACTTGGTAGTTGTGTCTGATGAAATACACAATGATCTAATTATGCCTGGTTACCAACATATACCAATGGCGATTGCAGCACCAGAAATTCTCGATCGCTTAGTAATGATGACCGCAACCACAAAAACCTTCAATATTGCAGGGATGCATACTGGAAATGTTATTATTCCTGACCCAAAACTAAGAGCTAAATTTAATAAAACTATGATTAGTTTTGGTATTTCACCAAGTAGTTTTGGTAAACACATGGTTACGGCAGCATATAGTCAAGAAGGGGCAGATTGGGTTGATACCTTAATGTTATATATTGAGGAAAATCAGAAGATTTTCAACGATGGTCTTAGTCAAATTCCTGGAATTAATTCAATGGCACTGGAAAGTACTTACCTTTGTTGGGTAGATTTTTCGAATACTGGTATGAAAAATGATGAGTTCACTAAACGAGTGGAAAAAAAGGCCCAAATTGCAGTTAATCCTGGTCACACCTTTGGAACAGGGGGAGAAAACTTTTTACGTTTTAATATTGCAACGCGGAGAACACTGGTATTGGAAGCATTAAAAAGATTGCAAGATGCTTTCTCAGATCTACAATAAACACTGAATAGAAATCTGCCCTAAATAAAATTTTCTTGCCAGCAGATGATTTAAAATTACTGGAGATTTAAATGTACCCCTATTTTAGAATGGCAAAAGAACTTGCACGACAAAGTTTCTTAAAGAAGATTCTAATATCAGAAGTGCACACATATTATACATTATGTTGGCCTGTAGACCTGGACCCATGGTGGGAGTTGAATAATGGAAGAACACTAACTTTATATGATCTAGGAAGAATATCACACTTAATGAGAAGTGGTTTAAAGAATAAAATAATGAACCAAGGTTGGAGATTTACCGTTGCTGGTTCTTCCATTAGATACAGAAAGAGGATCACCGTTTTTGATTTATTAAAGGTTAATACCCGCGTATTAGGTTGGGATGAACGATTTCTTTATTTTCAACAATCAATGTGGAAAAAAAATGAGGCTATCTCATCAATCTTAATTAGATCTGCCATTACTGATAATAATGGAATAGTGGGAAGCGATCAGTTTTCAAAAGTTATTGATTACAAAGGTCCAGAATTAATATTACCAAAATGGGTCACTGATTGGTCAAAAGCTGAGTCTTTGAGAATTTGGCCACCTGAAATTTAATTAATTCCTTGCGTTATAAATAAAAAAAATGCCTTAATCTTGGAAAAATTCTAGGGAAAAGCTAATGAACACAGTTACAGAAACACTGAACCTTAAAAGGCGCGTACGTGGCTGGATGATGTTTGATTGGGCTACCCAACCATTTTTCACACTTGGCCTAACATTTATATTTGGCCCATATTTTGCAGTTGTAGCCGCAGAGGCATTTCTAAACAACGGCATGGATAAAGATACGGCCGCCGCAAGTGCCCAAACGATTTGGTCGTGGGGTCAAGCCATCGCTGGAATTTTTGTTGCTATAATAGGAATTTTAGCTGGTGCCTATGCAGATAGTACTGGGCGCCGCATGCCATGGATTTGGGCTGCCTCAATTGTATTTGTCATTTGCACCTGGTTGCTTTGGTATATGGTGCCAGACGGATCAGCAATGTGGTCTTCTCTAATTATTTTCTCAATTGCATTCGTTGCAGCCGAATTTGCAGCAGTATTTACAAACGCTATATTACCAAGTTTAGGCCCACGTCAAGAAGTGGGAAAAATATCAGGAAATGGTATGGCTTTAGGCTATATCGGCGGTATTCTGAGTTTATTTATCATGTTATTCTTTTTCTTTGATGATGGTGGAAAAACCTTCATTGGCTTGAAGCCTGGGTTTGGGCTCCTTGACCCAGACGCACGCGAAGGTACCCGGGCAGTAGGGCCACTTATTTCTATTTGGTTTATTGTGTTCATGGTCCCATTTTTCATGTGGGTAAAAGAAGGAAAGGCCCCCAATCGTCAAGGTGGCTTCACCCAGTCAATGACCGAACTAAAACTATCTTTGCAAGGAATGTTAAAGCGACCCAGCTTATTTTCTTTTATGGGTGCCCAAATGTTTTATCGTGATGCTTTAAATGGGCTCTATGCGTTTGGCGGTGTATACGCTGCGCTAGTTTTAGGTTGGGGCTTGACGCAACTTGGTGTGTTTGGAATTATCGGAGGTATTTCAGCGGCACTTGTTACGTGGGTTTCAGGAAAATATGACCGTAAATTAGGTCCACGTCCAGTAATCTATTTTCATATCTGGGTTCTTATAATTGTTTCACTTTGTATTATTGGCATGTCACGAACTAGCTTTTATGGAATAGCATTACCGGTGAATTCCAATTTACCAGATATTATTTTCTACATTTGTGGTGCTGCAATTGGTGGCTCAGGCGGGGGAATATATGCTGCTAGCCGTTCCATGATGGTTCGCCACACCAACATGGAACGCCCAACTGAGGCTTTTGGACTATTTGCTCTTGCTGGTAAAGCTACAGCATTTTTGGCTCCACTTCTCATCGGACTTTTTACTTATTGGTTAAATGACGCCCGACTGGGATTTTCACCAGTTGTGGGCTTATTTATATTAGGCATGCTTCTACTTCGTTGGGTACAACCAGAAGGCGATGTTACTGATACATAAGCAAATATTATACAAAATAGTATTACTATTAATTTGTACTTTTATAGCAAATATTTCGATAGCAAATACTACTGAAGAAATAAAAGCCTATGCACTTTTTGGCCAAGAAGGCATGCCTAGCGCACAAGACTTAAACTCAATAGGAAGCTACTCAAAAGGTTGTCTGGCTGGGGCAGAAAAATTACCGGAAACTGGAAAATCTTGGCAAGTTATGCGATTATCAAGAAATCGCAACTGGGGCCATCAAAATACCTTAAAATTTGTAGAGCAGCTCAGTTCTTTCGCGAGCTCTCTAAATGGATGGCAAGGATTATATATTGGTGATATTTCTCAACCAAGGGGTGGGCCATTTAAAGCTGGCCATATTTCCCATCAAAATGGTTTGGATATCGACATCTGGATGTTACCTGCGAAAACCTTAAAATTAAATAAAATGGAAAGAGAGACTATTTCTTCAATCTCAGTAAAAGCGTCTAATCAAAAAAATACGAATTCGTTTTGGACCCAACAACACAGAGATATTTTGAGAAGTGCTGCCAAGAACCCTCTGGTAGATCGCATTTTTATAACAGCTGTAGCCAAAATTGATCTATGCAAAATAACCAAAATAGATCGTAGCTGGCTGCAAAAGTTAAGACCCTGGTATGGTCACGATACCCACTTTCATGTTCGATTAAAATGCCCAAAGACCTCCAACAACTGTGTCGCACAAACACCTACCACAAATAAATTAAGTGGTGATGATTTCGGTTGTAATGAAACCTTAAATTGGTGGGTTACCGATCACCTAAAGCCCAAAGAGCCATTAACAAATGCAGAAAAAATTAAATTAAAACTCAAACGCACACCACGGGACTTCACAATGAGGGATTTACCAAAATTATGTGAATCTGTAATTAATTCACAATAATTCAATAGATATTAAGTTATTGAAGCACTAACCTTTTTTTTGTTACTCCATTGATCGCAGCAAAAGGTTTAGATATATGCTACCTAATTAACAGACAGATATTAATTGGAGAGTAATCATATGTCTAACAATCAACTTGAAGAAGCAATTGAAACAGCTTGGAATGATAGAGATAATATTTCACCTGATACCGTTGGGCAAACACGTACAGCTATAGAGGAGACATTAAATGCTTTGGATGCTGGTTCTTTAAGGGTTGCTGAACGACAACCAACAGGTGAGTGGAGAGTAAATCAATGGGCTAAAAAGGCTGTTTTATTAGGATTCAAACTGCAAGATATGGCCGAACAGGGTGGTGGCCCACAAGGGACAAATTGGTGGGATAAAGTTGATAGTAAATTTAAAGGTTGGGGAAAAAATGAATGGAAACAAGCTAATTTTAGAGCTGTTCCTAATTGTATAGTCCGTAAATCAGCCTACATTGCGAGTGGCGTAGTTCTGATGCCTTCATTCGTAAATTTAGGAGCATATGTTGATACCGGTACAATGGTTGACACCTGGGCCACTGTTGGCTCCTGCGCACAAATTGGAAAAAATGTACATCTCTCTGGTGGTGTTGGGATAGGTGGGGTTTTAGAACCAATGCAGGCTGGACCAACAATTATCGAAGATAACTGTTTTATTGGGGCTAGATCAGAGGTTGTTGAAGGATGCATAGTTCGTGAAGGTTCTGTTCTAGGAATGGGTGTTTTTATTGGACAATCAACCAAAATATTGGATAGAGAGACCGGCAAAATAACTTATGGTGAAGTGCCTGCGGGATCAGTCGTGGTTTCAGGCTCTTTACCCTCTAAAAATGGAGTTAATCTTTACTGCGCAGTAATCGTAAAAAAAGTAGATGCTCAAACCAGATCAAAAACTTCAATTAATGAATTATTAAGAGACTAATTAGATAATTAAACCAGAATGTAAAATTTGACTGATAATAAAAAAAAAGAACAAAAAATTTATACTCTCATAGCTGAGGTTGGGAGGAGTAAAGATGATGGTCTGCCCAAGACATCTTCTGGGGCCGCTCTTATGTGCTATGCCAGCGGCATTGACGAAGCAGAAGCGGTGAGAGAAACAATAGCCATATTAAAAGTAAGTGGAATGTCACCTTTGAGTGTTTCTGGATATGGGACCATCGAGGAAAGAATTGATCAAGGCCATGATATCGACGATCATGAATATGATTTAATGGATAAAGCTACTAAGGAAAACTCTGTTGTGATTTCACAAATAACCCCATTTTTTGAAGATTAAGATGCCAATAGATGTATTTCTAGATCTAGATGGGACTCTGACAGACCCAAAAGTTGGAATAACAAAATCTATTCGCTATGCTATGACCAAAATAGGTGCTCCGTTGCCCAAGAATTTAGACTTGGACTGGACTATAGGTCCGTCACTTTGGGATAGTTTTGGAAAAATGGGTCTGCAAAATAAAGATATTGATAAAGCAGTAACATACTATCGTGAACGATATACTGATGTTGGTTTATTTGAAAATCAAGTTTACAAAGGAATTCCAGCCGCTTTAAAAATTTTACAAAAAAATCATATAAAAATGTATTTAATGACTGCAAAACCTCATTCCTACGCAAAAAAAATTACAGCACATTTTGGGTTAACCAAATTTTTAACATATGAATTTGGATCAGAATTAGATGGAAAAAATACTGATAAGACCGATCTGATTGGCCATGCATTAGGGTTTTTAAATATATCACCCTCTAAAGTAATTATGGTTGGAGATCGTAAATATGATATTATTGGGGCGAAAGAAAACTTTGTTAAAACTATAGGAGTTTCATGGGGGTATGGCACAAAGTTTGAATTGGAAGAAGCCAAACCAGATTATTTAATTAAAAACCCAGAAGAGTTGACCAAGACTATTTTAAGCTTAACAACCTAAATTTATATTAATACAATCACAACGATTGCAAAGATATCACTAAATAACCTAGATTTGCTTCAATCAGGAGTTAAATATGCATTCTAAAACTGACCCAGTCAAATTATCAGCTGAGCTTATTCGCTGTAAGTCTGTTACTCCAGATGAAGGCGGAGCTATTGGTTTATTAGCATCTCTTTTAACCAGTGAAGGTTTCAATTGTTACCGTATCGAAAGAGAAGGCATCTCTAATTTGTTTGCAATTTGGGGTGAGAACAGGAATGGGAAAACCTTAGGTTTTAACGGTCATACCGATGTTGTTCCAGTAGGTGATATCTCTTTATGGTCTTTTGATCCATTTGGTGGAGAAATTAAGGATGGAAAAATTTGGGGAAGAGGCGCCTGTGATATGAAATCTGGTGTGGCTGCATTCTCCGCTGCTGCAATTGATTATATAAAAGAAACTCCACCAGACGGGTCAATTGTAATCGCTATCACTGGAGATGAAGAGGGTGACGCAACTGATGGAACACTAGCAATTCTTGATTGGATGAAAGCAAAAAAATATAAAATAGATGCCTGCTTAGTGGGTGAACCAACCAGTGTAGAAAAGATTGGTGACACAGTTAAAATAGGTCGTAGAGGATCAATGACAGTTCACTTGACAGTAACTGGCAAACAAGGCCACGCGGCATATCCACATCGAGCAAATAATCCTATCCCAGCCTTAGCAAAATTAATCGATAAACTAAGCACTCACAAATTGGACAAAGGAAGCAAACACTTTGACCCATCAAACTTATCAGTAACAACAATTGATACTGGAAATAAAGCTAGCAACGTTATTCCAGCAAAGACAAATGCATCAATAAATATACGGTTTAATGACCTTCACACCTCCAAATCAATTAAAAAATGGTTATTAAATGAAGTGCAATTAATTGAAAGCGATTTTGATTTATGCATTTCATCCAAATTCAAGGTATCTGGTGAAAGTTTTTTAACTTTACCAGGTGATTTCTCTTCCATCGTCCAAAATGCCGTATTAGAAGAAACAGGGATAATGCCTGACCTTTCTACTTCAGGCGGCACATCAGATGCCAGATTCATAAAAGAACATTGTCCCGTGGTAGAAGTTGGACTGGTTGGTAAGTCAATGCATCAAACAGATGAACACGTAGAATTAGAAGATATAATGAAATTAAAATCTATTTACTCAAGTATATTGAGAAATTATTTTTTAGAAAATAAATCAAAAAATTAAGCCAAATCATCGAGAAAACTAACTTAAACTGCAATTTACAATCACTTAAATAATATAACTATATTGTGTTAAAATAAGAAATATTTTTATTAATAATAGTATAGCAATATTTATTTGTTGGAATTAAAAATACAAATGAAAAAAAGATCTATCTATAGAGAACATAACCCAAAGTTTAGGAAATCCTCTCGATATAAAAAAAACATATTACAAGCTGAAATCGTAAAATTTACTGATGATAATGATCTCATTTTAAGATTAAGCCAACAAGACAAAATAAAGAGTATAACAGAAGTTCTTTATACCCCTAAAAATAAAGATCCTATTCTAAAAATTGGGGACACAATTCTTGTAGAAATAACTGAGACACCAAATGATGAGTATTTATTAAATGCCAAATTTATCAGCACAATAAATGATAATAGAATTACGATCTTAGGTATTTTTGAGAAACATGGTAACAAGGGTATAATTTTGTCAATTACTAAGGGATCACAAAAAAAATGGAACGTTAATCCTAACTTCGAAAATGACGCTATAAATGGTGATATAGTAGAGGCAGAAGAAACGATATCAAAATACCAAAAAGAAGATGCAAAAATTTTAAGTATTTTGGGTAATGTTAACGACGCTAAATCCTTAAGCCTAATAGCCATTAATGAGCACAATATTCCACATAGATTCCCAGAAGAGGTTTTCGAAAGCTACGATGAAGTTAAAGTTTCTCAAAAAAGTAGAACAGACTTAAGAGACTTGTCGTTTGTAACAATTGACCCTTCTGACGCCCGTGACCATGATGACGCCGTGTTTGCTTTACACGATAAAGATAAAGATAATTTAGGAGGATTTATTGTTTGGGTAGCGATCGCAGATGTTGCCCAATATGTAAAAATAGAAAGCCCTATTGATCTAGAGGCACGAAAACGAGGAAACTCAACATATTTCACAGACCGTGTTATTCCTATGTTACCGGAAAAACTATCAACTGACTTGTGTTCCCTAAATGAAAATTTAGAACGTCCATGTATCGCAGTTTATATGAAAATAAATTCAAAAGGTGAAAAGATAACACACGAATTTGTTAGAGGTACTATTATTTCAAAGGCGTCATTAAACTATGAGGAAGTACAAGAATCTTTTAACGGAGTTACTAATAAGAAAACAAAACCACTGTATGAAATAGTTTTAAAACCTCTATTGTTAGCATACCAAGCAACTGTAATTTCCAAACAAAGACGGCAACCATTAAAACTCAATCTTCCTGAACGCCAAATTAAGATAACTGATAAGGGAGAAGTCGATTCAATTAAATTCAAAAAACAATTAATAGCTCATGAATTAATAGAAGAATTTATGATCATGGCTAATGTTTGCGCAGCGGAGACCCTAACCAAGAAAAACATAAACACCCTATTTAGGATTCACGAAGAACCCAAGACAGAGCGAATAAATTCCTTAATGGAAGCCGTAAAATCGATTGGATTAAATCTACCAAAATCACAAGTATTAAAAACAGCAGATCTGAACAAATTACTATATCAAGCATCAAAAACTGATTATTCTGAAGTCATAAACTTAAATGTACTCCGCACTATGACGCAGGCCTATTATTCTAATAAAGAATCCTCACATTTTGGATTAAATCTAAGAAAATATGTACACTTTACCAGCCCTATCAGAAGATATGCAGATTTGTTGGTCCACAGAGCCCTAATTACAGCACATAATTGGGATAAGGAGGATATACCCTCTAAAGGAGAATTCCCAAATTTAGAAAAGATAGCTTCTCATATTAGCATTACAGAGCGACGCTCTATGGTAGCTGAAAGAGAAACTATAGATAGATATTTAGCAAGGTATTTAAAAGACAAGGTTGGTGGAGAGTTTCATTGTACAATTTCGGGCATCACTCGGTTTGGAATTTTTATACAATTAAATGAAATAGGTGCAGATGGTTTAATACCACTTTCAAATTTCAGTAACGAATATTTTAAATATAACGAAAACGAAAATAGTTTAACTGGGTCTCTTTCCAATCGAAAAATACAGGTTGGTATGAGCGCAATAGCAATACTAATTGCATCAGATGAAAAGTCCGGTGGGCTAAGGTTTAAACTCTTGGAATTAAATGACAAACCTTTTGAACAATTGCGTAAATCTAAAAAATTTACAAAAAGAAACCGAAAATTAAGAAAGAAAAAAAGTTAAACTTAATGAAACAACAATTTCTAAAGAACCATTTAACTAGCTGCTCTTGATTGTCTTTTTCGTTCGTGCGGATCTAGAAATCTTTTTCTTAATCTGATATTCTTAGGAGTAACTTCTACCAACTCATCATTATCAATATAAGCGATAGCCTCTTCTAATGAATGAATTATTGGCGTCGTTAATCTTACCGCTTCATCAGTTCCACTCGCTCTAACGTTTGTTAATTTTTTACCCTTTAATGGATTTACATCTAAATCATTCTCTCGGCTATGTTCACCAATAATCATCCCCTCATAAACATCTTCTTGCGGTCGAATAAACATTCGACCACGATCTTCTAAATTGAAAAGAGCATATGCAACAGAAATTCCATTTTCCATTGATACTAAAACACCTGCTCGTCGACCTGGAATACTTCCTTTATATGGTGACCAATCATGAAACACGCGGTTTAATACACCTGTTCCTCTCGTATCCGTTAAAAACTCACCTTGATAGCCAATAAGACCTCGGGAAGGTACGTTAGCAATTATTCTTGTCTTGCCTACGCCAGCGGGTTTCATCTCAACCAGCTCACCTTTTCGTGGGCCAGTAACCTTTTCAATAACAGCACCCGTGTATTCATCATCTACGTCTATCGTCACTTCTTCTATCGGTTCATGCTGTTGACCGTTTATATTTCGAAATAATACCTGAGGGCGTGATATTGATAACTCAAAACCTTCTCTCCTCATATTCTCGATCAAAACTCCCATTTGTAACTCACCTCGACCAGCTACTTCAAAAGCATCTCCACCTGGAGTATCTGTTACTTTAATTGCAACATTTGTTTCCGCTTCTCTCAGTAAACGGTCTCTAATAATCCTAGATTGAACTTTTTTACCATCACGACCCGCCATTGGGCTATCATTAATACCAAATGTTACTGAAATTGTAGGGGGATCAATTGGTTGTGCAGGGATTGCTTTTGTTATCTCAACAGAACACAATGTATCAGCTACCGTTGCTTTTGCCATTCCAGCCAAAGTGACTATGTCACCAGCTTCTGCTAAATCAATTGCTTGCTTTGACAAACCTCTAAATGCTAGAATTTTTGATACTCTAAAATGCTCAATTTTACTTCCATCATGTGAAATAGCATTAATCATTTCGCCAGCTTTTAAAGTACCAGTCTCGACCCTACCAGTTAAAATTCTTCCTATAAATTGATCTGCTCCTAGAGTAACCGCCAACATAGAAAATGGTTTGTTACGATCTTCAACTTGTTTTGGCGTTGGTACGTGCGACACAATAAGTTCAAATAACTCTGATAAATCTTTTCGAGGACCATCCAAATGAGTATCTGCCCATCCTGACCTTCCGGATGCATACATAATTGGAAAATCTAATTGGTTATCATTCGCTCCTAAATTAGCGAACAAATCAAAACATTCATTTAAAGCTCGATCTGGTTCAGCATCAGATTTATCAACTTTATTTACGACCACGATTGGACAAAGTCCCATTGCTAAAGCCTTAGCTGTTACAAACTTGGTTTGTGGCATTGGCCCTTCGGCCGCATCAACTAGTAAAACTACACCATCAACCATTGACAGAATTCTTTCAACTTCGCCTCCAAAATCTGCGTGCCCAGGTGTATCAACTATATTTATTCTAATTCCATTCCACTCAACACTTGTTGCTTTAGCAAGAATAGTAATACCACGTTCACGCTCTAAATCATTAGAGTCCATAGCCCTCTCAACAACTTCTTGGTTCTCTCTAAAAGCTCCTGATTGTTTCAAAAGTTCATCGACCAGAGTTGTTTTACCATGGTCAACATGCGCAATAATCGCAATATTACGTAGATCCATTAATTTGTGCCTTTTAAAGAGAGTTTGGCGCGCACTATAACAAGGGAGGACAAAAGGCCAGAAGTAAATTTATATTTATTTTACTTTTTTAAAAATTTTGTAGCTTCCTTCAAAGCTCTTTTCTTATAAACCTCAATGACAGAACTCCCAACAGGTGCCCTAGGAATAATCCATGCTGATGTCGCCAAAACTCTCAACATTGCAAAGGTTGGAAATAGATTAATGTCTGCCTGACTTAGTGATCGCTCTTTTCCATAACCTTCTAAAATGGCATCACATCTATTTTGATAATTTTTTTCTCCAAGACTTTGTATGGTTGCCGTAGCCAAATCATAAAGAGGAAAGCCATAACCGCAATCATCAAAATCGATTAGTGTCAGTCCTTTCTTACCTATGAAAACATTTTCTCTTATCGCATCTGCATGTATTAAAGAAGTCTGCACTCCATCAAGTTTATATTCCTTCAACATTAATTGAGCATTATTCCTCGTTAAAATTAATATCTTTTTTTCTTCTTGTGAGAGATGTGGGCTTTCCCAAAATTTCCCCCAGTTAGGGCTTTCGCCCAAAAGTCCATCGATGTCCCATAATGGACGCAAAAACCAATCTGGGAAGCTTAAACCTTCTGTAATATTGTGCAGTTCTGCTAATAATTTACCTAAATCATGATATATCTTCTTGCCTGAACCTTGAATAGGAATTGTGGAATCTCCAATTGGCTTTCCATCAACCCATTCTATCATAGTGGCAACTAATTCTGTTGATACTTGAACTAAATCATCACCTTCTAAATTAGCAATTGGAGACGGTACTGGGAATCCTTTTTCAGCTAAAACCTTTGTCCACCACATTTCAGATTTTATTTCTTTTACATCTTTATATCCAGGCCTGTGTAATCGAAGAGCGGCTCTACCTTTATTCTTTAATATAACGCTGAAGACCGCATTTTCTCTATGTTTTATCAATTTTGGGGGCACACTATAACCTCCCCAAGCTACGCACGCTTTCTCAGCAATTAACTGAAGATCAGAATTCACACTCAACCTCTTTCATTACAGAGCGCAAAGTATCTAGTAGATGGTCAGCATTGCTTTTGGAAAAAACCATTGGAGGTCTAATCTTAAGTGTATTTCTATTAGGTCCCAATACACTTAATAAAACTCTTTTTTCTCTCATTTTCTCGGCTATTTTCTCTGCATACTGGGTTAAAGGTATATTATCCTTACCACACATTTCAGCACCAAAAAAAAGACCCGAGCCTCTGACTTGTTTAATTTGTGGAAATTCTTTTTTCAATTCTCTTAACCCATTTAGCGCATAATCCCCTACACTCAAAGCATTTTCAGTTAACTTATCTTTTTCGATCACGTCTAGTGTGGCCGCCGCCGCCGCACACGAAACAGGATTCCCACCAAATGTATTAAAATATCCAAAGGCCTGCCTAAATGATTTAATTATTTCAGCAGAAGTCACGACACTAGCCACAGGGTGCCCATTGGCCATTGGCTTACCCATAGTAACAACCTCCGGAATAAGTCCAATTTTTTGATACCCCCACCAATTAGTACCAAGGCGACCAAACCCTGGCTGCACCTCATCAGCTATTACAATGCCACCAGCACTTCGTACCTGCCTAACTGCTTTATCAAGAAATCCATACTCTAGCGTTGGAAACCCTTCATTTGCAAAGTATGGGCATATTAATAGGGCAGATACACCATGACCTGACTCTTCTAAAGAGCCTATTGCTAACTTTACATTTTGCGCAAAATGCTCCGCCTCACTAACACTATTGTCTTTATTATCGCTTAAACTATTAGGTGTCCGTACATATCGAATGTGATCTCCAACACCTCCTATTGCATTGCGTCCATAACTCAATTGGGAAACTGCACTTGTATTACCATGGTAGGTAGAATCCGTTACAATTATTCCTTTTTTTCCCGTTTGAGCTTCAGCCATTCTCAACGCTATATCATTTGCCTCACTTCCAGAACAAACCATAATAGCCGATTCTATACCTTCATGATGCTTAGATATAAGCCTTTCAACATAATCCAAAATCCCTTCATGCAAGTATCGAGTATGAGTATTCAGAAGTTTTGCCTGTTTAGTAATCGCCTCTACAACATGGGGATGACAATGACCAACATGTGGAACATTATTATAACAATCTAAGTATTTTTCCCCATCATTATCCCACAACCAAACACCTTCACCACGAACAATATGAACAGGATTTTTATAAAATGTAGAAAAATTTGGACCTAATAATCTGGCACGCTTTTCGATTATTGTTTCAGTCATATAAGTCTCCCAGCTAGCCTATTGCATTTAACCATAAATTAATTAAAAAAATTATTATTACTACTCTTCTGGTAAATATTTGCGTAATATTTTTATTTGGCCACGTTTCGTCTTTTTATCCAAGCGCTTTTTATTAGCCGTCCGAGATGGCCTTGTATCAATTCTTATTTTAGGTAAAATTATAGCCTTTTTTATTAATTCAAACAATCTGAATCGGGCAAGATCTCGATTTCTAGCTTGACTTCGATGTTTATCAACATGAATTACTACTAATCCATCTTTAGTCCATTTCTGACCTGCTATAATCTTAAGTCTAGACTTCACTCCTTCATTTAGATTGGGTGAGTTAAGAGCATTAAATTTTAACGTAACGGAGGTTTCAACTTTATTAACATGCTGTCCACCAGGGCCTGACGCTCGTGAAAACGTTTCCACCATTTCCCAATCATTAATAAAGATATTTTCTGTTACCCTGATCATGTAAACATACTTACATAAAAAAGGGGCCAAACAAAGTGGCCCCTTTAAATTTCTTAAGAGTTGGGATTAGGTCAAGTCAGACCCCGCCCTTTAATAGTTAAAGAGCAACCTCTAATATGTAACTCGCCCTCTTCTCCAATACTACTTTAGACACTGGACCACCTCCTTTCATTTGTTTCGGTTAACATGAAGGTGGCACATTCTAATTATTTGTCAAAGGATTTTTATACTTTTCTTGTCATCAGTTGAGCAACCAATAGTCTGAAAGGAATTAAACACAGGAGTGCTAATGATAACTTAACCAAATAGTCTGCAACCGCTAATGATATCCAAAGTGAGGCATCACCACCCACACCTAGTATCGGAACAATCTGATTCATAAAGTCTGTATTATGATCTACTCCAAATATGAAAACTACAGCGATAGAGAAAGATACGGCAAAGAATATCACAGTATCCAATGCTCCACCGATAATGGATGAAACCAAGGGGGCATGCCACCACGATCGATCCTTTAATTTAGTAAAAATAAAAATATCCAATAATTGAGCTAGAAGGAAGCCTGATCCAGATGCAATGGCAATTCTAAATGTCACAGCAGGTGCATAAAAATCTTTATCGAGCTCTATCATAATTTGAGTGCCAATCAGTGAGCATATCACCCCAGTTAAAAATCCAAAAAAAACAATTTTTCGTGCTACTGTTGGGCCATATGCTCTATTCATAACGTCAGTAACTAAAAAGGCCAAAGGGTACGTAAAAGCACCATAGGTAAGCCAATTTCCATAAAGAAATTGTACCAGAATATTAGATGTGACAACTATGATAGCCATCGAAATAATGCCAGGTAAGTAGATTCTAAACATTGCTTCTCCGTTTTGAAAAGGTTGCGGACACTTTTGCTGAAATTACAGCCTCGCTCTCTTAAAAGTATTAGATCTGTTTTACAATACTTAGTTTTATGGTGAAGTGTGCAAAGTACACAACATGATGTTCAATTAAATCTTTACTGATTTGACAATAACTCTTTAAAGCAAAGTTTAAGGCACCTTGCCGTCTACAATAAGACAGTTTATTCTCAAGTAATGAATAACATAACAGTTTTAGCTTTTTATCATTTTACGAGTTTTCCAGATCCAGGAGAAATCAGAGTACCTTTGGAAATTTTATGCAAAAAAAATAAAATAAAAGGATCAATACTACTTGCTACTGAGGGAATAAATGGAACAATTTCTGGGAAAGCCGAAAATATAAATATGATTATGCAGTATATTAAATCTCTACCTGGCTGTGCATCAATTGAGACCAAGACAAGTTTAAATTCATCAAAACCTTTCAACCGAATGAAAGTACGACTTAAAAAAGAAATAGTTACAATGGGACAACCAGATATTGACCCACGTCATACAGTAGGAAAATATATAAAGCCTGAAAATTGGAATGCTTTTACTGAAAAAAACGATGTCGTAGTAATTGACACAAGAAATAATTATGAAATTAAGATAGGTACATTCAAGGATTCAATAAACCCTAACACAGATAGTTTTCGGCAATTTCCAGAGTGGTGGAAAAAAAATAAAGATAAGTATCAGGGAAAGAAAATCGCTATGTTTTGCACAGGTGGTATTAGATGTGAAAAATCTTCTAATTATTTATTGAACCAAGGCATTAAAGACGTCTTCCATCTACAAGGTGGAATCTTAAAATATTTAGAAGAAATTAAAAAAGAAGATAGCAATTGGATTGGTGAATGCTATGTATTTGATCATCGCGTTTCTGTTACACACAAGTTACATAAAGGGTCTTATGATTGCTGCTTCGCTTGTGGTCGACCAATTTCGTTAGAGGATAAAAATAATATAGAATTCGAATTTGGCGTAAGTTGTAAAGAATGTATCAATGAATTTTCAGAAGAGCGGAAAGTTCGTTTTCGGGAGCGTCAAAAACAAATATTACTAGCAACCAAACGAGGTAAAAGCCATTTAGGATAAGTTATTTATCACCAAATTTGTTTTAATTTATTAATTCCGTAACTCAACTTATTTTATAAAAATACCATCATAAATATTATTTAAATATATTTCTTAAAAATCTAGATTTTCAACGCTAAGTGCATTTGACTGAATGAATTCTCTCCGAGGCTCTACAACCTCTCCCATTAACTTGGTAAACAGATCATCAGCATCATTTAAATCCGCAACTTTTACCTGCAAAAGCGTTCGGGCTTCAGGATCTAAAGTGGTTTCCCACAATTGATCAGGATTCATTTCACCAAGTCCTTTATACCTTTGTAAAGATAAGCCTTTTTCACCTTCACCCAAAATTGAGTTTAACAAATCAATTGGTCCATGAATTTTAACTTCTTTATCTTTTCTGATTAAATTGGCAGTCCCACTATAAATTTCCATCAAGCTTTCTGTAAATGATCCTAATTTCCGCGCTTCTCCAGATCTTAAGCAATTTCCATCTAATATGCGAACTTCCTCTACGCCCCTAACACTTCTCCAGAATCTCAAACCATGATCTTGTGTTGGACGACCTTGCCAACCACGCTCATATTCTAAACTTATCATATCTAATCTTTTAGCAACAGAATCTGCCGCTCCCTGAAGGTCTTCATCCAACACACCAGGAGCCATAATTCCAGAGATTGCTGACTGTTCTAAAATATTTTTGGGATAATGCGTTGGAAAAGCATTCAAAATCCTGCGCATATTGCGAGTTTCTTCAACTACTCTAGCAAGATCAGCACCAATTATCTCTTCCCCCGTTCCTAATCTTAATAACGCACCATCTAAACCTTGCTCAACTAAATAATCATCAAGAGCTGCTTGGTCTTTCAAATAGACTTCAGATCGGCCTCTTGCCACCTTGAACAACGGAGGTTGAGCAATAAATAGATGGCCCCGTTCGATTAGCTCTGGCATTTGTCTGAAGAAAAACGTTAACAGAAGTGTTCTAATGTGTGCACCATCAACGTCGGCATCAGTCATTATAACTATTTTATGATAACGCAATTTATTCGCATTAAATTCATCTCTACCTATACCAGTACCTAAAGCGGTTATTAATGTACCAATTTCTTGGGAAGATAGCATTCGATCAAACCTAGCTCTTTCCACGTTTAGGATCTTCCCTCTCAAAGGTAGAACTGCTTGGTTGCGCCTCGATCGTCCTTGTTTTGCAGAACCACCGGCACTATCTCCTTCAACTAAAAAAACCTCAGATAATGCTGGGTCTTTCTCCTGACAGTCAGCTAATTTACCTGGTAATGAGGCGATGTCCATTGCCGATTTTCGACGCGTTAAATCCCTCGCTTTTCTTGCAGCTTCTCGCGCCACAGCAGCCTCAATAATCTTACCAACCACATCTTTTGCTAAAGACGGATTTTCTTCAAACCATTCACTTAATTTTTCGTTCACAAGACTTTCTATTGCAGGACGTACTTCCGATGAAACTAACTTATCTTTAGTTTGACTACTAAACTTAGGGTCCGGGACCTTAATGGATAAGACACACGTCAATCCCTCCCTCGCATCATCTCCAGTAAAATTAATCTTTTCTCTTTTTGCTATTCCAGATGACTGCGCATAGGAATTTATAGTTCTAGTCAAAGCACCTCTAAATCCAGCCATGTGTGTGCCACCGTCTCTCTGAGGGATATTATTAGTAAATGGCAGGACAGATTCATGGTAACTGTCATTCCACCACATAGCGACCTCAACCCCAATGTCATCCTTCTCACCTGTAATGTAGATAGGTTCTGGGATGATGGAAGATTTTGATCTATCCAAAAATCTAACAAATTCTTTTACCCCTCCCTCATAAATCATCTCTGATTCAAGGTGCTCGACAGGCCTTTCGTCTTTTAAAATAATTTTTACACCAGAATTTAAAAACGCAAGCTCCCTTAATCTGTTCTCCAAAGTTTTAAAAACAAAGTCTCTATTAGAAAATGTATTCAACGAGGCCATAAATCTCACTTCAGTGCCAGTTTCTTCTGGAGCATCCCCTATTACCTTTAAATGATCGACAGTTTCCCCATGCTCAAAACGCGCAATATGAATTTTACCATCTCTCCAAATTTTTAACTCTAACCAATCTGACAGCGCATTTACAACCGAAACCCCAACGCCATGCAACCCTCCCGAAACTTTGTAAGAATTACTATCAAACTTTCCACCAGCATGTAGTTGCGTCATAATCACTTCAGCTGCTGAAACGCCTTCTCCCTCATGAATACCAACTGGCACACCTCGCCCATTGTCTCGCACCGAAACGCTTTCATCACTATGTATTGTAACCGATACAAAATCAGCATGCTTCGCTAATGCCTCATCAATGCCATTATCAACGACCTCATAAACCATATGATGCAAACCTGAACCATCATCAGTATCACCAATATACATGCCTGGTCGTTTTCGCACAGCTTCAAGGCCCTTTAAAACCTTAATAGATTCGGCACCATACTCTTCTTTTGAAGCTTCGTTATCAGACATATTGTTATTCCTTTTATCAATGCCCACAACATATGCTATTCCTAATAGAATGTCACGCATTTACCCGTGTGAAAAAGTCCAATTAATCATGAGTTTTTTTGATCATAAATTAAAGAATAAATATTTATTCTTTGTTAATTATTTTTGATAATCCATTTTCCTCAACAACCTCAAACTCATCAGCCAAACCATTTAATGATCCAAATAGATTTTGATCTGTTCCTGTCATAAAAACCTGGGCTTTTAGATTAACAATTTCATTATATAATTCCTGTCTGCGGTCATCATCTAAATGTGCTGCAACCTCATCCAACAGCAAAATCGGTGGATCTCCCACATATTCAGTTAACGACCATGCATTAGCTAATATAATACTTATTAAAATAGCTTTTTGCTCTCCTGTGGAACATTCACTGACTTCTATATTCTTATTTAAATAAAAGGCAGACATATCTATTCGATGGGGACCAATTAAGGTTCTACCTGCCATCATATCTCTCTGGCGGTTATCTCTTAAAGCTTTAGCCAAATCATTACTGTTGATTGAATTATCTAAATCTTGGCTATTTGTTAGAGATAGCTTTGCTTTTGGGAAAGATGGATTTAAATTTGTTAGTGATTTTCCAATTTTCTCAATAGTAAATATTCGGTTTTTGTTTAAATTAGCACCATCGATTGCCATCTTCACTTCCAACGCCTCATACCAGTTTTTATCATAAACTTTATCTTTTAAAAGTCGGTTTCTTTGCTTCAATAGTTTTTGAAAATTTATAGACAAGGAACCATGTTCAGGAATGAAGTTCAAAGTCATTCTATCAAGAAACTTACGGCGCCCATCAGCACCTTCAATCCATAACCTATCCATAGAAGGAGAAAGCCAAAGCATGCGATAAATCTTACTTAATGAAATTTGTGACTGTATTTTTTCATCTATTTTGACGATTCTTAAACTTTTATTATCTACATAAGTTTCAATTTCATGGGTTTGATTTCTATGTTCAAGTGTGGCCTTGACCTTCCAACCCAAACTCTCTGGAATTCTTGATATATCGTTAGATTTAGCATTTCTGATACCCCGGCCAGGGGCAAGTAAGGAAATGGCCTCTAAAATATTTGTTTTCCCAGCACCATTTTTACCATGTATAACAACGGAACTACCACTCATGGCCATTTTTGACAGAAGATGACTCCGAAAATGGGAAAAACTTAACTCTGAAATGAAAGAACTAGACACGCATTGGCATCACTACATAAATAGCTGAAGAATCTTCTCCTTCAGTTATCAATGCAGGATCCCCAGACGAATTGAACATAAAAACAGCGTTTTCACGATCAATTTGTCCTGCTATTTCCAACAAGTACTTAGCATTAAACCCTATCTCTAATGGCTCTTCCCCATATGAAACAGCTACTTCTTCATCCGCCGCACCATTATCAGGAGCATTTACCGATAAGATCAACCTATCTTCATCCAAAGCTAATTTTACTGCGCGTGATCGCTCAGACGAAACTGTACTAACTCTGTCTACAGCTTTAGCAAACTCATTTGCATCAACTTCTAATCTCTTAGTATTTCCAGTAGGAATTACTCTTGAATAGTCTGGAAAAGTTCCATCAATAACCTTTGATGTTAATTGTATAGTGGCTGTGGCAAAACGCACTTTAGTCTCAGAAACCGAAACTGCTATATCAACATCATCGTCATTTAATAATTTTCCCAATTCACCAACTGTTTTTCGAGGAATTATCACACCTGGCATTAGAGTTGCATTTTCTGGTAAAGAAGCATCAACTCTTGCTAACCGATGACCATCTGTCGCAACACATCTTAGCATTTGACCTTTCTCACCCTCTGCGACGTGCATGTACACTCCATTTAAATAATATCGTGTCTCTTCAGTAGAAATCGCAAATTTAGACTTATCAAATAAACGCCTTAATATATTGGCTTTAGCATTAAAATTAATTTCATATTCTGCCGATGCCATAATTGGGAAATCTTCACGTGGCAAAGTTGCAAGCGTAAAGTTAGAACGACCTGCGGAAATTTGTAGTCTACCTGATGTGCCATCGTCAGAAAGTGCCACCTGTGCACCATCAGGTAATTTTCTCACTATTTCATGAAGTGTATGCGCTCCAACAGTGGTTGCACCCGCTCTTTCTACATTCGCATTAACTTTATCCAAGACTTCAATATCTAGATCAGTTGCCCGAAAACTTGCGCTATTGCCCTCCGCCTCGATCAATACATTTGCTAGAATTGGAATGGTATTACGGCGTTCCACAACAGATTGCGCCTGTGACATTGCTTTAAGAAGTGCGCTACGCTCAATACTGACTTTCATAAAAACTCCTCTTAAAATACACCTCATAGCACATCCAAAAATGACAGATGTCTCGATGCTTTAAGTCACCTTATCTGATTTAGAGAAGCTGTGGTCAAGCAAAAGCCCACATATAACAAATTTATTTCCTATGTGTGTTCCTTGAATCTCATAGTCGATCTTGGGAAATCTAAGCCTCTAACATTCTTCTTAGTAACTCTACGTCTTCAGCAATTTGATTATCTATAGATTTTAACTCTTCGATTTTCTTAACAGCATGAATAACTGTAGTATGATCACGTCCACCAAACCTACGACCAATTTCTGGAAGTGATTTTGAAGTAAGTGTTTTTGCCAAAAACATTGCAACTTGTCTTGGTCGCGCTACACTTCGAGCTCTACGTGGGCTTAAAAGATCAGTCATTCTTAAATTGTAATGATCAGAAACTTTTCTAATTATCTCATCAATAGTAACTTTCCTATCAGATGCCCGTAATATATCAGCCAAGCATTCTTGGACCATTTCCAAATTCACTTCTCGGCCAACAAGAGAGGCAAAAGCAAATAATCTTGTCAATGCCCCCTCCAACACCCGCACATTTGTTGAAATACGGTGCGCCAGAAACTCTAATACACCTTCTGACATAATAACCTCAGGGTAATGCATAGTATGCTTCTCAGCCTTTGATTGCAAAATTCCAAGACGAAGTTCATAATCAGTTGGATGCAAATCAACGACCAGCCCCGATTGTAGTCGCGATTTTATCCGATCCTCTAAGCCATCAATTTCACCTGGGGCTCTGTCAGCCGAAATAATTATTTGTTTGTTTTGATCAACCAACGCGTTAAATGTATGAAAAAATTCATCTTGAGTGCTATCTTTACCAGCTATAAATTGAACATCATCAACCATTAAAAGATCAACTGATCGAAATAATTCTTTAAAGCTCAACATATCTTTAAATCTTAAAGCTTGCACAAATCTATACATAAATTGCTCAGCAGACAAATAGATCACTCTTGAAGCTGGATTTCTACGCTGTGTTTCCCAAGCTATAGCGTGCATTAAGTGGGTTTTTCCCAATCCAACTCCACCATATAGAAACAAAGGGTTGAATGTTACGGCACCCCCCTCAGCAACACGCCTCGATGCGGCATGGGCTAGTTCGTTTGGTTTGCCAATAACAAAGCTATCAAAAGTGAATCTCTTATCTAACGGCGCGACAGGTAATAAAGAGTTACTATCGTTGAAAGATCTTTCAGAAATTTGTGATGATTTATTCAAAATTTCTTTTTTTACTATGCCATTATTTTTGTCGATATGTTTTTTTGAAGAGACACTATCAACTTTAAATGCAACTCTATCAATTACGGTTCCTTCAGTAATGAAGTGGCGTTGAATCATCTCTCCATAATTTCTCAAGACCCACGTACCTATAAAATTAGTTGGAGCTAAGAAGTTTGCAACACCATCTTCTATTCCTTGAAAATTTAGAGGTTGGATCCAGTTATTGAATTCATTCTTACTCACTGTTTTTAGCAGCCTATCACACACACATTCCCAAATATTATTATTCATATTTTCTCGCTCATAATCTCAATATTGGCGCCAAGCCAAATCGCGTGCTTTCCAACCGGAAGAACAACCACGATGTTTTTCTAAATTCATATCCCCTTCAAATCCTTCCGCGACATTTACACATCTAATATTTTTACCTGAGTTACTCAGGTGATTAGAGAGTGCATTAGCGGCTTCCATTGAGCGAACCCCCGAACGGCATAAGAAAAAGATTTTATCTACCGGCTTACTGCCAATCTCTTCCATAAGCATATCAACGAATGAAGGGTTATAAGACATGTTTGGGTATTCTTGCCACTCAATAAAAATGGTTTGCTTACCCAGAGAAGCCAAATCAGGTACACCAACAAAGGTCCACTCTTCTTTAGTCCTAACATCAACAAGAAACGCAGTTTGGCGGCTGCTAAGCTCGGACCAAGCCTCATGAGGCAATGCCTCAGTTACGCTAAGTCCAAATGCGTTTCCCATTCAAGTCCCCCCAGACGTGTGAATCACAAGTATCATTTAGCAACAGGTTTACATCGGATACAACCAATCTTCGCACTTGACTCGCAACTTAGTTGAAAGCGAATCTAACATAGTAAAACCAAACACAATATGTTGTTGTTTAGTATTTTTCTAACACTACAAATTGCAATTATTTATTCAAAAAAAAAGCGTCCTTTAAAGGACGCTATTTCTAAATTACCAAATTAAATGATTTAAACGCTTAAAGCCTTCACTCTCGCAGACAGTCTAGACATTTTTCTGCTAGCTGTATTTTTATGCATGATTCCTTTAGTCACTCCACGCATTAATTCTGGCTGAACTTCTTTCAGTGCTACTGCTGCTAATTTCACATCACCACCAGTTATAGCTTCCTCAAGTTTGCGAAGAAAGGTTCTAATACGAGACCTTCTTGCTTTGTTCACTTCAGTTCTACGAGCTATTTGTCGCGCTCTTTTTTTTGCTTGGGGCGAATTTGCCATAATTTAAACCTTTATAAGATATACATAAATCTAAGATGTGGCTTCTATCGCCACAACTCAACTTAGTCAACCAGTACAATCATTCTATTTTGCACGAAAATGAGGCTCTCTCTTTTCTAAAAATGCCGCCATGCCCTCTTTTTGATCTTGAGTTGCAAAAAGCGAGTGAAATAACCTCTTTTCGAAGAGAATACCTTCAGATAATGATGTCTCCTCTGCTCTATTAACAGCTTCTTTCACTGCCATTACAGTCAAAGTTGACTTCTCAGCTATTTTTGCCGCTGCAGCTTTAGCTTCTTCAATTAATTTCTTTACTGGAACGACTCTGCTTACTAAGCCGCTACGTTCTGCCTCTACCGCATCCATAAATCGACCAGTTAAATGCATATCCATCGATTTGGCTTTTCCAACAAGTCGCGTTAAACGCTGTGTTCCTCCAATGCCAGCCACCACTCCAAGATTAATTTCTGGTTGTCCAAATTTTGCCGTATCAGAAGCTATTATAAAATCGCACATCATTGCCAACTCACATCCACCACCTAAGGCATAGCCCGATACAGCAGCTATAATTGGCTTTCGGCTTTTTGAAATTATAGAGTGCTCATCACCAAAAAAATTAGACTTAAACATGTCAACAAATGACTTTTCAGCCATTTCGGAAATATCTGCTCCTGCCGCAAAAGCTTTTTCTGAACCAGTTACGATTAATGCATGCACTCTATCATCACTATTCATTAATGTTACTGCACTTGCTAGTTCTCCAAGCATTTTGCTATTTAAAGCATTCAAAGCTTCAGGACGGTTTAATGTTATCACGCCAACGTGTTCTTCAATCTCTACAATCAATGTTTGGTAAGCCATTTTTACCTCTTAATTTGTTAATCGGTTAATTTACATCAAAACAGATTCTTTAAAATTAATCTATCTTTGACAATTATTACAAAAGAATGTCGATCTGCCTGCTTGAACAATTTTCTTTATTGTTTCACAACACCCTACTGTTTTACAACTATTTCCCTCACTATCATAAACGTTAAAATTATGCTGGAAATAACCCAGAGTGCCTTCTGTATTTTTAAAATCTTTCAAAGAGGAACCACCTGAAGAAATCGCTTCTAAAAGAACTTTTCGAATCGCTGTTGTCAAAAGTTCAATTTTATTTATTTTTATCTGACCAGCTAATTTCAATGGTGAAATACCAGACCTCCACAAAGCTTCACAAACATAGATATTACCTAAACCACAGACATGTCTTTGGTTTAGAAGTGCGGCCTTGATAGTAGTTTTACTGCCCTTAAACTTTTCAAAAAGAAAATCTGCATTAAATTGATTGCTTAATGGCTCAATACCTAAGTTTGAGATCATTTTATGTGTGCTTAGCTCCATAGATTTGCAAACGTCTATCGCCCCAAACCGCCTAGGGTCATTATAAACAACCCTTATGCCTTCTTCAAAATCAAAAATCACGTGATCATGTTTTTTAATTTCAGGTTGATTGAAATAAAAATTTTCATGGTTATTTTGAGCTTTTCCTTGATGAATTAAAACTCGTCCAGACATCCCTAAATGCATTATCATTGTTTCGCCCAGGGATAATTCAACTAATATATATTTAGAACGTCTATTTACATTTAAAACGACATTACCCTCTAATCTCTCTTTCATACCTTTCGGAAATGGCCAACGTAAATTTGGTCTATTTATGGTAACAGTTTTAATTAATTTTCCCGTAATTGCTGTCAGTAAACCTTGTACAACCGTTTCCACTTCAGGTAATTCTGGCATCAATCAATCCTTAAATCAGTATTTTTTCTTACTCTTAAACTTTAATATAATATATAGCTATATTAACAAATAAGCTAAAAATTAATTTGGAAAATCTACTTATATTTTCAAGTTTAAATTTTATTTTACGAACTATCTGAGCTAAAACATTCACATTTATGGTTTTCAAGCATATATGACTCTCAAACTGTTAGAAAGATATTAAATGTCCAGCCTTAGAAACACCACTCATTTTGGCAATAAAACAGTGGAAAGAAATCAAAAATCTGCATTAGTTAAAGAAGTTTTTACAAATGTTGCAAACAAATATGACATAATGAATGATGCAATGTCTCTGGGAATTCATAGAATATGGAAAAATGCGATGTTAGATTGGCTATCACCACGCAACAATCAGCATTTACTTGACGTAGCTGGAGGAACTGGAGACATAGCATTTAGGTTCCTGAACCGCGCTCCTTTATCAAAAGTAACAGTCTTAGACATGACAGAAAGTATGCTTATTGAAGGGCAGAAAAGGGTAGAGGCCCAAAAGTACCAAAATAACCTAAATTGGGTTTGCGGTGATGCGATGAATTTGCCTTTTGAGGGTAATTCTTTTGATGCCTATACGATTAGCTTTGGTATACGAAATGTAACAGACATCCAAAAAGCTTTATCTGAAGCATATCGCGTCTTGAAACCTGGGGGTAGATTACTGATACTAGAATTTAGTCAAATTCCAATTTCGAAATTACAAAAAATATATGACCTTTATTCGTTCAAAG
>Ga0209482_1000311_pt1 | contig 43703 bp, 54 predicted proteins | sample CoawatmetaG10DNA_FD_187512 | JGI IMG/M metagenome (GOLD analysis project Ga0209482, IMG submission 187512) | Marine microbial communities from the West Antarctic Peninsula - Coastal water metaG104-DNA (SPAdes) (version 2) | ecosystem: Environmental > Aquatic > Marine > Coastal ...
TTGCATCACTTGCTACTTTGAAGATCTGGTTAGGGTTGTCAGCAACGAAAGCTTTAACAGGATAGTTAGTATCCACGCTTACAGAGCCTGACCCGGGCCAGTAGTTAAGAAAGACCGGCTTTTTCTGGACCGAGTCTTGATATTCTACGCCCATAAGAACTCCCAACGCTTGCGTAGTACCACCATTGGTGGCACCCGCTTGATCAATAACACCTGCCGCCAAAGGGACAACGATGCTGTATTGAAAAATAGCGTTAGTATTGTTGGAAGCGATTTCATACTGAGTTACACCAGTAGAATTGGACGCTGAACCAACAAGTCCTACAGGACGAAGACCATAGGCAGTGTTTGAATTTGCCATAACAGTATTCTCCTATTGTGACGAGCCCTCATTTTCGTGGGCCGCCGAAAGTTACACGAGATTGACGATCCGGTTTGGAAATCGTCATTGATGAATGTGCGTTTTCTCGCATCATATCCGAATCCACTGCCTGCATCTGATCCGAACTTTTACCTGCAAAGTATGCGTTTCGTTCTGCTACAGTTTCAAGCGGTATACGGGCAAGAAGTAGTCCGCCTACTCCAAAAACACCTTCGTACTTACCTGAATCTACCGTTGGAGATTCAAAGTCCGGATACTCATCCTTACGGACCAGTTCCCAACCTTCTCTCATTTTTGCACTGATGTTCTTGCTATCATTAAAACCACGGGTTTCTGCCCGTATCCAACGATGCTTGTAACCATCAGGCGCAGGTGGTGCCTCTAACATGGACGGGGGAGCCCAAGGCTTACGCACCGCCTTTTTGCTCCGTTCTGTATTTGCGCGGGAAGTTCTTTTGATGGGCGCATCCAACTGTTCGTCTTGTTCACTCATTTCCAATTACTCCTTCACGTATTTCGCGTATTCTTCTAGCGGCACACCCAATTTTTTCGCAATTGCGACTTGGCTAGGGGTGAGTCTAACCTTTCTCCCACTGCTGCGCCCAGAATTTGTCCTACTAGCAGAAGCAACCGCCTGAGCGGGTCGTTTGCTCTGTTTACCAAGTTTGTGCGGAAATTCTTTCGCAATCCGTCGGTCTAACTCAGTATAGTAGTCATTTCCCTGCGGGTCAAATCCTTCGTCTTCCACTAATTTCTTGTGAATTCCAAATGCCGCATAGGTCATAACTTCATCTTGTCCAAACCAATCATTTTTAACAGCCCACGTTTCGGCTTTAGGGTCAGGTCTACGGGGTGCTTGAGTCTGCTGTGGCATAGGCTGTTGCAAATTAGCTTGCTGTTGAGCCTCGGCCTGCTGACGGTACCGATCCTGTTGCAGTTTAGCCTGACGAGCACGGTCATTTTCAATAGCCAAACCCGTAAGCTGTCGCTGCGCTTCAACCACGCCCGCAGTGTCACCTATCTCCATCGCACGAGTCAGTTCTTTCTCAGCACTGTCCGTTTGCGTAGTAACACGGTTGCTATACTCAGACACGTAGCTATTATCTAAGTTAGCCATGCGAGCTTTAACCGTCTGGTTTTCTTGTTGCACTTGTTTGGCGTAATTTACAGCTTCGCCCTCACGGCGCTCGGCTTCACGCATCTTCTTCGTTAAACGATCAATACGTTTTTGCGTAGCGTTTTCAGCCTTGTCAAATTGATCATCTCTATCTGAAGTCTGGTCGTCAGAATCTTCGACAGCATCAACCTCTACTTCTACGTCTACTTCTAGGTCTTCGTCACTCATACATCACCTTTAATAATGGAGAACATCTTCCGGATCTAAAATTTTGGCAAGGACCTCGTCATCATTAAGAATCCGAACCTCGCCCCCATCAATTGCAAAACGAGAACCCGCATAGCGAGCAAACATTACCCAATCTTTTTCTTCACACCAAGCACCTGACGGGAACTTATCAGGGTCTTTGTATGCAAGGGGTCCAACTTTAAGAACATAACCAACCTGTGTGGACACGGATTGCTCTTGAACTAGTTGATCTGGAAGATAAATACCACCTTCTGTTTGACCTTTGCCCCGGTACGGTAGAATTAAAATTCTCCAACCAGTGGGCGCAGGCATTTTATCTAAAAGGCTTTTACCAATATTTTCAGGTCTTAGGACGGGCTTATCTACATAAGCGTCTTTAAGGTTGTCTGCACTGGCGTCAGCAATCGTTTCCTTTTTAGGCTGAGTATCTTGCTTCTCAGACTCCATTTGGAAGGCGGCACTGGGTGCGGCAGACATGTCAATTTTTGACTTAGTCATATACTACGCTCCTGTTTATCTAGCAGGCTCTTGAGTTCCTGTTCTACGTGATTTAAGGATTCTAAATTCCCCATAAGCTCACGATATTGCTCCATCGATTTTACATTACCAAAGATCATAAGATCGCAAATAGCCTGTCTTCTCTCCCTGATAACTTTAAATACCGCCGTGACGGTAGAAATCTCATCCATTCTTATATGTCCCCATATTGTCTAAGAAAGTTGGATTTTATCCTATCATATCTTATACAAAAGAGGGAGGTTTTATATCATTAATTCAAAATGAGGCGCGTCTATAAAGGGCCTTCGGCCTTGAGACCGTCGGAGGTCAATGTAGCTATTCATGGCGTCTTCCATAGTCCCGCTCCAATCCCCGATGTTAGGCACCGTCCAAGCTGCGCCCCACCGAACTTTTACACCTGCAAACTTAGCGCCTTCCGCCATAGCGTCAGCAACCTCGTCATACAAGTTAAGCTCCCACGACCCTCGCGATCCGCAATAGCACATTAAGTCTACTGCAATGCCTTCCAGATGTTTGGACTTCATTGTTTTACTAGCCCCGGATTCTACCAAGCTCTCTTGCTCGGCTTCGGTACGCAAACCACAAATAACTCCGAAGTCCTGCTTAGTAACGTCAATAGCATAATTAACTACAGATATTAACCGATCATCTACACCTTCTAAACGGTCTACGCTTCGTTGCGATAACTTAAACTTGCTCATTTTTCTCTTTGAACCCCTTTGACTTTTTCCGCCGTGCGCATAGCGCCCAGTCCAAGCATTCCAAGAAGAACGCTAGAAAGAAGAGAACTGTCTACTTTAGGTACAACAAACCAAATACCTAATATAGGTGCTAAAATTGTAGAATACAGCAGAGCGAACCCGCAAATCCATCCAATAGCCGGTCTCCATCCGGCTACGAAAAGACTCTTATGAGCCGCCTCAACCGCATTAACTTCCATCTGCCCCTTACTAAGCTCTAAGGCATGTTTTTCGGAAATAGTAGCAATCTCGTGAGCTAGAGCATTACGCTGATCTTTGTCTTCTACAATTTTTCCGAGAATCCCTGTAATCGGTCCTATTAAAGCGGATAACATTTAACCACCTCCGGCGCGTTGTATGGACCCTATTCCTCGCAAAAAAGGATTGGCAAAGGGATCACGTTCGTCTACTTTGTACTCAGTCTGACCATAGCTCCGAGGAGCAGAATATGGGTTAAACACATTAGACTCTAGCGCAGTAAGTCCGGTAGCACCATAAGACCGTCCGTCACCACCACCGGTTGGGAGCTCACCAAAAGTGGGCGATATCCGGTCGTCTCTAGTGTAGGGGTTGTACTTACCACTGTCCGTCTGACTCGCAAGATCGCCAAACTCAGGCGCTATGACCTCGTTCCCCGCCAAACCTCTGCCAGTGTTAGCCCGGATACTCATTCCAAAATCACTATTCATTGCAAGGTCCAAACGGGACTTTCTTTTTTCTAGCTGCGCGTCCAAATAAATAACATCCGCCGCGTCGGCGGCGGCTTTTGAACCGTACATTACACCGTCCAAACCCATAGTCGGAACTTCCTGAAAAGGAACCGGGTCGAAAACTGGATCGGAAACTGGATCGGAAACAGTATTTGCAAAAGGGTCGGGGTCAGGGTCAGGCGCGGTTGTAGTGTCCGCAACTACCACCGGTTTTACAGCATCAATAGCCGTACCGTCCCCGGGAACTACCACCGGCTTTACAGGATCAATAGCCATACCGTCCCCGGGAACTACGGCTACCGGAAGAGGTGGCGGCGTTGGAGGGATAGCTACAAATGCGGGGGGAGCAACGGGTTCAACAACGGGGGCGGGCTCTGGATTTTCAAAAGGATCAACGGGATCAACGGGATCAACCACGACCGATGGGGGCGGTTCGGGACGTGGGGGCGGCGTTGAAATAGGGTCCGGATTTTCAACATTAATCGGCAAAACAGAGGCCGCGTTATTATGAGGTCGCTGATAACCGAGCCCCGAAAGGCTCCCTATCCCCGGATTTGAAACCCCATAAGCTAATGTATCGTACAAGGTTAGTTTTTGTTGGTCGGTCATGTCGTATATATCTAGACCGTCTTTTATTTCCTTGGACAGGGGATGAAGATCTCGGGCATTAAGTGTACCCGCCGTACCGTCTTCGTTGAAAAGATCATCGGTATCTCTTTCTTCATATAATTCAGTACTGGTATTACCGGTAGCATCTAAGACATTTTCTTGCGGATCAACTAATCCATCTGGCCCAAATAAAGGCTGAGTCTCCGGCGCTAAACTAGCAATACCCGTGTCAAAAGTAGCCGGTGCAGGTTCAGGGGCAAATCCCACCACCTTGCCATCGGGCCCGTATTGGAATTGTGAAGGATCAAAACCAAACATATTCATCTCTTAATACTCCAATTACCTAAAAAAAACAGTTTCTACTTACAACCTATGTAGCTTCCGCCTCTTTTAGCCGCGCCCATTCCACGAGCCGTAGCCGGACCCATGCCTTTAGGAACTGTAACCGGAGCAGTTTTACCGTAAGGTATACGGCCCTGACCCTTAATCTCTGCATATTCTACCGCTTTAGGTGCTTTTGTTGGATTCATAGCCATTCTACTGTCCTCTTTGTTTAATAAGTTCACGTTCTCTCGCCGCATCTATCCGCGCTTGAGTCTGTCGTTCTTGTGCATTAATGCGCTCACCAAAGTGTTCTTTACGCATATTAAGTGACTCTTGATCAAGTGCAAGCTTGCTCTGGTCAAGCTGTGTATCAGCTTGTTCCGACTGCGCTTTAATCTCCAATTCCTTCTCTTTCAAAGCCAACAAGGGGTCCGGCGTAGCCTCTGCCGATCCAGAAAGTTGGGCAGAAAGATCCTTAACCATCTGCATTCCTTGAGCCACAAACTTTGCAGTCATAGCTTCAATCTCAAGCATTTCTTCGGGACTAGCCGGTTTCCCGTCTCGAACCTCCAACTGCTGCATGTACGCAACCGCCGCCTGCTCTCTTGCCGCAACCTTTACATGTTGCATGATATGCTTCTGTAAAGAAATAGCTACCGGCGGCAACGTAGCAACCATCGGCGTTCCACCAAATATAAGGTGTGCCATGATATGCGACTGATGATCCTGACCCTCAAATGCTTCTAAATCCATCATGTCCAAAGCATTAATGTTCTCTTGAGCCGGGTCCGTGGGCGTCGGTTCAGCATCCGGCAACGACTTCATCAATCGATCTACATCGGTCACGCCCAACGCTTCATACATATCACGGTAAACTTCGTGCATGTTATGCAACTCGGGAGCAGCACCGGCTAACTCTAACTTAGTCTGTGCCAACGTAATGCGCTGTGCCTGACTAAATACGTTAGGGTTGCTAACCGGAATAATGTCAACGCGCTCGTCAAAGTCCGATGCCATAACCTGCGAATCTTCTCCCGCAACAGCATACGGGTAAATCTGAGGAAGGCTCTCACCCATCACGCGACCTAGAATCTTAAACTCTAACCGCATGGCGTAGTGCAATCTCTTATGAACAGCACTCATGACCCGTGAGCCCTGCTCCAACATGGCTATAGTAGTACCTACCGCCGCGTTCTGATTACCATCACCTACCTTCAAATCTGTAATAGTCGCGAACCGCTGTCCGGCGTCCACGACAAAACCCAATAGCTGAAACAACGTCTGATCCGGTCCCTTGAACGGAAGAGGCATCAAACTATCACGGATCGCGCCTCCCGGTGCATCTACGTCACGGAATTCACCGGGCTGTAGCGGCGTGTCGTCATCTCTAATTCTCATACCCCGCGCTTTAAATCCTGCGGGCAAGTTAGACAGAGTTCCCGCATCGATAAGCTGTCGAAGAGCCGACGTTGCTGTGCGAGACAGACCACCAATTGTGTGGATCAAACCTAGTCCGTAAAAACCAAAACCGGGCAAAAACTTATAGTGAACAAAATATTGAATCTTACGTTTCTTCTCGTCGTCTTCGTTGTAGTTGCGACGAATAGCAAGAATCTGTCCATTGTCCTTAGAAATAGTTACAACATACGGGATCTTAATGCCCGTAGGCTCACCATCTTCATCAACGTCTTCGTAACCTTCTAGGTCTAAATCGACGTGGCACTCTAACAAGGTGCAGTCATAATCAATCTGCGACGGCTCAAAACCATCAATCAGATCAATCTCATCGGAAATAGAGTCCAAGCTAGACTGAGCCGGGATAACATCTATGTCCAGATAAAAACCCGACACCTGTTGCTTGCGCAGATCGTTAAGCGACGTGCGAAGTACTTGGGTAATATTAGGACACGTCTCTAAGTCAGAGGTCTCATAAGGTACGACAAGATTCTCAGCCGGAACGAACTTACTGACAGCACGGCCCAAGTTCTCATCATAATAAACTTTCTTAAACGTACTACCGGCCAAGGGCAAATAAAACAACATCTGGTCCATGTCCGGCGTATATTCTTCCATCACATTAGTAATGTAATAGTTCATGAACTGCTTAACGCGCTGAGACTGATTCAGCTTCTGACGGGTTTCTTTACCCATAACAACAGTTCGTACTGGACCGCTAGGCGGTAAAAGCTCATTGAAAGCTTGCGCTTGAAACTGTGTGGCCGCTTCACCCAACAAAGGATGTGTTACGCCCGAGGCTCCTCGAAAAGGCTCAGTACGCTCTTGGTAAGAAAAACCTAACAACTCTAAACCGTTAGCATAAGTCTCTTCCCATTCTTGACGACTAGATTTATTGGCGTCAAATTCCCCTAATAGATCTCCTGCAATACGACCCAACTCACGGTCAGGCATCTCTTCGGCTAAGTTCATGTAGAAGTCGCCACCAAACCCGCGCTCGTCCTGCGGGTCGAAATCAACCATAACGCTGCCGTCTTCGTCCAAAGTCATCTCGACATCACCGTCCATAGACAGGTCCATACCAAGCATTTCCATGACATTGTTTTCTGAATCAGGTAGCTCTAGCTCAATCTCGGCTCTTATATCTTCTTCCAGTAACTGAGATGGAACATTGCGGTCCATCAAACTTCCTACTGGTTTGTTATCTTCTGCCATTTCTTATTCCTCTGGAGAACGATCCAATATAATGTTTAGTTGTTCTAATGTTTCCGGGGGTAATTTTGATACGTCATCTTCAGACGATATAGGTGCGCCCGCTTTTCTGAGCAACGAGGCCATAGCCGCATTTTCACGAACCATTGCTTTTTGTTCTTTTTGAGACTTAGGCGCATCCATAACGGGACTAGACGAGGTACTGTTTATAATGGTTTCAATAAGTGAACCTAAACCTTCTTCGTCAGCTATTGATTCGGCGTCCGGGTCAACAATCTCTATTTCCGGACCCTGCTCGCCCATGTCGATACTATCCTCGTCGAAAGGTATCATCATCTCCATAGACATTATACCCCCATCACTAGGCTCTTTGTCGGGGGTTACAGATTCCGGTTCCTCAAGGTCTGGCATAAGTGGCGTCGCTACCGCCGATCCAAACGGGGACATCGGTGAAACAGGTTGAGATGGCGTCATCTCAGGCATATTAAAACGCTTTAAACTACCATAATCCTCCATTGGGGCCGGGGGTTCCATTGGGGACACTTTGGCCGCTTTGGCCGCTTCGACCGTTGGGGACGGAGTTGACACCCGGGCCATCGGCGATTCAGGGTCCGGAACCCCATAGTAAGGCTGTTGGACCGGAGTCCGCATCTGCATTCCCGCCATACCAAACGGCATCATCCCGAATTCAACCTCTTCCTCATAAGACATGGGTGCCATAGGTGCCATAGGTGCCATAGGTGCCATAGGTGCCATAGGTGCGGGAGGTGCAACTGACCCCGGGACATTTTGTGCATACGATTGTGCGAAACTCGGCTTGTTCAAATCCATAATTTTTCCGTAGCTTTATAGCAATGCGAAATAAATGTCAATAATACACCGTTATCTTACCAGATTTCATTATTTTTTTCCGGTGTCCACGACGGAATCTGCTAAGATTTCTGAAGCAAGCTTTTGTTCAGCAAGACGACCTTTAAGCCCCTGATCCATGAGACTGCGCGGTCGATCTCCCGTATATCCCTCTTCTCGCGAGTCTCTAAGGTCAAGGTACCGTGTCTTTAGCTCTTCTGCGGTGATTTGTGGAATATTGCGTTGATATTCAACAATGTCTGGTAGGTGCTCGGCATAATCCAGATTGATTAATGTCCTTGGCTCGGCGGTACGCAGGCGTTTATTAAATGGAAGTTTTTCGGGGTTAGATGTAGAATCCTTCATAAAGTAATCGGTGTCGTAGCCGTAATCAGGAGCGTTAACAAGTTGCCCAAATCCCATAGCAGTAAGAGAAGGCTCTGTGAGTAGCTCCTCTCGACGCTTACCAAAAGTGCTGTCGGTTACACGCATTTTATAAAGGTCAGCTAAAAGTTCTTTCTTAGTAGGAGTGTCTTTTAAATCAAAAAAGTCTGCTATACCACCCATAATGGTATCTTGCGTATCTTCATTTCGAGGGCCACGAAGGCCTTGAGCAAACTCGTTAAAAACCATTTGAGAGGGTATCGACTTGTTAGCGTCCAGACCACCACTTTTATAAGGGCGCTCTGTAACATCCAACAAAACATTTTTTTCTAAACCTGAAGGTAGCTCGGCGTCGTAGCCCCTTGTTAATTTTAAATACGAAAGCTGAGTGTCGATACTCATCTTGTCTGTCTCAGGGTCTTTCAACAAGTCATCACGATATCTTGAAGCGTAGACCATTAACGCTTTTTTATACTCTAAAGGCGTTTGAGCGTTTATGATTTCCATTGTGTAGATGGGCTTTTCTTCTTTTACCCCAGAGCGATGGTAAAACTCGTGAGCCATTGTTTGAGGGTCCATGCCCCCCGACCCTATTGTAAATATCTGATCCCCTTCGGTAAACATCTCGGGATTGCTAGAAATATCTGGCGTCGGGCTATCACCAAAAGCCTTCTCGTATTCGGCCATGCTTTGGTAGATTTGATCCATCTGATGCTCGGCGGGGAAAAAATCAGGAAGACTACGGCCTCCTCTTCTTACCTCCGAAAACCGCCTGTCTCCAACTATTTCAGGAAAATACAACCCGTGGGTATTGGAGCGTTTGTCGCCAGTATCCAGAGAAGTAACCCTTTCCATATCAATAGGAAGAGAATAACCAGACCGCTTTGCAGTTTCCATCTCGGAATCGACATTCGCCATACTCATGGCTTGAAAAGCATTGGTGGGGTCTAAGTCATGTGCATAAGCAGCGTCTAAGGCAGCCTCATACGTGCGGCCTCCGACTCTATCGGGATAATTTTCCGCCATGTATTGTTCAAACCGGTCCCGGCTTTCAATGTTGTTTAAATCACCTTCCGGCGATTTTGCGTAAACCACCATTTCCTCTTCGCCAAGAGGTATAGATTCTGCGCTAGTCACTTCTTCGTTAGCCATAAACGGGACCTTGAATTGTTATCAATAATATGCAGTCATCCTAACAGCTTTTTCCTCGTCATCCCAATCATCCGTTGGCAACCTAACAAAGTTCCCCTGACGATACCGCATCAACGCCTGTGTCATACTATCCACCAAATCGTCATTCTCACCGTTGGGAAATGCTGCGACCTCCTCTATCAACTCGTCTGCAAATACGGTATCGGGGGCCCAAACCATCCCCGCCTCAAATAATGGCGACACCGAATGAACCCGCGTAACCTTATCGTTACCCCTAGACGGCGTAAAATTTACCACGGGGACCCCCATGTTTCGCAACTCCTGCGTCAATGGCGTACCACTCGCCTTCGCCTCCACAATTACTGTGTCGGGGTCCCAGAATTGATACTCCTCCAAAGCCTTAGCTTTTAACTCCGGAAAATCCCATCGACCCTTTTTGCTGTCCAATAAAATTAATGCCGGAGTCCCAGACTCATTAGGGTAAAAAACACCCCACGTCGTTATCGCACTGTAATCCGCCGTCTGCTTCTTACTAAACGCCGTATCGTAACTCTGTATCACATACTCCAAATTAGGGACCGCTTCAGGCTCCCACACCTTCCACCACTCACGCTTAATGATCGCATTCTCTTCACCCGTAGGATTCTGCTGATACTGAGCGTTCCACTTACTATTGGGAATAGAAGCGCGGACCGCGGTCAAATCATCAAGACTCCAGTACTCAGGCCAACACGGAGTCCCATCCTCAAAAATCGCAGGAAGCTCCACAACCTCCCATTGGTCCGCCAACGGGTCCTTCGCCATAGCCTTCAATAACTGGCCCGTCATGTCCTTCTCAGACCATCTAGTCTGAACTATGACTATTGACCCGCCCGGCTGTAAACGCTGTCTAGGGCCACCTGTGTACCAATCCCAAGCATCGTCAAAACCCGCCGCCGACATCGCCGTCTGCTCCGAGTGAGGATCATCAATAATAATTAAATCACCACCGCGTCCCGCCAAGTTCGACCCGACGCCCACGGCATAATACATCCCGCCCGCGCTCGTATCCCAACGACCCGAGGCCTTACTGTCAGAAGCCAACTTAACGCCGTCAAAGACCTCCTTGTACTCTTCCGTCTCCAAAAGGTTCTTAGTCTTACGTCCAAAGTTAACCGCCAACTCAGTCGTGTGCGTCGCCTGTATGATCTTCATCTTCGGATTACGGCCCATCATCCACGCAGGAAAGAGAAAGGACGCAAACTCACTCTTCGTGTGCCGCGGGGCCATGTTGATAATCAAGCGTTTTAGCTCGCCGCTCGCGACCCTTTCTAACTTGTCCGCGATAATTTTGTGATGGCGGCCTGCAATAAAATCGGGCCACATATTTTTTACAAAAATTAAAAAATCTTTTTTACATATCTCGTTTTTCTTTAGCTGCGCTAATCGCAACTCAAGCTTCAATTTCTTCTCATCTAAACTACTGGTAAATGATTCTTCCATCAGGGGACCCTAGTCAATTGTTCCACGTGGAACATGTCAAATGTATGCGATTTTAGACGCTAATATAAGACAGTTAACACTCATATGGAATCTTTATTAAATGTTTGTGCGAAACATGGTACATGCACCCGGTCCCACGACGGCGCGGCCCTCGCGCTGTGGCGCGTGTTCCACGGATCCCAGACCCCGCCGAATGACCCGATCTGCGGGGGACCCGAGCGATTTACACGGCATGCGGCGCGGGATTGACGTGGCATGGCCCACGGTCCGCGACACTGCGACCGCGACACTGGGCCCAGTAGCCACGGCCCGCGATTCCGGCCCATAGGTTTGAGCCACTGGCCGCGGCACAGGGCGCGGCGGGTTTAACTGCGAAACACTGGGCGGAGTTATCCACAACGGGATTTTGAGGCGTTGATCGTTTTTTGAGCGGGTCAGCGTCGCAACCCTTGGTATCACTCAATTGTAGGGTTGAGACCTGGGGCGGATAACTAAGTGGATAACTAGGCAAAAAAAAGGCCGCAATCGCGGCCAGTAGTAAAGGAGAAGGGTTAACTGTGGGTATAACCATCGGGCTCTATGCCCAGCCAGATACCCCCGTCGCGGGGTTGAATCATGACGCAACCATAGCCGGCGTGAACACGGCGGCGAAAAGTCCGATAATCAGCGAGACAATTGGCGGACGCTTGGCGCAACCATATTCGTTTAACCGCCTGTCGCTGTTTTTTCGTTAAGGTAATCATCGTTCGATTACCTCTGCCAGTGCTCGCGCCGCAGTTTGAATATGCGCCGTGATAACCATCGGCGAAATACCCGCGGAATTCTCTCTGGCTACTTGGACGTGCCACGCGATGTCGTTAAGCTCAGTTTGAACGACCGCCAAATGATCCGTAAAGGTCGCGGATTTTTCTGTAATGTCGTCGATTAACTCGGACAGATCGTCAATATAAAAGGACGCCATGCCTCTGATAATAGTGGTCGCGACATGGTTGCCGTTGGGCAAAGTTCCAAAACCGTGCAGGATACTTTGCGGCCAATGTTTTTGGATGTATTCCCGCGCCAGTTCCCGAGCTTGCGTTTCCGCGTCGATGGAATAATTTCGACCGACAGTGAGCGAGCCCGCGCATGCGAGAGCTTTGAGTCTCGCGCCTTGGTGATCGGTGGGTCCTAAGTACTTTATTTCGATAGCTTGCGACATAATTTATTGCTCCGTAGTGAGGCGGGTAAATCCCGCCGCCGTATGAGAGTATATAAGAGTATATGTTAAGAATCAAACAGGCATAAAAAAACCCCGCCGAAGCGGGGTCTAGTACTACGGATTGTTTACGCGTCGGGCTCGAGGTTGGGGCTGGTTAATTTGGCCGCTAGATTCCAAGCCATAAAAGCGCATGTATTAGCGACAACGGCCTCGTTGCCATGGAACAATGCGAGATAATCCTGTAATGCTTTCATATCGTCCGGTGTGGCAAATAATCCTACTGGTTCGATTTTCATTAGTTGACCTCCAGTTTTACAGTAATTTCGCCGCCCGACGCCATTTCTTGTATGACCTCGCGGACCTTCTCCGGTAAATTGTTGTGATCATCGCAATCATTTATTGCGTCAACAACCGCGGTATCGATATCATCGGCGTAATCAGAAATATCGAAATGGTCGGTAAAAACGTCGGACCAATCCACATAGTCGTCAATATCAAAGTTTTCCATCATATCGGCAAATAACTCATTAGGCGTCAGATGTTGGCCTATTTCGAAGGTATGCGCCATGTAATCGTCAATTTTAACTTTAACTAAAGCGTCGAGCTTTTCATTTAAAATACCCATTGTGGCGTCGGCCATACGGGTATTTAGGCTCTCGTGAAAAGTAACCGCGTTATTCAGGATACTTATTTCCAATTGATCATCTTCTGCGCGGCTCTCTAAGTTATCTAAGGCCATTTTATGACACTTATATGCTGTCAACTTGTCATTATTTGTTGCAGTAATGTGATCGCTCAACGCGGCAATTTCTACCTGCAACTCTAATTTGTCCATTTGATCCAATTCGGCGGCAGTAGAAAATTCATTCTCATTATAATTTTTCATGGTGTTACTCCGTAGTAAGCGCGGGACCATCCCGCTGTATGGGATTATATGAGAGTACAGTATTAAATGCAAATCACTCCCAACCGTCTAACCGTTTAATTGCATACAACGGGTCACTGGCTATGTCGGAAAGCGTGGTACTACTAATAACGCTATGCGTGGTATCGCCATTAGAATCTATAAATACGGCGTCAAATTGACCCACATTTTTGCGCCTTATTTCGACGATGGTCGGCTCGGGTAAGGTATTGTCTCGGTACTTATCTTGACTAAAATATGTCATGTTTAGCCTCCTATGGCTATAATTTTTGAATCAACGACAAAACCCGAAGTGTCTTTTTTTGCTTTGCCCTTCGCCAGTAGCCCTATAATAACGCCTCCCGCCTGCACGTTTATTATGTCCGACCGGTCGCCATCGATAACAGTCTGCCCTTCCCAAGCGGGCGGCAATTCATTACGGAATACGACTGCCATGGGAGTACCTCGCGGCCGTTTATCTACACTTTTTTGGTATTGGTCGCGACCGCTATAACTGAATATTAAATTATAGTTCGGCGGAGTCCTGCCAATGCGGTCAACTCGTTTGGTGTAGTCGTAAAAGTTTAACGCCGGAAACGCTTGCGGGATGCCATGATTCTCGTAATCAATATCGGAAATAGTATTTAACCGGACCCAACCCGTTACGTTTTGTTTTTCGCATAGTTTGTCAAAGTTGGTAAGCTCGGCCCGCAACTGGGAAAGAAAACCCTGACGGTCCGACAAATAAAAGTCAGTTTTGTTTTGTCGTGCAGTTGCCACGTTTTTAAACGCACCCCGCCCGCTCGACTTTAGACATGTTTCAAAGCATCCGGCCGCCTTACTGCCCGCGCATATTTTGCGGTCTGGCATTAATGACAGACTAGCGACGCGTATGTTTCCGCCACGCTTAATTGTCTTTTTAATTTTAAAGTTACTGCCCGTCGTGTTAAGTAATTTCATCTTAATTGACTCCGTAGTTGTATAAGATATATCGCATACTACCTAACAATAAAAAGCCCGTCAACTATAACGGGCTTGCAAACGTATCCGGTTACATGCCCGGCCTCTCTTAATTAGTCAACCGGATCGAGTAACTGCGATTTAATCAAACGTAAGTCCCGCCTTCGGGCCTCAAAAACTTTTACACTGTCGGGGCAATGCAGTTCGTCGTCGATCAAATCGTCGTGATGTTCTATAGCATGATCAATTGCAACCTCTAGAGTATTTTTACTTGAAAGGGGTAGCGTGAGTGTAAAAGTTATTTCGGATGGCTCGGACGACTCTAATACGGCTAGTCGTCGCTCTACCCGTTCCACATCGCAAAAAGACCAATGACTATCTTGTTCTAATTTGTCGATTTTATGCCCTTGCGTAATAATTGACGCCGCTAGTCGCTCGAGCTTAGAAATTCTATTGGCATCTCTCATTGCTATTATCTCGTTTTCGTGCGCTCGTTCTTTTAGAGCATCAGTGCGCTCTACACTTAGATCAAACCTCTCACTTAGATCCAAATAGTATTGTCTTGATCTATCTAGGTATTTCTTTATCGCTACATCTATGGTTTCCGTTATTTCTTTCATATTTATTAATCCGTAGTTAACATGGGTGAAGTCGCATACTACTGCACATAAAAAAGCCCGTCAACTAAACGGGCTATTTATTTTAAGCAGGCTACCTTCGCTTTCGCTTTCGCGGTGCTTTCTTTTTTGGTGGCGGGGCCTTATTAATTTCGTCAACCGCCTCCGAACCGTATAACAATCGCGCTATTAAATTAAGCAAAAACATTATTTAACCGCCTTGAGGCCCGACCGAGGTTTAGCCTTTGCCTTTGCTTTTGTTTTTGTTTTTGGTTTACGAGGGGGTGCAACATTGACCGTAGGCTCAATAGGTTCTTCCGGCGGTGATATATAAGGTTTGTTTAGAAAGTCGCGCAACATTTCAAATAGTTTAAGCATTGGATACTCCGTAAGTAAGTTATTAGATATACGATAGTATGCGATTAAAGTGGACAAATCAAGCTAAACACGTCGTGCCAGTTGAAGGGTTGTACTTGAATCATTGCCGGTTCAGTTTTAAGACCGTCAAGTTTAACGTCGATAGCCTGATCGGCGCGGTATATGTGCAGTTCTGATTTCTCTAAATTGTTCTTTTGTTTCTTTACCAGTATCCAACTACTACTACCGCCGTGCTTTGTAAGCCAACTAACTTGGTGGGGTCTGAGGCTAACGGCATTGCCCGTAATAAACTTCAACTCCACCATATGGAACAGGCCCGCTTCGTCGCAGATCAAAAGGTCGGGTACACCCGGGACTGCGGTGGACTCAATCCTAGTGAATATGAGTCGCCTCAACTTCGATGTCTTCGCCGCCGTCTTCATCTGTAGATAGAATGCGGCCTCGCGCTTTGTCGCGGTTGTCGGCATTGTCTGCGGATTCGGGGGTGATGTCGATTGTGACTGGCGCATATTGATCCTTCAATTCATTGAGGGCTTTTTCAACTTCTTCTTTGCTCATGCTGTCGATACTACCGTGGCGTATTTCAGACTTGCTTACATAGATATCGCCGTGCGCTTGACCGCGACGATACTCGGCCTGTACCGCCGCAGAGTACGCGCCGTTCTTTATGGCTAGGTCTCGAATACCCTGTAAGTCTCTCAGGTGGCGTTGAAAGGTTACGCCGAATTTCTCGTCGAGTTCATTGCGATAGCTTTTAATGGCATTGACGACATGGGGGGATATATGGGGGTTGGTAAGTTCGTAAGCCCGTGTATGAGCAGATCCGGCAGGGTAACCGGCATTGATGGCGGCCTCGCGCAAAGTTATCTGACCGTCTTTGCTTACAAGTTCTTTAACAAACAATTCCTGCCGTCTTGTAAGTACCGATTGTTTACTCGATTTAGGTCGGCCAACTCTTTTCTTTTCAACAACAGGGGCTGACTTGGGTAGTGCTTTCTTCGCCATACTATTCTCCAGTTAATGCAAGATAGTTTACTGAAAACCCGCCGTATGTATATACCCAAGTATTATTCTTTTCTTTTTCTTTTTAATTTTGAGAGGGCTTAACGCAGAATCGTTTATATTGTCTAAAGTTACATATTTATTTGAAGACGTGTAACCATTTATGTCACCGCTACAACCCTCTTGTTTGCTGACATCTGCCTCCAAGTTACACCGGTTACACCGGTTACACCTATATTTTACCTTTTTTATTTTTTTATAATTTTGACTCTATATAGGTAACGGCGTAACAACGTAACCATTTAACGCAAAAAGGGCCCTAAAAAGGAGCCCTGAGCCGCGGTTCGTGATCTAAACGAGGTATCCCCCGACAGGTAGACCGTGGGTTAAGGTTAGCTCCAGATTGCATAGAGGAGGATAAACAGGGTAGATGATGCGGATGCCGTGAATAGTATGCCGCCGATTGTATCTTTTTTGTAGTATGCCGCGGCGAACATTGCGAGCGAGTTAAAGAGCGTGAAGGTAAAATAGAGTTGGTAGATCATGCGTTTGTTCTCCTTATTCGTGTGGCGCGATAAGTGGACCGAGCCCGGTGTTGAGGGTGGGTTTGTCGTCGATGTCTTCTTCTTCTTCGGGGTAGGGTGCGTAGACGCCTTCGCCTTCAAAGTAGTCACTGGCATCGGCGTAGGGATCGTCGGTGATACTGCACGGCATGCGTCCCATTATGCCGTACCCCTTAGATACACGGTCAGGTCGTCCATCTCAGTCCACTCTACGGTATGGCTAGTAACAGTCTGTTTGTCCCAGTCTTTTTGTTTGTGCCCGTTCGGATCTTTAACGAAACGACCATTTTTGTGTTTTTTCCACGGGTATTCGTATGTCGAGTAGGTGAAGGTAGGCCATTCGAGGTGATCATTTAAATCGGCGCTTATTCCGTACTCTCTTTCCATGTAAGCTCCGAGGGCCATCATTACTTCATACTGGTCTAACGTGATTTTTACGGACATTTTAAGTTTCCTCAAGTGGATTAAATAAAGCATTAAAATCTTCGGGCAACATGCCTGAGATCAAGAATTCCCGTTCGTCAGGGTTTAGGTTGGGCATGGCATCTTGTATGAGCATGCCGTTTTTCCAGTCATTAAGTTGTTTCTCCGTCACATCCAGTGCCATCTGGTTGCGCTTGCCGTTAGGTCCTACAGCGTTGATCATCATGCGTCGTCACCTTCCGGCGGCTCAATTGCAGGGCATTCTTTTTGCAAACGAAGCCAATCGTTTTTTGACGGCGTGGACACTTTAACGCCGTGATCTGGACAGGCAAATACTTTCCACACCAGTTGCCTGCCTTCTTCTGTTTGCATAAGGTCTATATTCCTAAAATCTAAGTCCTGCTCTATGTCCGTTAACTTGTCTTTTACTGCGTTCTCGGCGGCTCGCATGCAACAATACAGGGCCTTAAAAGAACTGTTCTGGTACTCGCCGCGATAGACCTCAACTTCATCTATGCGGACAATGGGTAAAAAAGTATCCTTGTCGTCTTCATCGGCGTGGCGCAGTATAAGGTCTATCATTTCACAAACTCCTTCGTCAGTTTAATTTGAGTTACGGCTTTCTCAATTGCTACTAAGTTCTTGAATCGGATCTCATGTTTGTCATTTACAAAGCCCGAGATGGTGTTACGGGCAAGCCCGGATAGTTCCGCGACACGGTCACGGTTTCGGTTCTGGATAATAAATACTCGAAGTTTAAACACAATGTTTTCGAGGTCTGATAAGTGCTTCAAATTCTATCTCCGTAGATATGTGAAGCGCCAGTATGAATATGGTATGGGAGTTTGTCAACCCAGAGGGGGATAAAGATGCGGTGGTGAGGTAAATTGTCCGGAATGAATACTAACTATGGGGGCCGGAGCTTCATCTACCCTATTTTATAAACTCCTCGGAGAGAAGCAGGAACCCCCGACGCCACCGCTCGCCGGGTTTTTTATTCCCCCTTGTTTTATGCCGCGCATTCCACGCGGCTTGTTTGTCGCAGACTATCAATCCTGCACCGTATACAAATACACAAAAAACACTTAAAAACAAAATAGACATAATGATTTCCATCACAACACCCTCTTTTAGTTAATCCGCCGCTCGTTAGAGGCGTCGTAATCCTTTGCCCACTGTTCTGAAACCTCATTAATTGCGTAATCGTAGATGCTTTCCTCGGGCTCTTGATCGTACTCGTGAACATACGCGAAACTCGCGACCCTTACCCACTTGCCTTCTTTCTTGACGCTTGGCTTAACTAAGATTATTTCCCCCTCGTCGCAAGCCTCTACGTTGTCTTTGATATTTTTGTAAGTAGAGTGGACGCCGTCAAACTCACCTTCGCCGTATACGGCCGCAGAGTAACCCCGTTTTAAACCCCACTTTATTAAATGTAAATGTGCTTTTTGCATCATAAGCCCTCTTTTAATGTAACTTTTTTGCGCTATCAACCTTTTCACCGGTGTGCGAGGCGTGTAGGTCGTTAACGATGTGCGTGAGCCGCAGTGTGCGAGACCAGTCGATATCGTATTGCACCAATATAAAATGGATAACGTCCACAATGAGCGCATCCGTCATATTAGGCGGCAACATTTTGTGCATTTCACTGAGAATGTTATCCCACTCTTCCGAATTAATATCCATAACTAGCCCTTGCGTACCCGGGACCAAGCGTCGTGCAGACGCTTGGACTGGATTTCGTTATACCGACTGAACGTATCCGCATTCAGTTCCTCAATGCGCTCCGACACTAGGTTCTCGATAACTTCTATAGCTTTACTCCAAGTCATCCCGTCTTTGCTAATGTTTAGCAAAAGATTAGTCGCTAGATCGTACTCATTGCGCCTTTTTTTCAAAGGCATTACTGTCCACCTTGGCTTTCCGGCTTCCAGTTGTCAACCTCGGCATACCATTTTCCCGATTTACCCTCACATATCTGGATATTAATCCAATCGCCAGACTGCTCGCCTAGCCAACGTATAAGGTCTTCGCGCTTGATAGATCCGTTACACTTAATCCACTCGGGCGCGTTAGGGCTCGCTTTTTTAATCATTAAACCATCAACAAATTGTTTATCCTGCATGTTCGTACTCCGTAGCTTTTGGGTAAGGTTGAATCGCATAGTTTAACGATTTTATGTACATTTTCTTTTGTTTTTTACTACAAACAAAAATAACATACCTATGTTTTGGACTTCTGTAAACTCTGTTTTTCGGGTCTCCTAGACTATGTCTACTATGCTTTCCGTTTGCGGAGGCTTGGTCTGTCCTCCCTTTAGTTGTGCCTGTAAATAAAAAGTTAGTAGCCTGATAGACTACTCCACAATGGTTCTGAGCGGTGTCGGCATAGCTAACTACTATTTTAGGTTTCGGTAACAGCTTTAGCGAGTTGCTTATAAGGTAACTTGCTTCGTTTTTTTCGTTGTTTATCAGCACTAACCTGTTTAACTCAAGGACATCCTGTTTGTAGGCAACTCCGCAAATCCCTTTGCATAGAAAAGGTGACGCCGGTGATCCGTAAGTGACAATGCCAATGATTTTATTGTTTTTAAATAAACCATAAGCAAAAGAAATAGAAGGCATCCGTTTTGCATAATGCACGTTTAAAACTAAATCTTTTGTTTGCTCATAGGATATCTGTTTAATCTCTAAATCTTTCAACAAATTGTTTATCCTGCATGTTCGTACTCCGTAAAAGTAAAATTGAAGTCCAACTGTATACGACAATATGGGAGTTGGCAAGTAAAACAAAAAAAACCCCCGCAACTAGTCAATTGCGAGGGTTTTTCGTACCACCAAGTGCCTACGGAGCACAAAGTAAGTATACGCGACAATATGGGAGCATTACAACTATTGTTTGGCAGTAGAATTATTTTTTAAATCTTCCTGCTCTTTGTATGCGCTAAACATTACACGCAGTTGTCCACTGATGGTACGGCCTTCTTTCTTAGAACGTAACTTAATTTCTTCGTACACTTCCTTTGGAACTAACACGCTTTTCCACTTATCTGTATCCATTTTCCACTCTCATTATATTAGTTGTCGCGATTGTCTGAGACTATATAGGATTATATATAATAAGGCAACAAAAACCCCGCCGAGACGGGGTAAACCTAATGGGAAGAGTTACTGCTTAGGTTTTTTTTCGCAAAGTGGTTTGATCAGGGGCTTTCGCAACCAACTGTCATTAAATTGTTGCAACAACCGGACACGATGTTTAATTTTGTCATCGCGTTTTCTAACAGGTATGTTTGTACTCATATTATTCAGCCTCTCCCCAAGACGCTCCTATCTCAACGTCACATTTGCTTGGAATCTCCAACGGAACTGCCCCGACCATAATTTTTGCGATCTCTTCGGCCTCTTCGCGGTCCTTAACAGACATTGCGAGCTCGTCGTGTACCTGAATCATGGGCAGTCGGCCCGACTTGTAGATATCTACCATTGCTTTCTTGGTCATGTCCGCGGCTGACGCTTGAATTAACCGATTCAAAGCTTTATAGGTGTATGCTCGCTTCAACCGGGTGGTCTCTCCGTACTCTTTTATAGCATCGCGGTATGGCAGAGCCTTATTCATAGCAAATGTATCGGGTTCCCACAAGTCAAACCGGCATTTCCTGCCCAGAATCGACCTAATTGAGCCCGCACTTGACTTATCATTGAGTCGATTAGTAACACCTTGCATCAAACCTTTAACAAACGGCACCCGGGAGTGGTATTGCTTGACTAGTTGCTTGGCCTCGCTTACCTCGATATCCATCTGCTCTGACAGTTTGTTCACACCCATGCCGTACATCATTCCCAGATTGATGGTCTTAGCCTGCTTACGCGAGATGTTAGCCATTTCCGCGACCATTGTATGAAAGTCCATGTCTGGGTTATTATTGTACCCGTCCACAAACTCTTGGCAGGCGTCCAATTCTACTCCCCTCATCTTTCCATAAACGTGCGCGTAATGTACCAAGATGCGCGGTTCCTGTTGCGAGAAATCTATTGCCGCCCACTGCTCACCTTCTTCTGGTAAAAACAACGAACGGATCATGGGACCAATCACTGGGTCGCGGGCCGGGATCTGTTGCAGATTTGGGTTGGACATAGATATGCGGCCCGATACTGTACCGCCGTCGTCTGATCTTATCTGGTTGATGTGGCTATGAATGCGGCCATCATTGCGACAGTGCTTCATGATGGTATTGATGAAAGTGCCCGAAGTCTTATTCAGGTTCCGCGCCTCGAGGACGAGTTGGGCGAGTGGATGCTTATGCTCTTGCAAGAAAAGCTTCGTGAAGGACGGTGCGCCTTTTTCGGTCTTTGGGTAGTGGACCCCGACCTTATCGAACGCTTTGGCGAGGGATTGAGCGGCCCAGATTTCAACATTGGCCCCGGCCATATCTTTGATTTGTTTGATGACGCCCTTTTCCCGCTTGAGGATTTGGTCCCGGGTACGTTCAAGCCGGTTGGCGTCGATACGAACCCCCCGCATAGTCATATCTACGAGGCATGGGAGCAGGTCAAGTTCGAGATTAGCAATCGGCCAGAGGTCTTCCTTGCCCAACAAAACCGAAAAGCAGGACCACAACTCCAGAGTAAGTTCAGCATCGACTTGAGCGTAGGGTCCTACATGCATGGCAGGCATTTTCCACATCTCTGCCTTCGGATCAATTCCAAATTGACGGGCGGCCTCGACTAACGCTTTCTCAGACTTTGTTTTGTTCAGGTAATCATAAGCCAGAGAGTTTAACGTGTAGCTAAACCGGTTCTCATCTAGCAGTGAGGCGATCAGCATAGTATCGATGATACGGCCATTGACTGTAAACCCCATGCGTTTAATCCAACCCAGATCGTACTGGGCGTTGTGCATGATCTTCTCTGCGGGGCACTCAAACACTTTCTTTAGCCACTTGTTGACGATTCGTTCATCTAGGTTGCCACCGCCTTGGTGACGGATAGGTATGTACCCGGACCAGTTTTCTACTGCAATCGCGTAACCAACCACTTCGCCGTCCCCGGTGGACCATCCCGGTCCGTTTGTCTTCAAGTTCGGGTCGCGGGTCTCGACATCTATTGCGATTCGCACGGCACCTGTTAGGTCGGGTAGTTCCGTAGGGGGTATCCACTCTGTCTTGGGGGTGAACATTGCCATCTGTAAACTCATTCTTTAGTCCTTGGGTCGTCGTTCATTGAGTATCGCAAGTACCAAACGGCTTTCCGTTTATCTTGCTTGGATTCATCGTTCTTTTTGTTCATACGCCAGACATACTTAAAAGATGCAATCTCGGCATAGATGTTCACATTGTCCCTACCGAATGCGGCAACCATGGCGTCGATGCACTCGATCTCACTGTCGGCGTAATGACTAGGCTGTGAAACCATGTCTGGAGTTTCGTCTATTGGTTCCAAATTAAAATCTTTTTCCCAATCAACCGTTGGCAACTTCGATTTGCTGCCTTCACTTTTCGCTAGGGTTTCTGACCAATGCTCTGTCATATCAAGTCCTCTTCTTGTTGCAGGTCTTCTAGACTTGCCTTTGAATAAAACGCCGGGGTCTCTTCCCCAACCCATGATCCCAGTATATTGAACTCGAAGTATTCAACGGCCTCGTCGTAAGTCATACCGTCGTTATAAACTAAAATCTCCAACACCTTATCAGTGTCATACAATATTACTGCGTCCTGTCCGCATCTTTGGACGATGCCCATAATTGCGGCGTTGTAACCATCTGCTTTCAACATAACATTCTCCTATTAAAGGTCGTAACTTTTACTAACGTCTTCAGGCTCCACAATGAACAAACTATGCTTAGTTCGCGTCACCCCCACATAAAACACCCGGTGCATGTCATCGGGGTTATCGGCCATCTCTTTGTCGGCCGCAGGGGATAGGTCCGTGAACAACACAACATTGTCCGCCTCGCCACCCTTTGAGCCGTGTATCGTGGACACTGTGATGCGGGGCTCGCCATTGAACTTCTCACCTCTGCGCAACATTGCAATGATGTAGGCTCTGTCCTTCTCAGGCAGTTTATCCAGTGCCTCGTGCCAGATAAGGTCGGCACCGACCAACAGACCATGCTTACTTTGCAGTTCAGCAAGGGTCGCAAACTCTTGATCATCTAGCGCGGGTATCTTTTTGAAGCCTCGGGTAACGTGTAGCTTGATTGACATGAACCCATATATCTTACGGGCGACCTCACCGCTGACCTCACCACCCTTGCGCAGGTGTTCCCAACCGTTTACCGCAACACTTATGCGCTCCGAGATGGACCTGTGGCCGCGATAAGTGAAAAGGTATCCATTGGCACGTAAGTCCTCCGCTACGGGCTGTAACAGGTACCCTGCTTGCGCTAATACCAACCAAGACCCGTCAGCCATATCAACTGACGCTATGGTCGAGATGCGGGACACCACACCCTCTTCAGTGCGAGGTTCATACTTTTTCGGGAACCTACGGTGTATGCGCTTTACTACGCCTTCCGCAATGTGATGCACGGAGCGTGGTACGCGATACGATTGAGACAGGGTCTCGGAGCCTCCGGGCAAGTTAATAAACTGGTCAACGTCGGCACCCGCCCATCGGTAGATAGCTTGATCATCGTCACCTGCGCAGTACATCTTCTCTGATTTGGTGTCTAGCATGTGGGCAATGTCCCACTGTAGCGGAGACAAATCTTGAGCCTCATCTAGAAAGGTCAGCTTAAAGTTTGGGCAACACCGTTCTCCCTGCTCTGCAAAGACGGACAGCATGTCGGTAAAGTCATAGAGCCCGAAGCGTTCCTTATATTCACGTAGAGATTTATCCACGTAGTTTACGAGGTTCCACGACTCTTCTAACCGGCTAATATTGTATTGGTCCCGCAAAGGAACCTTACGCAACCGCGCTAGGTTAATGACACCAAGCACGGGATCGCTTGATTTAGTAACACTGGGTAGGTCGTCATCAAAGTTAGACACCTTGGAGCCATTGAGACTGACGCCGGTAACCTTAGACAACTCGCGGTAGTTCTCATCTTGCATGACTTGATCGCCACGAATGTCGGACATTGTCAGGGCCAAACTGTGAAGTGTACGAAAGTTGCACAGGTCATGCTTAGGGTCTAGGTTAAACCTTTCCGCCGCACGTTCCTTGGCTTCTGTCGCCGCCTTCTTAGTAAAGGCTAGAAAAGCAATATCCATAGGCTGTGTGCCCGACTCCAACGCTTTATCTACCATGTTCAGCAAGGTCGTGGTCTTACCTGTCCCGGGAGGACCAAATATTCTAAACATCGTTTTTAATCTTTTTCACTATCTGACGAATGCGCTCTCGTGTCACACCGTAGCGCAATCCGATGGCGGCGAGAGTCATCTTCTCTACGATCCGCAACCTGTAAATTTCAGCATTTCTTTCTTTAAAGCATGTCATTAGAACGGAACCTCATTTTGTCCACCAAAGCTTGGTGTAGTGATGTCTATATCGGCTGAAGCAAATGCCGGTACAGCCCAAACTCGAACTGCCCTGCCTTTAATCTTTAATACAGTACTCTCTCCGTTTATGTCGCGTAGCCGTTGAGCGATCTTATGGCTCTTGTAAGCAAACCATTTGTTCTTAGCTAAGAAGTTCTCAAAATCACGGAGTCGAAAGAAAGTAACATTGGTATCTTCATCGGTCCAAGGGCGGCGAAGCAGTATCTCTTCCTTGTCCTGTGCCTGCTGTAGAAACCTACAGAACTCTTCCAGATAGTCGTAGAACTGTCCGGCGGTACTAGCATCTACTGCAACCTCTATGATAGCCGACTCGTTCTCTTTCATGTCCGTGAGAAGCGTACTGATGCGACTCTCCCACGTCTGTTTCTGTACGGACCTTGGCATGAAGTTTAACTGCTCCATACACGCCTTTTGGAATACAGGCTGACTCATGAGCCCTTCCGTATCTAACTCCAAAGGCTCACCGTTAACGTCCATAAACCAGACTGGTGGGGTAGAGTCATACTTTCGCAGGTTAGCAATAGACGCGCCTTGTATCGCCGCTCCGACACCAAACTTGCGAGTACGGCATAACTCTTTGTTGCAGTATGAATTGATGGGTGCGTCATTACACTTGTAAGCATATTCTTTGCGGTGCAACTGCTTGGCGACTAGATTGACTTCATTCAAGGGTAGGGGCGGCACCAGATATTGCATGTTGTAGCTAAGTAGCTCGTCCTCCCAAGAATCCGGGTAAGCTTTACGCAGATAGACGCCGATGTTAAACAGGCCGTTGTTGCGTCCGCCTTCCGATATCTTGTTACCGCAGAGTATCTGTAAGCACGGTGGGCCGTCTGCCATGAGAGAAGTCTTTCCTTTCTCTGCCATGACTTGCAGGGCCTGCACCTGTTCCAGTGTCTGCGCATACTTCTCATGTAGCTCAAAAAACTCTTCAATGGTTCCGGAGGTGCCATCATCTCTAATTGCGTAGCGCAATCCTTCTTCGGCATTAAAGTAAGGCAGGTTTAGAAAGTTCCCTACGTCACCCCGGTCGAGGTGCAGTTTTATTTGCTTAGGGAATATCTCACTCTCGCCGTATCCCAGTGCCGCGCTCATGCACTGTAACGCTTTTTGCATGTCTTTGGCTTCGATCCAGTCGTTTGTAAACAGGAAGCAGTGCGCTCCACCGGACTTAGACCGACACACTACCAATGGCAGGTTCAGCTTTCGTATTTTCTCTATCAGTAGCTTGTGGTCTAACGGGTACTGATCTACATCTATGCAACCCCACTTGGAGTTGTTGTCTTCGTTAATTGGGATGATTCCGATCCCGTTCTTTCCTTTTAGGTGGTTCTCCCAAAGGAGCATGGTTCGGGGTTCGCGCACTAATCGTGCTTTACCCTTTGTCTTACCGTTCGGGCCGGTATTCTCTATCTTGAAGGTTCCGTAAGCTTCTTGCAGTCCATCAAAGATGGTCATGAACTTCTCTATAACAATCATTATTATGCCTTCATGTCCTGAAATGGTAAAAAAGGGCGACATTGGCCGCCCCTCATCTTACTAACCGTTCTTAAAATACAGAACGGTCTCCGGTGTTCGCATTGTCTTCGCCATGCTTGACGACTACATCACCGGCAGTGATGCTTTCAGCGAATTCTTTACAACGGATGTAAGTACCTTTCTCGGACACAGGGCTCACACGGGTCATTTCCCAACCGTGCCAACTACCTTTGCTGTTTTCTTCCTTATTGGTTTTAAGGAGGTAAATGTGACTAAAACGTGGTGGAGTAAAGGGACCATTCTTCCCTTGCATCTGTACTGACTGCATCATTGAGTTCCACTTACGTGACTTTTTAAGCTGAGTAGATTTCATAGCAATCAACGCCGTTTCGGCAGAGCCGTCTTCGTTAAGAACTACGACAAAGTGCTGATGAGTTTCTTCGATGTAATCACCGCTTCCACCTACAACGTACTCTTTGTTATCGTCCGGAGACCGCTCAGTCTTTGGACGTTCCTGCGTGGGCTCATATATAGCAATCGGAGCCGAGCTACCTTCACCGCGTGGTGACCACTGGATAAAGCGGCGCTGATATGCACAAGGGATAACCTTGATGCCTTCTCCGCCCTTATACAATGCGTTTGTAACGGTGTTAAGTATGTCACCCTTACGAGCATCGGTCATCTCGTCTAAGACCGGGTCATTGCCGGACAATACTTTGAGGAAAGGTAGTGCTAAATCCTCAACACCCATGTTGTCCATACCTATACCGGCGTCCTCTTCAAACAATGAGCTTACGTCGATAGATACTTCTGTGCTTTTGGCTTGCGCCACTGCTTTTGCTTCTGCCATTACATTTTACCCTTTTTAATAGTAGCTCTTTGCCCAACCCATGCCCCAAATAATTCCATTGGGAACTCTTCACCTGCTTCAACACGTTCTTTTACAAATGCCCGCAAGGTCTGCGGATGCACCTCAGTCTTCTGCTCGGCATAAAAGCCTTCCTGCTCTGCAAAAGATGCGAATGCACTAGCTTTGTCGTCTTCACCACGACCAAACTGACATGCGACAGTGTTCTTTATGATGTCGTCGTAACCCCGGTCACGTAGCCATTCAAAGGCTTGTGGTCGGTTATCGACGAGGATTGATGCCCCGTAAGTGGATTTCACTATGATTTCTGAACCATCATCTAGTGAAAATTTAGAAATGCCTATCTCTGCAAGCATTGCAGGCATCTCTTCATCCGTGAGTTTGAGAAGTTCTTTCTTATGCGCCTTGAGTTCTTCTTCAAGATGCGAGATAGTAGCCTCCTTCCCACGGATAGCTCGAGCCAGTCCGGCCACAGAATTGAGGCCCTCCTGATCAAGTTTCTCTACAGATGTCGCAAGATCGTTTTCAAAATCTTCCTCCATCATATGTAACACATCGCTCATCGCGTTTACTCCTTCGTTATTAAAGACACCGGTTGGGTCTTGACAAAGCTCTATATTATCTTATACTCGTAAACTGTCAAGAGGAATTTAACTAAATGATTAAAATAAACGACTTCAAGTTTAAAACCGAACCTTTTACCCATCAGATGCAGGCCCTGTCTGATTCGTGGGACAAGGACTACTATGCTCTTCTCATGGAAATGGGTACGGGAAAGACAAAGGTAGCATTGGATACGATATCCATGCTTTACGAGGATAACAAAATAAACGCCTGCTTAGTTGTGGCCCCTAAAGGGGTGTACGACAACTGGATTCGGGGTGAAATACCTACGCATGTGCCAGATAGGATAGAGCGTACTGTTCTGCGGTGGATACCTAGTACGTCAAAGAAGTATCAAGCTGAACTGGAGGACTTTACAAATAACTCCGATGGAAGTCTCAAGATATTTGTTATGAATACAGAGGCTTTCTCTACACCGAGGGCCGCGAACATTGCCTATCAGTTCTTGAGGAAAAACCCGGATAACATGGTTATCGTAGACGAATCTACGACTATTAAGAACCGTAAAGCCGCTCGCACAAAAAACATTATTGGGATGAACAAGATAAGCAAGTATCGCCGCATCCTCACTGGAAGTCCTATCACAAAGTCCCCGATGGATCTGTTTAGCCAGTGCTTGTTTCTCAACGCGAAGGCTCTGGAGTTCAATAGCTTCTTTGCCTTTCAAAGCCGGTACTCTATCGTGCAACGCAGGGTTATGGGTCAGCGCAGTTTTCAAGAGATTACGGGATACCGCCGTTTAGACGAGCTAAATGTTAAGCTAGATAAGTTTAGCAACAGGGTACTAAAGGTAGACTGCTTAGATTTACCGGCAAAGCTTTACATTCGCAGAGACGTGCAGTTGACGCCGGAACAAATCCGAGTGTACAACCAGATGCAAAAGTTAGCACTAGCCAAACTGGAAAGCGGCGAGTTGGCAACGACGGCAAGCGTCTTAACGCAGATCATGCGTTTGCAACAAATCTGTTGCGGGTTCTTACAACCGGATGACGGGGAAATAGAGTTGCTTCCAAGTAGACGCTTGGACGAGTTGCTTGAAATAACCGATGAATTGCAGGGTAAGGCCATTATCTGGGCGTCCTATACCCATGATATCAAGCAGATCGCAAAGGCGTTAGGCGAGCGTTTTGGGCCTAATTCGGTTGCCACCTATTACGGTGCCACGGAACAAGATGAAAGGCAGAACATCGTAGAAGAGTTTCAAAAACCTGATTCGGAGCTAAGGTTCTTTATCGGACAGCCTAAAACTGGCGGATACGGCATCACTTTGACGGCCGCCAACACCGTTGTATACTTTAGCAACAGCTATGACTTGGAAATTAGACTACAGTCCGAGGACCGTGCGCACCGAATAGGGCAGAAAAAGGCGGTAACCTATATCGACCTAGTGTCTCCCGGGACTATTGACGAAAAGATCTTAGGCGCGTTACGCGGGAAAATAGATTTAGCCGGGCAGGTGCTTGGTGAAAACACTAAGGACTGGTTAACCTAAATAATGTCTCTTTTCCCTGCTTTAAATACTTCGAGAAACTTCAAGGCTTCTAAGCTTTTTTAGTTTTCTTTAGCGTCTTCTCTAATGTTTTTGCTTGATTAGCGTGTAATCGAGAGGCGTTCTTCAGTTCTTTTATCATTTTTTTAGTTTGATCTTTACTGAGGTCTGTCATATTAAACTCCGGCATTATAAATTAGGTTAAAAATTTTGAATATAGTACCGGCCATTGCCAGAATTAAAATGCTTTGTATGGTACCCCAAAAAAAAGCTTTGCGCCTGCGGGCTTGTGCGAAAACTGTCTTCTCGCGTTGGTTTTTAATTTTCCGACGCAGATCGACTAACTCTTTGTACCCGTCGATCCCGTAAGTATACATTAGAAGCTCGCGCAACTGCTTTTCTTGCGCAGCGGCTTTCTTTCTCGCGCCATAAATCTGCATCGCTTCTTGCTCTACGGACGCGCCCATCACAATTTTCTTGAACAGTGGCGGGTTTTCAGCTTGTTTCTCAGCCTCGGACAGGTCGGCGATAGCACCGTACCATTTGCCCAGTTGGCCCATGGTATTTTCAATGCCCTGTCCACTAGCGACTAGTTTTTGGACAGCATTAAACGCCGCCGTGGCCGCAGCTATGGCTGAGAGTGGATCTATCATCTGTAAATCGTCACTTTTTCAGGATTGACGTATTTTGGGACACAGTACGCAAACACGGGCGTAACGTATTTACGGCGTGTTCCCTGTATTGTTAACTCCGTAGCAAAATACCTGCACCGTTGCACAGATTCCCAATAGCTAGTGTTATTGGGGTCTACGACCCCTTTTACTGATACGATCAGCGCAAATACAAGCTGTAAACCCATGGCATCACCCCATTAAACTACCTATACCCTGTTGCCTAATTAAACCCGACGCCATGTCGTTAGGAAACATTGCGGCATATTGGTTCCGGTCCACGGGCCCGGTGGGCCGGGCCGTGGGCGGAGCAACGGGAACCGCGGCTCTCGGGGGAGTCGAAAGCCGTGGTTCCTGAAGTTGGGCAACTGGTTGTCTAATCGGACGCTTAGTTGTTATGGGATTAGGGTCGTCCACACCTACCGGCGTCTGTCCCGCTCCCTCTAAGATTTCAAAACCTTCCCCCAAGGCTTTGGGAACAACATTAAGAACCCCTGCGGGTACCGACAATGTGGCTTTTTCATCAGCATTAATATCCCTGTTTATAACAGGAAGACGACGGTTAATAGGCGCTGAAAGTATTTCGTACATATCAATAAGTCTTTTTTGCAAAACTTCTTCGGTACCCGCTTTTTTCAAGGATAGCGCCAGTAATTTAGGGTTTTCCATGATCTTAGTCATAGTCGCAATAACGTGGGACTCGGGCCCTGTCGCAAAAAGATTGACGGCCATTTGTGAACCAAGACTGTTAACCGTAAAGGACGCCGCCATTGTATCGCCCATATCGAGGCCTAATTTTTCCAACTGCCTTTTGATAAACTTAAAAGCCATACTTGCGCTTACCGCTCCCGTTACCCGCGCTGCCCCCAGTTTGGCAATGCTTAGGTCTTTAAACAATATTGGCGACGTGCTGTTTGTTTGAAAATAAGTATCTACTTCGTTTATTTGAGCAACATAATCCTTTAAGTTTTCTACATATAAATCGGCTTCGGACTTGCCTGTTTTAGCGTCGGGAGTCTTGTCTCCTAACAAACCGTTATTCTTCATAAAGTCAATTAGCTTGAAATTCTTTGAAGCGTCAGTGTTGTCCATGGGATCAAATAATTTAGAATAAAATGTTTTTGCATTAAAACCCGTTCCGGCACCCCCGGCGGACTGTACGGCATAAGATAATATGGCGCTACGAAATCCTTCTAAAGCCTCTTTTTCGGTGTATGTAATAAAGGTTTGGTTACCCTTAGAGTCTAAAATGGGTAAGTTGTCGGCCCCCTTTGCAAGGACTTTGATATCGCCTTGCTTTACGATACCGTTGACTATAGATTTCAACAGCAGGGGGGAATTTCCATTTTTATCCGAAACAATGCTTGAAACAACTCCGCCGTTGTTTGAAGAAGCGTTGGCAAATTTTTCAAAAGCTATGTTTTCCGGAGTTTTCCGTAACGCAATATTACCTTGCTGCTCTGAGCGTAACAACACCATAGCCCTATCCACAGTTGCTAAATCTGTTTTAATGTCCGGGAAAAAAGAAAGTAACTGTTGGCCCTCGGTACTGCTGTTAAACTTATGCAACGCGTCAGCGTTTATTGTGTACCGTTGTTCACCCGTAACCGGGTCTATCTCTCCTTCCTTAGAAAATCGGCGCAAACTGTTTCGGATTACGGATTCTACCGCCTCATTAACTGATTTCTCCACACCTCCCGCATTAAACGGTTGTGTCACTACTTCTCCACTCCGGTTGACATACGTCGTAGATTCTATGCCCTTAAATTTTTCGCTCGCAAACTCCGGAAACGCCGGGTCATTAGTAACTTTTTTTACAGTGTTGTCATCAAATTGTTGGGCAACCCGTAGTATTTGTTGAACTCTTTTTGCCGAAACGGGAGAACCACCTTCTCTAAACATTTTTAACAAATTTTCGGGGTCGAATCTAGTCGAACCATCCGACCCGGTGTTGTCAAGCTTACCAACAATTGTTCTAGTCCACACGTTGTTAACTGCTCGCGAGTAACTTGTAGCATCCGTATAGTCTTTTACAATTTGTTGAGCTTCCTTAGTCAAAACACCACCTTCCGCATCGACGGTAGGCAAAGTTCTAGCTATATTCCTAACATCTAAGTCTTGCTCTATGGCTTTTATGAGAAAACCCACATTCATCCCTTGTTGATAATTGGGGTTTGACCCATTCGTTAAGCTGCGTTGTTTGTCTTTAAGGTTCGAGAGAATCTCCCTAGCTTTCCTTAAATCATACGGGTTTACCGCGATCTCCACGGGAGGTTGTTCCGCTGCAAATTTTTTCCTAAGTAACAATTGTTCCGCATTTGTTTGAGAAACTTCTTTTTCCCGGCGAGCCGTCGTTGCGATTAATGTAGCTTGCTCGTCGAAAGCCTTGGCTAAAGTTAAGGTTGAAGTATTACGCGCAACACCGCCTTCTTCAAGAACCGCATCGTTTCTTGCCGCGTTCGCCAGTTCTCGAAACTTTTTAATTTGAACTTCAGGGGGTGCTCCGGCTTCCTCCAAAAGTATAAGCTGCCGGATAGGTTGATTTTCATAGCCTGTACCGGCTAACTGGTCTAGTAGCTTCTCCAATCTTTTTTGAGACGGCAACTGAACTTCTGCGATTTCAAAAGGAACAGGGGTACCATTAAGTTCAAGATCCCTCCCGGCTTGCGGTTGAAAAAACTCGCTTATTTCTTCAATGTCTTTTTTGTACCCTCCTAAAATAGTGTCGAACTCATCTTGTGCGCCTTGGGTCCTGAATTTTAGGCCCTTGAAGCCTATGTTAGGGACCTCAAAAATACTCACAATGTTTGGAACATTTGTTTCTACAAGAGTACCGTCCGGAGCTATTGACTCAAACGATGTTAATTGAAAGTCCCCTATTTTATTCCACAATTGGTTTTGACGTTGTTTTTGAGCGGATATAGTTTGTTTTAAAAGATCAAAAATCTTAGGGCTAAGGTCTAAACCAACATCTTCCGGAATAGATTCACCCCCGTAAACTTTTAATAAAGCGTCGTCTAACTTGCTGAGTTTTCCGGTTAAAGTTTTTAGGATGTCTTCTTCTATTAAACCCTGTTTAACAACTGCCGCAATTTGTAAAGCTTCTGGATTACCCGATGCTTCTAGGGCTTCAATTTTGCGCAAGGCGTTTTGAATAAATTGATCTCTACCGCGGTCAGTGGCTATCGACAACGCATTGCTAGAGGTTTCTAGTTCTAAATTAAGCCGCTCTACAACGGGACCAAATTCGTCACCGGGAATCAAAGATCGTGATGGCCCAACATCGAAAGCCTCAATAAGTTTTTTATCAACTAAACGGGCACCGTCTACGGCGGCCTCCGAGGGGCCTAAGTCTACTTCAGGGTCCAACATATACTTAATGAACAAATTCATTTTTTCTTTGGGGTCGTTGGAATTTTTAAACTCGGGTTGTTCCATCAAGTAATTATATAAACGGGAATCGGCTTCTACCGATAGAATGCTCTCAATGCGATCACCCGTTTTTTCCAAACCTTTAGTGGATAGCCCATCATAAAGACCTTGGGCACCGTTTATAACACCTTTTGTTGTCCATATTCCAAGCTTTAAGGCCGCCGGAACCGAAACGGGAGGGGCGATTTCCAAAGCCAATCTAGTACCCGGAGCGTTAGGGTCAACCGCTTCTGCAACAAAAGCTCCACTGGCTGAGGCGGCCGCGTATAAGGCTTCAAAACCTAAGAGTGTTTTATTGCCTGACAGAATGTCGGCAGAATTTCGGGCACTGCCTTCAGTTAGGGCTTGAAAAGCTCTTACCGATCTTGGACCTTTTGTGGGATCAGTACGCAACTTCTGTAGCACATTTCCGAGCTTGGATGCGCCCGGTTCGACGGAACGAGTCGCTAAAGCTCTTGCCGCATTTTGTGAGCCTAAAGCTTCTACTGTAGCGCGACTTAGGTCATCTATTGAATTAGCGGAACCTGAACTAGCGGTCTTCCACGCATCTAAGAACTTCCGGCCTTGAAACGCTTCTACAATACGAGGACCGGGCAGTTTAGCCGCTAAGACCGGGACACTTGCTGATCCCGCCAACATGTATGTACCGGTCTCCGCGGCATTGTAATACTTCTGTAAGGACGGTATTAAAATAGGATCGGGGTCGTCATAAATAAGATCATCAACAGCGTCTCCAAATATTCCTCCGGCAACGGCCGACGTTAAGCCTCCGGCTATAAAAGCACCGCCCGTTAAACCCAATCCCAAAAGAGGGTTTGCTAAAGATACTGTCGCCGCATAAGGTGCAACGGCGGCCGTTGCCAAGGTGGCCCCTGCGACGGCAGCCGCGGTGCTTGTTACCGCCGGAATAATGGCTTCTTTAACGCCCAATCCAACCGCAGTCATTCTAGGCCCAAAAAGAGGGTCGTAGAACTGAGCCTGCCCCGTTTCGGGGTCAACTACCTGCTCCCCCGTGCTTGAATCAATAACGGGGTTACCTGTTTCGACCCCATCTTGTACATCTGAAAATAGTGTTAAAACTTGCTCTAAGGTCTGGGCCCTTTCTCCGGGGCTTTTCTTATCTTGAAAGCTAGGCAGACCGTCAAAAATAGATGCCGTGCCGTCCAACATGCCCTCAAGATTAAATTCATACCCGTCCACCTGATTATTAGCTAGTCTTACGACATCGTCTGTTACGGACTCGAGTCCTTGCTTTTCAATAAGCTTTCTAAAAAACGCAGGGTCGTTAAAATTAACAAGGCTTTCCCCGGACTGAGCCGCTAAACGCTCAAGATCAGCCGCATCATCCGCCTCCTGCTGTAACACGGCAGGGGGTGGAAAAACAGGATTTACGTTAAGAGGCCCCGTGGGCGTCGTAGGTACGGCCATTAGTTGTCTACCTTTTCTATAGGGTCGGGGTCAGGGTCAGGTTCACAAGATTATTTAGCGCAGTTTTATCCATATCCGCACTGGAACCTGTTTTATTTTTAGGGTTATCTAGGTGATTACTCAAGTTTGTTTCAAACGCCGTCAGATTAACCATAATGAGTTTTGCTCTATTCATCAGGTTTTTGTCTGCGGCAGTCTCTTTCGTCTTCGTGCCATTACGGAAATCAGGTTGTGATTTTGCTAACAGTCTCATAGTATCGGCAACTTGTTTTTTCGCCGATTTTATCGCGGTCAAACCCGCCGCAGCCGGCTTAAAAATTCCGGGCTCAAAGGGTTCCGACAACGCCCTAACGTCCTCAGCTTCCATTTTTAACAAGCGGTCGGTTCTTGCAGACATCAAGAATTTTCTATATTGATACCCTAGGGCTCTCAAAGATTGTTGAGCCTCGTTTAAATCAACTTGACCGTCAGAAGTCGTTATCACGTCTTGAGTAATCCCGTCAAAGAAGTTTCTAACAATCGAGGTTACTTCACCGGGGCCAAACGCTTTTTCTAAAGCCTCGTTGCCATAAAGATCGCCTTGCATACGTTTCCACACTGGGGAGTCCTTGTTTATTGCTCCCGTTGGAGATTGTATAGCAAGGTTAAACGCAGAGCTATCGGTCACTTTCTGTGGCAAATAACCCGTACCCTGACCTTGTGTAATAAGCAAATTACCAAGGGTCTCGGGATCGTTTAAATCCCCATAATCAACTTCAGGCTGTTTCGGCAGGACTGCGGAAAAATTTGTAAGTATGTCTGGAAAGAGGGGTTTTCCGGTTGCAGGGTCGGTTAAAGCCGCTCTTTGCCTTACAGCGTTAGCCAAGCCGGCCGGAAGAGGTGACGCCGATTTTGTAATTATTGTCCCCGAATCATCGACACTTGTTTGGTCACTTGCCAGATCAAGAAGAGCCCCGCCAATGTTATCGTTGTAACCACCTACTCCACCCGCGGCCCATGCAGCCAAGTTTTGACCCTTGTTGCTCTGAAGGATTTGCATGCTGTTACTTAACGGCTCGCTTTTTGAGGTGAAAGTATTAAAACTAAAGCCCCTCGCCGAATAATTGTCTTTTTCCGCCTGAGTAAGCGAATTAATGTCTATGGCCGTATCGGGAATAGTAGGGTCGCTGCTTACAAGAAGCATCATCTTAGGAGTTACTCTGGCCCGTGATCCTGACGAGACCGAAATAGGGGTGTACCCAAGCCCATACAACGTGGCCGAGTCTTCTTGTGACATGTTATTTATGTCTCGCATAAGCGTCGGAAATGTCTCGGAGTCTTCGTGTACCCACTGTACTTGTTTCATCCCAGTCCTACTAAGCCGCGCTTTTTCTAAAGCCAGTTTAGAAGCTTCAAATCTATCCATTGATTTTTCGGCCGACCCAAGCGCCGCTAAATCCAAAGATCTACGGTCTGAACGCTCGGCGGCTTTTTGTTTAGCCGTCAAGTCTTGCAGAGACTGCGCACGAGCCCCAAACTTGTCTAAAAGTTTTGTTTCTGTTGCCGCTTCGGCTAACCGTTGCGCCGGGCTCATTTGCGTAGAACCGGGCGATGCAAAAGCCAAAGCCGTATTAGCTACGTCAAAGAACATTTGCCCTTGTGTCAGGTTTTTTTGTTCCTCAAACGCCGCCGCGTCTTCCGCACGGAAATCCCCCATAATATTTTGGTACGTTGGGCGTACAGCCTCGTACTCCGAAACTAAAGTAGGTTCGCCCCCGGCCTGCATATAGGCGACCGAGCCGCCGTATCTAAAATTTACCGGCGGCGCGTTGCCTACCTCCATCCCCATTGGCATTCCGGGGTCCATCGGCATAGCTTGCGCCATAGCCGGGTTCATCCCGGGGTCCATTGGTGGCTCCATGTTAACCGTAGACATAATGCCTCCGGCCATGTCGCCTGTTATTTCTGAGCCCATTGCATCTTCAGCAATACTTCCGATGCCTTGATCCATACTGTTCATAAGTATGACGGGCTGTACCAGAGCCAAAACTGACTCGGGGGTCTGTTGCGCGTCTTCCGAACCGACCAAGGTAGCTAACTCACTAACTCTATCAGCCATGGGAAGTTTATCACCACGAATAGAGTTGATCATGCCTTCGTAGTCGTCCGCCTCGTCCAGATTCCCGAAGCTTTCAGCCGCGGACATCATGGCGTTATTCAGTACATCGGGGTCTAAGTTATTGGGGTTGTCGGGATTCATCGCCATAGCGGGATCGACACCCAAGGACTCCAGTCCCATAGGCGCTTCGCCCATGTCCATAGGTTGGCCCATGTCCATAGGTTGGCCCATGTCCATAGGCGCTTCGCCCATACCCATCGGTTGAGCCATAGGGTCCGCCATTGCCGGACCGCCGTTAGCAAACATTTGTCTGCCCATCAAACTTCTGTTCATCATCCGAATAACCCCGCTCTCGATGCCCCTGCTGCCGCCGACAGACCTGCTACTCCTAAACCGAGCACAGACTGCGCTGTTGACACACTAGGCGATGTTGATGCTGTAATTGCTTGTTGCGACGTAGGAGCTCCTTTATAGATATCTGAAAGGAAACCAACGCGCTGATAAGGTTCATATAACTGTGCCATATCTGACTGGCGACCTGCTTCAAGTTCGGCTTGATTTTGAGCTTGTTGAGATTTACCCATGTCAAATAAGAACCCTTGCTCGGCCTGTGACATTCTTTGCTGTTCTGCACCAAGACCCGCTTGTCGGAGAGCCACATTACCTTGCGCCTCACCGGTTTGAATGCCAAGTTGACCGTATTGAGTACCGAGGTTGCCGATACCTTCACCCAGTCTACCGTACATTTCTTGGCCTTGCAGTCCTAAATTAGCTGCATTTTGAGCGCCTTGTAAGCCCATAGAGGCTTGGCCTTGACCCAGTTGACCGTATTGACCCGCAAGTTGACCGGTTAACTGCTCCGCACTAATCCCTTGCGCCGCTGCACGGTTAGCAATTTCAGCCTGTGTTTGAGCGGCAGAAAGCCCTAGCTGACCTGCTGATTGTCCCATCTGACCCGTAAACTGTGCCGCATTTAGACCCGCTTGCGAGGCTAGTTGCTCCGCGGACAGCCCTGTTTGAGCGGCAGAAAGCCCACCCTGCTGAGTCAATTCTTGAGCCTGCATTCCAACTTTTGAAGATAATTCTTCGGCGGTAAGACCTAACTGACTTGCGGCTTGAGCCGCTTGCTGTGCCCGACCCTGCTGTTGTTCAAACGCTTGCTGTGAACGAGCCGTTGCACTTTCAAATCCGGCCTGTCGCATCTGAGCCGCGGTCCGCGCTTGTTGCTCTAATGTATTACGGTTCTGTTCAACTTCTAAAATACCGCTACGAGACCCGCCAAACGCACCGGCATTTACGGCATTAGCACGGTTACTTTGTTGTTGAATATCACCGGCACGGCGAATATCTTTAAGCGCCTGCTGTACCGCGGCATCTTCATATTGATTCATGAAAGGATCGGCGGAGCGTGGATCGTAGGCTCCTATAGTTTTTTCTAAACCGGCAATACCTTGTTGGGCGGCGGTTAAACTACCCTGACGGGTTTGAGCTTGAAGCCTCTTTGCCGCGTCAGACACCTGACCCACGCCCGCAAGGGCTTGTTCATATGCACCTAAACCACCTGCTCGGGCGGCCTGTGCTACATCTTGCGCCATTACACCTGATTGAGACATGGCTTGTTGGGCAGGTGCAATCTGGCCGGGAATAGAGTCAAATGCCGCTAATTGATCGGTCATACCTTGATTGGCTATGGTCCGTGCGCCGAGGGCCGCTTCTGCTAAACCCGACTGGCTTTTTCCAGTGTCCCGAATGCCTTGAGATAAAGCGTTTGCAATGCCCTGCTGTCCTGCCAACGTCTGATTTCCAATACCGGTTGCGGCATCGGTCATCATTTGGGCGGCTTGAGTTTGATACGGTTGGGCACCCGCGGCTACACCGCCTATCGTACTAGCGGCGTCTCCCATGGTATAACCCGCTCCCGTAAGATACGGTTCAAAACCGCCGACACCTTGTTGGGTTAAGTTATAGGCTTGAGTCTGTAGGGCGTCTTGACCGGCAACCTGTTGTCTAGGAAGTTGCTTTAGGTCTCGGGTTCCAATGGTACCGTCGGCTTTTTGAAATTCCTGCTGTACGAAGGTAGGGTTACCGTCTGCATCCAGAACGGGGTTACCCTGTGCATCGGTTTCCGGTACACGAACACCAACACTTCGGTTGGCAAGCGTTTTAGCTGATTCAAGGAGGCCTAGTTTGTAGGCCTCAATATCGGGTGCTTCCCGTACAATTGTCTCACTGGTTTCAGTAGCCATTACGCCATCGACCTCCCTCTGCGTTCTAAGTTACGCATTACATCGTACATGTTGCGTATTCCTTTTTCTGGGTTTCCGTTACCTAAACCCTTAACGGCATCAGTTGTCATAACAAACTCACCGGGCATTAACATGGCTCGGACACTGTCTTGGTTGGGAATCCCTTCATTAGGCATTATGCCGCCATTGCGTCGTGGGAATATTTCTCCGCCTTGAGCCGCTGTTACAACACTGGGTCTTTTAAAGACGCTGTCGGGACTAGCAATAGCAGTATTAGGCGTGGATACTGGATTACCAAATTGATCGTACCTTTGTTCGTCTTCAAAATCGGCAATTTCTGCGTCTTGATAAGACCCGTAAGGTTGGTACACGTCTGGACCTAAGTCTGCAATCATGTATTTCTCACGGTTGCCCGCCAGTAGGGTAGATCCGGTTATTAAGCTACCATCTGGATTACGACCGGCTAAGTCGAGGGGCGCGTCTTCCGGTGTATCAAAGAAACCGGTTGCGCCAAGGCCCACCGAACCTAATGCTACGGAAGGTCCATATCTAGCCAACATGCCGGGTCCTGCGGCCGCCCTCGCGGCGTCTACGCCCGCTTGCGTTATTGAAAACCCTTTGCCCGTTTGAGCGGTTCTATAAGCTGTTTCAGCCAAGGCTTGGTCTTTCGCAACTTCTTCGACGGTCTTACCGCCGCGTCTAATGACATCCCCGGCTTTATCAAAGAAACTGGGGTCGGCGGCGTCTGTAAGAGTTGTACTCGCAAGACTTTCGGTACCCCCTGTCGTGGATATTAGTTCTCCGCTTGGGCCAATTTCTTGAGGTACGAACCCGTTCGATACGTCTCCTTTAAGAAAAGTTCTTCCGGGAATTTCTTGAGGTACGAACCCGTTCGATATGTCTCCGGGTACTGTTGTTGGGGCTGTGGTAAAGGTGTTTCCATCAATCTGGGCGGTGGTCAGGCTCTTATCAATGACTGGAACCCCTCCAACCCCGGGAGTAATAGTGGTCGCAGCCGTAAGGGCGTCTTGTGCCGATTTTAAATCGGCCACGCCTTGTGGACCTGCGCGAAGGTTAGCCGGGTTTGCCGCACCTTCTGCACCGAAAAAGTTCATGTCGCCTTGTATAGCCGAACCAATGTTAGAAAAACCTTGTGACACGTTGCTAAACTTTGCCGCGGATTGAATGTTACCCATCGCGCTTACGCCTTCCACATTACTGAAAGCACCCGCGCCCCCCGTCATTACAGCGCCTGTCACCGCACCCTTCGCCGCCGACTTAAAGGCGTCTTTTAGATCGCCACCTTGAATTAAAGTTGCAATACCGTTACCAATTGCGGGGCCCCAAATTGGACCAAAGAAATAAGTCCCTACAATAGGTAGAATAATGCTAGAAGCTTTCTGGAGGGCTTTACCAACACTCTTAAAGGCTTTCTTTACACCCTTAAAGACTTTGGAGAAAAAACCAAACTCCATTAAGCCTGTCTCGGGATTAATGCTGTTTTCAGTGGAACCAACAACATAACGCTCAGGGTCAGTTATGCCTTGATCGCGCAAATGTTTAAATATAGATTCTTTTAGTTCAGGACTTTGTTCAATTAAACGCCGCGGGACAACAAGCTCGCCGGTCTCAACGTGGACAACCATGTCATCGCCATAACGGCCTAAAGAAGCCATTCGCTTAGAAATGTCAGAGAACTCTAGGACGTTAGCAATACCCTCTGTACCAACTTGGCTTTCTGCTTCTTCTTGTTCTAATGCAGAAAAGTCTTCGTCAGACATAGCGAAATCGCCAATACCACCTTCAGGTACTTCCTCAACTTCCAACAATTCTTCTTTTTTTAACGCTGTTTGACCCATTATCCTGCTCCACCTGACAAAGCTGTTGGCATTGTAACCTCAATCATTGTACTTCGTTTTTCATCACCCGTCCAAGCGTTGCCACATTCCGGGCAAGCCTCGCTAGTATTGAGGAGTAATGAAGTGTCATTGACGAAAGCACACTCACAATTATTACAAAAAACAGTGTCTTCACTCATGAAATCGTTACGGTAGCTGAACCTACCGCTCCAGTTGCTGAATTGCCCCTCGGATGAGGCTTGTAAATAATAGCTATCTTAACATAGCCGTCCTGTTGGAAAAGACCACCTAATTCTAACCCTTGGTCGTCCGTTTGCAAATTAGTTAAGGTTAGATCTGACGCTCTCCACGGTCCGGGGTTGTTGATCTGTTGCAAAAGCACAGAAAATGACCGAACCACTTCCGCCATATACGACCTATCATACTCTTGCGGCGGATTTGGAAACTGCGGCTGTACTAAACCTCTAGACATTAGCGCCTACCGTCTTGACGCATATCTACTCTAGGCGAACCTAAGCGCCAACCTACTCCCGTATTATCTGACGCGACCTTTAAGGCAAAAGACCGGCCTCGTAACCGCAAGTTAATCACGTTAGTAAACTGCTCAACCGGTACGGTCGCGCTCCTGACCACGGGATTAGTAGTAGAGTTCGTGTAGTTCTCTCCCGGGTAGTTCCGAGCTTCTAATGTAAAGTTAGCCGAAGGCGCGGTGGCGGTAGAGTTGGAGAAAGTGATGTCAGGTATTAAGCGTTGCAAGAACACAAAGTGGTCCCCGTCGCCAATGTCCATCTGACTGCTCTCAATAAACGAGGATACTGCCGAAACAGGGGTGGTACTGCCGTCATCCAGTCCGGAATCTTGCAAGTACAAGTAATTGTCCGTACTGGCCGCAATAGGATTTGTATTAATGCCCCGGTCTAGCCATGCCGTCCGATTAAGAACGCCGTAGTACCAAACCTTCTCTTGATAATTATACACAACATACCGGTTGTTTTCGGCGCTGTCGCTAGAGGGGTAAAACCACCAAACCTCTGAAAAGCTTGAATTAACGCCTCCACAAACCTTCTCGGACTGAGTTACGTTAAAGTCATTAAAAACATATGACCTAACACTGCACGGTAATTTTTGAACTTGACCGCTATAAATATAGAAGTCTTGAACACCCATCCAGAAGATGTTGTCATCTACCGCTACGGCCGACAACGGACTCGCAATAGTAATATTTTCGGCAACTTGCGTGATACCAAATGTAAACGGAGGCCCTATAAACTGCATGGCGTGTAACGAAGAGTCCGTCCACACCATAATTTGTTGTTTGGTTTCTACCGCTGTAATGATCTCGGACCCCGAGCCTAAGCTAAGGTCCCCGGCAGTGTTTGTAGCTAAAGATTCCCAGACCAAAGGCTTACCTTGATCCGAAAATCGTATTAATAAGGGGTCTTGTACACCAATATTGTTCTGAGCGTCGCAACCAAACACAATTACATGGCGGTCAACGTCGGACACCAGTACTTGTTTAGCAATCGTAGGCGTCGTAGCGTCAGTCGATAAAGAAGCCAAAGACTGCGCCGGAAGAAAAGGCGCGGACCGCGCACTTTTATCCCAATAAAATATTCCGGCATCCCGGACATTAATCAAAAGGTCTTCACCCAAGTTATCGTGAGTCCAAATCCGCAGCGTAGAACCGGATACTAACAGATTAGCACTCGACCCCCACGTACTACGACCCCATGTTCCTGCGCCCCAACCTGTTCCAGAGACGGTAGTGTCTAGGCCAATGTTAACTTGATAGGCACCTACAATGCTTCCGCCACCATTGCCTGAATCAGACCCGTTTGCCACAACCGCAGTAAAAACTAAAGCTCCATCTACCGTAATTTCAGACACTGTACTTACGGTTCGGGCCGTAAAGGTGTACACACTCGTGCTTGTAACCGAGAGAATCTCATATTCTTGATTTAAAACGGCGGCGGTAATAGTTCCGCCCAGACTAGCTGCACCGCTAAACGTCACAAAATCCCCTGCAAGGGCCCCGTGATTGGCATCGGTAGCTGTAATTGTTGAAGAGCCGTTGGTCGCGGCAAACACTACGCCGCCCGCGGAAGTAGTAGCCCGAATAGGCGTTATATCGTTAAAGGCTCCACCCTCGTCAACGTAGTATTTTAAATGCGTACCTACTCCAAGGAACCGGGTGCTGTCTAACGCTACAAAGGGGTGTAAAGCACGAGCCGTGCCTAGATATGACGCTCCAGACTTAGGCGTCCAACCACCAATTTTTTCGGGCGTACCAAATCTAAACCGAATTTTGTCGCAGTCAAACCAACCGCCTTCGTTGGTGTACGAAGTAGTTTCACGATTAACACCGGGTCGAAATTGCAGTTTAGTAAGGGGCATTTCATCTCACTTTTAAAAATCCAAAGCTCACTGCTTGGCCTTATTGTTTAAAAATGCAAACTGCTCAAGCAACTTATACGCCTGTGCAACAAGAGCATCATCTTTCGGAGTGTCGGTGTAATTACACACAACACTGGCGATTGTCACCAGTGAAGTAGCTAAAACGTACAGATCAAGTAAATAGCTCACGATGCGGTGTAGCCGTTGCCTGCTGAAATTGCTGCGTTAGTTGCGGTCATTGACTCGCTGCCCCAATCCTCTTTAGCTACCATCAACTCAAGGTGCTGAGTGTTACGATCTACACAGCCTTGGCGGTCTGCGGCATCATCGTCAGCCATGCAGTTGCCTGCGATAACGTCTGTGATTAAAGATACGCTGTCGCCCA
>Ga0209482_1000312_pt1 | contig 43688 bp, 42 predicted proteins | sample CoawatmetaG10DNA_FD_187512 | JGI IMG/M metagenome (GOLD analysis project Ga0209482, IMG submission 187512) | Marine microbial communities from the West Antarctic Peninsula - Coastal water metaG104-DNA (SPAdes) (version 2) | ecosystem: Environmental > Aquatic > Marine > Coastal ...
ATACAAAAAGGAGAAGTACCACTTATTCATACCAACGGGTTCGAAATAATAAAACGGACGAGGTGTAATAATCATAGACTTCAGCCACTAAACAGATAAGTAGAAATCCTTGTACGATTTAATAAGTACCAGAGCATTTTAGTATTTCGACATCTAAGACTGAACAATAAAGGGGATTATAAAAAGTAATGAGCAACGATTTTTATACAACATCTATTTTACCATATGCCGGGATTATCATTAAGATATGTCGTGCATACACGAATAATCAGGAGGATTTCGAGGATTATTACCAAGAGGTGTGTCTACAAATTTGGAAAAGTAGAGACCGATTCAAAGGGCAGTCTGAATGGTCAACTTGGGTATATAGGTTATCGCTCAATGTAAGTATGACGTTACTTAAGAAAAGGAAAAACAACCCTAAGTACTTCGCCTCTGATATACTCCCTGAAGAATCAGAGGACAGCATCACTGTATTTGCTGATGAAGCCTTAGACCATCTCTACACTGCTATAAAACAACTGTCTGAAGTTGACCGGGCGGTAATTTTGCTTTACCTGGAAAAAAAATCATACCAAGAAATTGCCGAAATCATAGGGACAAATCCCAACAACATTGGAGTGCGCGTGAAAAGAATTAAAGAACGACTAAAAAAATTATTAGATGGTAAGATCTATTGAAACCATATGGAAAGAGGGATTTGTTAAAAGTGACACCATTGTTGTTCCAAAACTTAATGACCTTTATAACAAGAAATCTATGCACATTGTAGACAAATTCACGCGTATGTTCAAGATAAACCTGGTTGCCATTGTAATAGGGTCCTTTGTTATTACGGCCATGAGCGTATTAGTTCATATACCCTACATGGGGCTGGTATTTTTTTTCCTACTTAATACTCTTGCGTTTATCAATTATAAATTGATGAATGGTCTCTATACAATTGATAAAAACGTAAACAGCTATTTATATTTAAAGACATTCGATAGCTGGATGAAGCAGATGATTTTGCTTAATCAACGTTTTTCTCGTTTACTATACCCATTAGCTTTCCTGTCTGTTGTTATTGGGTTTTGGTTTGGCGGAATTGGTGGTGACATACCTGGCGAAGAGCTGGTCCAAGTACTTCTCGTGAAATTCCCGGATATGGAATTACTTTTTGGGCTTCCTCTTTACCCGTTATTAATCGTAATTCTAGTGACAGGTCTTCTCGCCTATTTTGCAGACGTTATTTATACCTTGGATTTCAATATTGTCTACGGTCGAGTATATCATAAACTCGATGACATCATTGCTGACATGGAAGAGTTGCAAAATTAAAACTAACATCCTTGCGATGTTTGCCGCGAGTATGACCTCGAGAGGATTTATGGTTTTCCATCATTGAGAAGGGAAGCAAGCGCTATCTATTTGCCTATTAAAAGCATAAAAATAGCCTACTCACAAGAGTAGGCTACGTGGATAAAAGACGTTATTTCTGCAGTGTTGTTTAAAAATGGGGTAACCAAGTCATTAATCTTGAGAAGATCATTAATCCCATCGCTGAAACTATGCCGTGGCACACTCTAATAGGCATGGTAAGTTCTACGCTTCCCATATTCATATCTATAAAACTAGCGGAGCAAAAGAATAAGTTAATGATTACGATTGTTAAGGATATCCTTTTTGCATCCAGGCAAACAGTTTTGTTTGATGAATCAAAGGGTGAACTCGAAAAGGGAGCGACAAGGATAGCTTGACAAGCAAATAAAACAACAACCATTGTAGAGAGTGCATCTTGGAAGAATCCACCAATATTTGCGATGATTGCAATTAGAGCCCATAAAAAAAGTGCCCAACGTAATAAGGCTACTTTTTTAGATAGTAAACCATAAACACCTATAGCGGTTAAGCCCAGTACTGCGATTGTTGGAATTAATAATTCACTTTCCATAATAAGATTACTTTTTATTTAAGTTATTAGCCACTTCAATTTCTAATTTAACGAATAATTTAATTGTGTCAGCTATTAATTAGGTTTATGTTATTAGAAATCAGAGTGATGAGATTGGGTTTCTTACCACAAGTATCCTTCTATTTGTTCGTGTGATCATCTCTTGGAGAAGTCTATCGATTAACCCTAATTTGTTATTAAATTACCTTTTGATGAATATAGACCAAACCATAAAATCTCGGAAAACCGCTAAGGTTTTGGCGCATGAGCCCTGGACGCCAAGCATTACTAAAGAGCAGCAAGAGCAACTCACGCAAGAGTTACTTCAGCTGGCAGCCCATGCGCCCTATCACTACACAAGTAGTGACCGCTATAAGGACGTACAAAGAGGCCTTACCTCTTCCCTACCTTTCCGCTGCTATACACTTACTGCGGGAGACTGTAGAACTGTAGCCAAACATATTGAGAAAGAAAGTATTCCAGCCGGGAAAGTGCAGAACATGTTTTGGGCGGCAGATATCATGATGGTCATGACCTGGTTACCTGATGTTTTTGGCGAACAACAGGACCCTCTTAGTTTAGCTGCCGAGCCATTGCCTTTTGTAGGTACCCTGCGCAATATGGAACACATCGCTGCTGCATCTGCTGCCATTCAGAATGTATTACTTGGTGCCACTGCGAGAGCCCTACCTAATTATTGGTCCTCTGGTGGCATGCTGCGACATAAAGAACTACGAAGTTTTTTGAAAATCCCACTGAATGAGCTTGTGCTTGGCTGTTTGTTTGTCTTTCCAAAAGATAGTGATGCCCGAGGTGCGGATATAAAACCTGGTAAATTACGAGGTCAAGGAAAGGCGCTTGAACTGTGGTCTTCTCCAGTCCGCTTATAAACCGCCTCTATCCCAAATTAACTTGATATGAAACGCAGCACTTCATTTGGAACTATAGAAAAACTCATAGAACGTAATGGCGAAGTCGTTACAGAGCTACTTTACTTCGAACGAGAAGGTCGAGGTCATGCACATGATTCTTGGGAAAATTGTTACATCCTAAGTGGCTCAGGTTGGATTATGGTGGGTGAAAAAAAAGTTGCAGTCCGTACAGGAGATGTCTGCTGTATCCCGCCACAAACAAACCACTGGATGATTCCTGAATCGCACCTTGAAATTTTACTAGTCTATTCATTGAAGACAGGTTCTTAGCGGAGTACTCAACGAATAGAATAACCATTGCAATAAATGTGTGTTTTGTTTAATCAATAGAATAATACTGCTGTATAATGTCTCTTTATTCTGCTAACTAAATCCCTACTTTTGTAACGCAACACATGGCTAATATGCGCGCAAATGGCACACCTTTTTTTCGGGAGTTTAGTGAGGATATTTCATCGATCCCTGTGCCTTTGGCATTCACTTATCCATTTTTTTACGAGCCCCACGAGCTGACTTTGAAGGCCGCATCTGAAGTGCAGAGCTACCTCAGTAAGGAGCATATCACACATAATTTTGGACTAGGTGGTATCCATTCACACCTGCTCGAACAAGGAAAAATGTTTGGCGTTATGGTGGCGCGAAATAAAGCAGGAAACCTGGGCTACCTAGCTGCTTATTCAGGAAAATTGGATGAGCAAAAAGATACACACTACTTTGTCCCACCTATCTGCGATATTCATGCTGCGAATTCTTTCTATAAGAAAGGGGAATCGCAGCTCAATAAAATGAGCGCTGAAATTGTTGCCCTTAGTGAAGATTCAGGTTATTTGAGCTGGCGTGAAACCTCTGTCGCCAGAATATCTTCGATTACCGAGGAGCTCGCTACAGGGCGTAAAAGACTTCGCGAAAATAAAAAAGAGCGGCAGCTCAGACGTTCCGCGGCTGAGAGTACATTAACATTACCTGCCTTTACGCAGTTCTGTGAAGAATTAGCCGCAGAGAGTATTTCGAGCCAAGTTGCTTTTAAACATCATGCACTCGGTCTGAAAAAAGAGATGGACTCTTTACAAAAAGATCTTGATAAAAAAGCGCAAGACATCGCACACATCGCCATGGACCGCAGGGCCAAATCTAATCTATTACAACGCGAAATATTTGACCAATACAGGTTTATTAATGCACATGGTGATTATGAAGCACTAAGCAACCTGTTTCCTGATTTTGAAGAGCGTAAACCGCCAAGTGGTTCTGGAGATTGCTGCGCGCCGAAGCTTCTACAATTTGCATACACCAACGATCTAGAACCCATTTGCATGGGCGAATTTTGGTGGGGCAACGCTCCAAACAAAGAAATCCGGGAACATGGCAATTACTACCAGGCTTGTGGGAGCAGATGCAGACCCATTTTAGGACACATGCTACAAGGACTTAACGTCGAAGAAAACCCCTTACAATCCTGGGGGGATGACCTAAGCTTAAAAACAGTTTATGAGGATGATAGTGTGTTTATCGTTAATAAGCCCGCCGGTTTACTCTCCGTGCCAGGCAGAGAGATCGAAGATTCTGCCTTTACTAGAGTATTAGAGCGCTTCCCGCTGGCCACGAACCATCTGTTGGTACACCGTTTAGACATGTCGACTTCTGGTCTACTCATCTTCACTAAAACTAAAAAAGCCAACAAACGGGTACAGCGTCAATTCATACAACGTACCCTAAAAAAAAGGTATATCGCACTTCTTGACGGTCTTTTAGCTGCGGATGAAGGAACCATAGACCTGCCATTAACCCCGGATTACTATGACCTACCGAGGCAGTTGGTTTGCCATGAAACAGGTAAGGTCGCAACCACACATTTCAAGGTGCTCGAACGAAAGGAAGGGCGGACGAGGGTGGCCCTTTATCCCGTCACGGGACGAACCCACCAGTTGCGCGTACACTGCGCGCACCACGAAGGTTTGGGCATTCCCATTGTTGGGGATGAACTCTACGGAAAACGCGAAGAACGACTGCACCTACATGCCCAATTCATCACCTTTGAACATCCCATGACACGAGAAATAGTCGAGTTTTCTGTTGAACCTGATTTCTAATACGCATCATAAATCATAACTTAGAAATTATACAGCATTCTATGTTATAAAGGTCGAAATTAGCAGAGCTATGAAACATTATCTAGTCGCTTTATTAGTTGGGCTTTCCCTTTACAGTTGCGATTTTCCAGACTATTATTGGGAGAAAATGCCCGAGTGTAAGGTTGAAATAGCCGTGAATCACGTATCCTATTTAGAGCGGTACCGCCCTGAAGACTTCCGTTATTCATTCATCACATTTATTCAAGAAGACGAAGAGATCATCATGCACACGAGGTTTGTTAACGAAAACGGCTGTATTACCGTTCCCGTTCTCGTTGAGAAATGGGACAAACTCGAGGGTATGTTAAAAGCGAATGGGGAAAGCTATCCAAAAGAGTTATACAAACTTCATTGGTCCTTACAGGACAGAGACGGACGAACCTTTGTGGTGTATGAAGACATGCACCGCATCATTGATTAAGACCTATGGCAATTGAAATAGAACGTAAATTTTTAGTGACTAATGAGGATTGGACCGCGCAGGTGCTTGACCAGTTTATCCTCAAACAAGGATATTTGAGCACCACGCCGGAACGCACCGTTCGCGTGCGCCTGAAAGGCGACAAAGGTATATTGACCATCAAAGGAAAAACAGAGGGCATACAACGTTTAGAGTTTGAATATGATATTCCCGGAGAAGATGCGGAGTCTCTCATGGGTCTCGTCTTAGATCCACCTATTGAAAAAACTCGGTATTTAGTTCCACATCAGGGCCACACATGGGAGGTCGATGTGTTTGAAGGCGTTAACAAAGGATTGGTCTTAGCAGAGATAGAATTGGACCATGAGTACGAACATTTTTCAATACCAACTTGGGCTGGAGAAGAGGTTTCAGCGGACCACCGTTACTACAACTCACACTTATCAAAAGTACCCTACACTACGTGGGGGGAATTAGAATAGTTCAAATGGGAACTTCTGTTTACTAACGGCAAAGCAACTACTTTTGCGACATGGGAAAAGATAAATTGCGGAAATTTCAAGAAATAGGACAACTCAACAATGTTCTTGAACCTTCCACTGAAGAAGCCAGGAAAGGATATGAGCTTAAAGGCTCCTGGTCTAAAAAGCAATTCTCTAACGAGAACGGTATTGTACTAGAACTGGGGTGTGGCAAGGGAGAGTATACGGTAGAATTGGCTAAAAGGGCTCCCGACTTTAACCATATTGGTGTGGATATCAAAGGAGCTCGCATTTGGCGTGGCGCAAAGACAGCTGCGGAAAACGGTATTGATAATGTCGCTTTCTTAAGAACACGAATTGACTGGATTGACCAGTGTTTCGGAGAAAATGAAGTAGACGAAATCTGGATCACATTCCCTGATCCACAGATTAAATACAACCGAGCGAAACATCGCTTGACCCATCCCGAATATCTTTTGAAATACGCAAAATTTCTCAAGCCCGGTGGCACCATCAATTTAAAGTGTGACAGTGAATTTCTTCATGGATATACCCATGGTATCGTTCAATTATTAGGACTAGAAGTAGAAGAATGCTACCACGATATTTATCAGCAAATTCTTCCAAACGAAGGAATACTCTTTGATGTAATCACCCACTATGAAAGTATATGGCTTGACCAAGGAAAGGCAATTACTTACTTGCGCTTCAGACTCGATGGTATAGAAGAGTCTATGGCCCAATGGGGGAAACGCGACTGATCATGGCAGGTGACTTTTTTCAAAAGGTATTCCGCGTAGTTCGTCTAATCCCTGAGGGTCGTGTTACCACCTACGGACATATTGCACGGTTTTTAGGCACCGGTCAAAGTGCTCGCGTGGTAGGTTACGCGATGAATGCGTCACATAACGACAGGACTGTGCCAGCGCATCGTGTGGTGAATCGCGTAGGGTTACTGACCGGTAAACATTTTTTTGACGGTACTACTCTGATGCGAGATCTTCTAGAGAGTGAGGGTATTGTGGTAGTGGAGGATACAATTCAAGATTTTGATCAACGCATCTGGGATCCGATCGAACACCTAAATCAAGAAGATTACATTACAGACTCTCAGTAGCTCGAGCGTGGGCCTCAGAAATCAGTTGAGCCCACTGTGTTTCATATTGGTTTGAGATTTGAAGCCAATCCTTCATTGGCCTTCCTTTTCCAGATGGGTCAAACAGTATACTACCAACAAATTCGCTTGAACGAGTTTGTATAGTATCGGCACCAAGCTTTACCGCTAAAGCCTCTTTGAAGAAACAAGCAAAATGACGTTTCCCCACTTTTAACGAGGGTTTTCCGAACAATTGCGATTCAACGCATTCGATATGCTGCGCGTATTTAAGTAACAAATGCTTCTCCATGCTAAAAAGAGTTTACCTCGATGCCTAAAAGCTCAAAGAATCGTGAAATATGTAAACCATCCATAAGTGCATGATCAACCTCTAAATTATACGGCAATAAAAAACGTCCGTCCCGTTCAAAGAATCGACCAAATACAATCCTAGGAATACTGTCATCGTTATTTTTTTTTGGGTGCTTAAATGACGTGAAGGTTAACCATGGAAGGGTTGTACCGTAGATAAGATTTGTACGACCGGATCTAGGATCAAGCGGAAGTCCTTTTGCAGCACGTTGGGTAATTACGGTAGCGCGCGAAATGAATTGGTCCGTTGTTTCTTCTGGATTCCAAGTGTAATTGGCAAATGTAAAGGTCTCACCGTCTTCACGTAACACTGAACATCCCAGGTCAATGTTTTGGTGCAGGACTACACCGTCTTCTTTTCGTCTAAGACGCATTGGATCATAGCTGTTAGCGGCCTTTAAGGTAATGAAGAGCAATGCGTGATGAATGCTCCAATCATTTGTGCGACACGCTCTTACCAGTCCTGTAATATCTAAATCCACCTGTACGCCTACAAAAGGGTCAGCAAAAGATTTAAAAAAGTCATACGATTCCCTTCTTGGCCAACAGTCTAGATCTATTTCATGCTCCATGACTCAAAGATACAAATCGCCCTATCTTTAACTTCATGAATCATGAGCTCCTTAGAGAATTAGCCTTAAGCCTACCTGGTGTTACAGAAGGCCTGCCATTTGACGAGCACAGCTTAGCGTTTAAAGTGCATGGAAAACTCTTTGCGATATTAAGTCTCGACAGCTACCCGCCGAGGGTTAACTTAAAAAACGATCCGGACCTCAATATTGAACTCCGTGAGCATCACCCTTATATTGTCCCCGGTTACCATATGAACAAGCAGCATTGGAACACCGTTATTGCTGAAGAATATGCAGATTGGGAGCTCATACAAGGTCTTGTAAAAACAAGCTATCAACTTGTACGTCAAAAGCTTCCAAAGAAAGTACAAGAAGGCCTCAGATAGCCTATTTTTGCCATCTATGAAAAACATTCGCAACTTCTGTATCATCGCCCACATTGACCATGGAAAGTCAACTTTAGCGGATCGATTATTGGATGCAACGCAATCCGTGACCAATCGTGAGAAGCAAGACCAGCTTTTAGATACTATGGATCTTGAGCGCGAACGGGGCATCACAATTAAATCTCATGCTATTCAGATGTACCATGAAAGGGATGGCGAGAAGTATACGATCAACTTGATTGATACACCAGGACATGTTGATTTTTCGTACGAAGTATCTCGTTCAATAGCTGCATGTGAAGGAGCACTGCTGATCGTAGATGCGGCACAAGGAATACAAGCACAGACTATTTCTAATCTTTATTTGGCCTTAGAACATGATCTTGAAATCATTCCAATTCTAAATAAAATTGATCTTCCAAGTGCTAATCCTGAAGAGATAGGAGACCAGATTATAGACTTGATTGGCTGTAAGCGAGAAGATATTTTACTTGCCTCTGCAAAAACAGGGAAAGGCGTTCCAGAAATTTTAGATGCCATTATAGATCGTGTTCCAGCTCCAGAAGGAGATCCTAATGCACCGCTACAGGCATTGATATTTGACAGTCATTACAATCCGTTCAGAGGTATAGAAGCTATTTTCAAAGTAGTCAACGGGACCATAACGAAAGGTCAGCGTGTAAAATTCATGTCGACTGGCAAGCAATACGAGGCAGACGAGATTGGGGTTAACCGGATCAAACAATTCCCCATGAATGCAATTAGCACGGGAGATGTAGGCTATATTATATCGGGCATCAAGGAAGCAAAAGAGGTAAAAGTTGGTGACACCATTACCGGAATAGACAATCCCGCAACCGTAGGAATAGATGGTTTTGAAGAAGTTAAACCTATGGTATTCGCAGGGATATACCCTGTCGAAACAGAGGAGTTTGAAGAGCTTCGTGCTTCATTAGAGAAGTTACAACTCAATGATGCATCTCTTACTTTTGAGGCGGAAACCTCTGTAGCCCTTGGGTTTGGATTCCGTTGTGGGTTCTTAGGGATGCTGCATATGGAAATCATTCAAGAGCGGCTGGAACGAGAGTTCAACATGACCGTTATTACCACGGTTCCTAACGTAAGCTATAAGGCGTACTTAAAAAACGAGCCTGAAACCGCTGTTTGGGTACAAAACCCGAGTCACTTCCCTGATCCAACTAAGATGGAACGCATGGAAGAACCTTTTATACGTGCACAAATCATTACAAGTTCTGATTTCGTGGGTGCCGTAATGAGTTTATGTATCAATAAAAGAGGCGTTATCACAAACCAAACCTACCTCACTAGTGACCGCGTGGAACTCAGTTTCGATATGCCTCTAGCTGAGATTGTTTTTGATTTTTATGACCGACTCAAGACTATATCTAAAGGATATGCTTCTTTTGACTACCATCCTATAGGATACCGTGAAAGTCACCTTGTGAAGGTGGATGTAATGCTCAACGGAGATCCAATTGATGCTTTATCTGCATTGATTCACCGGGACAATGCCCACAATATCGGGAAGAAAATGTGTCTCAAACTTAAAGAGCTGATTCCTCGTCAACAATTTATGATTGCTATACAAGCGGGTATTGGCAATAAAATTGTCGCTAGAGAGACGCTAAGCCCACTGCGCAAGGATGTAACAGCGAGGTGTTACGGTGGTGACATTTCTCGTAAACGCAAGCTCCTAGAGAAGCAGAAAAAAGGAAAGAAACGCATGCGCCAACTGGGCAATGTTGAAATTCCTCAAAGTGCCTTCTTGGCAGTATTAAGGTTAGACGACTAAACGAAAACTACTGCATGTTAGAACCTCGAATCCAAGAGTTTCAAGGCGTACTACTCTGCGGAATAAACGTTCCAATGGAATTACGGTCTTTCAACCCAGAAAGGGCTTGGGGTTTATTAATGCCGCAGCTTCACAAGATTAGCACTCGTTTAAGTAGCGACCTCATATCGCTACGAGATTTTGAGGGGGTACCCGTTTTCGGGCCTGTGGCTAACCCATCCTTCACCTATTGGGCGGCAGTAGAAGTAGCTCAAGAAAATGAACACTTTGGACATCTTGAAGTACCACAAGGCACCTATGCTGTATTTGCCTACAAAGGACTTAGCACAGACCATAGCATCTGGCGCTATATCTATGGGACGTGGATACCAAACAGTCCCTACACCCTAGATAATCGTCCGCATTTTGAGCGGCTTGGTGCTCATTACAAGAACAATGACCCCAGCTCTGAAGAGGAACTCTGGATTCCCATAGCTCGAAAAAACTGATTTTTTCTGCTAAAAAAAAGCCCCAAAGCTTAACGCTTTAGGGCTTTTTATAAGAGCGTCCGCCGTAAGGCGTTTGTTTTATTTATTACTGCTTAAAGAAGCAAACAGATAATCTCTGTTCATACGGGCAATGTTCTCTAAAGAAATTCCCTTAGGACATTCCACCTCACAAGCACCTGTATTTGTACAATTACCAAAACCTTCTAAATCCATCTGGTTTACCATGCTTAACACACGATCTCTAGCTTCAGGCTGTCCTTGCGGCAATAATGAAAACTGGCTCACTTTTGCAGATACAAACAACATGGCTGAAGAGTTTTTACAGGTTGCAACACATGCACCACAACCTATACATGTTGCCGCATCGAATGCGCGATCCGCATCATGCTTAGGTACAGGAATTGCATTTGCATCAATGGTGTTACCCGAAGTGTTCACGGAAACATAACCTCCTGCGCGTTGTATTCGATCAAATGAAGTGCGGTCTACCATCAAGTCCTTTATGACTGGAAATGCTTTTGCACGAAACGGTTCGATATAAATAGTGTCGCCTGAGCTGAACTCACGCATGTGTAACTGACAAGTAGTCACTTTGCGACCTGGTCCATGTGCTTCTCCATTTATAAATAAGGAACACATACCGCAAATACCTTCACGACAGTCATGGTCAAACACAACGGGCTCTACACCTTTTTCGATGAGTTCCTCATTTAAGAAATCCAACATTTCAAGGAAGCTCATATCATCTTCCACTCCTGAAATTGGATATGTCTTCATTTCACCCTTAGCTTCAGGGCCTGCTTGACGCCAAATTTTCAACGTTAAATCCATAGGATATTATTTGTAAGAACGAGTCTTCAATTCAACATTATCAAATACCAAGTTTTCCTTATGCAACTTGGCTTCTGCAGGTACACCGGTGTATTCCCAAGCAGAAACGAATGTAAAGTTTTCGTCATCTCGCAGTGCTTCACCTTCTTCACTGCGATATTCCTCACGGAAGTGACCACCACAACTTTCATTGCGTTCTAGTGCATCTTTCGCCATTAATTCTCCTAACTCCAGGAAATCAGCGACTCGGCCAGCCTTATCCAATTCAGGATTCATTCCTTTCGCAGAACCCAACACGCGTACGTTATTGTAGAACTCCTCGCGTAAAGCTTGAATATCCTTAATGGCTTGTTCTAGACCTTCCTTATTACGGGCCATTCCAACTTCATTCCACATGATCTTACCCAAGCGCTTATGGAAGAAATCAACAGATTTTGTTCCATTAACATTCATGAATTTATCAGTACGGTCACGACAAATCATTTCGGCCTCGTCAAATTCTTTAGAGTCCGTAGGTATAGTCCCTGTACGTATGTCCTCAGATAAAAATTCTCCAACAGTATACGGAGCTACGAAGTAACCATCGGCTAAGCCCTGCATTAAAGCAGATGCCCCTAACCTGTTTGCACCGTGGTCAGAGAAATTCGCCTCACCCAACGCAAAACAACCAGGAATTGAGGTCATTAAATTATAATCTACCCACAGACCGCCCATAGTATAATGAACTGCGGGATAAATCATCATAGGTTCCTTGTAAGGATTAGATGCGGTAATTTTCTCGTACATCTGGAAAAGGTTACCATACTTTCCTTCCACCACTTTCTCTCCTAGTGCTTTAATTTCAGCATCAGAAGGATTGGTCAGGCCTTTTACATGAGACTCTTCGCGTCCAAAACGCATGATCGCTGCAGCGAAGTCCAAGTATACTGCTTCACCTGTCTTATTCACACCATAACCTTCATCACAACGCTCCTTGGCTGCACGAGATGCCACATCACGTGGAACCAGGTTACCAAAAGCCGGGTAGCGACGTTCTAGATAGTAATCACGGTCTTCTTCTTTAAGGTCTGTAGGATGCAATTTACCGGCTCTGATTGCCACGGCATCCTCTTTTTTCGCTGGCACCCAAATTCTACCATCATTTCGAAGTGACTCAGACATAAGGGTCAACTTACTCTGATTTTCACCACTAACGGGAATACAGGTGGGGTGTATTTGTGTAAAACATGGATTAGCTACATGGGCTCCCTTACGGTGCGCTTTCCATGCTGCAGTAACATTAGACCCCATTGCATTCGTGGAAAGGAAAAATACATTTCCATAACCTCCTGTACACAATAGAACAGCATGTGCACTATGACGTTCAAACTCTCCTGTCACCAAGTTTTTAGCAATGATGCCTCGTGCCTTACCGTCAACTTTTACCAATTCTTGCATCTCATGACGAGCATACATTTTAACACGGCCTTTAGCAATCTGGCGATTCAAAGCAGAGTATGCTCCCAATAACAACTGTTGACCGGTCTGTCCTTTAGCGTAAAACGTACGGCTTACCTGAACACCACCAAAAGAGCGGTTATCGAGCATGCCACCATAGTCACGAGCGAATGGAACACCCTGCGCCACACACTGGTCGATAATGTTTCTACTTACCTCAGCCAAACGATGAACATTAGCTTCTCTAGAGCGGTAATCGCCCCCTTTAATTGTGTCGTAGAACAAGCGGTGTACTGAATCACCATCATTCTGGTAATTTTTTGCCGCATTAATTCCTCCTTGTGCTGCAATTGAGTGTGCACGACGGGGTGAATCTTGAAAACAAAACGCCTTTACGTTGTAGCCCATCTCTGCTAAAGAAGCTGCCGCAGAAGAACCAGCAAGGCCTGTTCCTACCACAATGACGTCCATCAAACGCTTATTTGCTGGAGACACTAAAGGAATCTCGCCTTTGTGAGTTGTCCACTTATCGGCCAATGGGCCTACTGGAATTTTTGAATCTAATGCCATAATGATTCTCGGATTATATGGATTGACCTGGTTGAACTACAAACAAGAAAATCGCCACCGCGATAAAACCTGCAGGAACAACCCATGCAAATGCACCCATCGCTTTCTTAATGATCGGAGTATATTTTGGATGGTTGACGCCTAGAGTTTGGAATGCACTTTGTGCTCCATGACTCAGGTGAAATGCCAGTCCTAGAAGTGCTACCACGTAAAAAGCGGTGTACCACCAGTTCTCAAAAGCTGCCACCGTAATCGTCCATAAATCCTTGTACTCAACGCCATCTACCACATAGGTTGGAACATGCCCGAAGTGCATCTCGTACCAAAAGCTTCTCATATGTATGACGATAAAGAATAGGGTCAACGTACCAAGCAAAGCCATTTTACGAGAAGCCCATGAGGCATTCGCAGATTGCTTTTCTTTTGCATATTTCACAGGACGTGCAGCACGGTTTTGACGCGCAAGCATGAAACCGTCCACCGTATGCAACAGAACCGCTAAGTACGTGACATAAGACAAAATCTTCACTAAAGGAAACGTAGTCATGAATAAGCCATAAGCATTGAATGCTTGTCGCCCTTCTTCACCGGTTACGAATAATTGAAGGTTCCCAAGTAGGTGACCTATTAGGAAAGTACACAAGAATAAACCAGATGCTGCCATCCAGTACTTGCGTGCGAGAGAAGAGCCGAAAAGCCCTTTTGATGTTGTTGCCATAAGCGAACTTAAAGTTTAATAGCCTAATTTTAGCAAGTCAAATTTACGGCACAGACTTTTGTAATGGCTGTATCTGCGACAAAAATCACAAAAGAACTGTTCTAAATTAAATTAGCTTTCATTGACTATGAGATATCACAAACTTAACGGCGAATTATTTACTGAAAACAGAAGGAAATTCGCTGAACTTCTCAAGCCAAAATCAATGGCTATATTCACATCAAACGACGCCTACCCTACAAGTGCCGATGGACATCTGCCGTTTAAGCAACACAGCGACATCCTCTATTTGAGTGGAGCCGACCAAGAAGAAAGTATACTGGTGTTATTTCCAGATGCACACAAAAAAGAACTTCGCGAAGTACTATTTCTAAAAGAAACTAATGACCTAATTGCGGTCTGGGAAGGAGCTAAATACTCAAAAAAGGAGGCGTTTGAAATAAGTGGAATACAAACCGTTTTCTGGTTGACCGATTTCGATCGCGTATTCCATGAAATGGCTGTCAATTCGGAGCGGATTTATATGAATGGCAATGAACATTTGAGAGCCCATGTAGATACTGAATTACGACATGATCGCATGAACAAGTGGATAAAAGAGACCTATCTCGCCCATGAGTTTGAGCGGAGTCAACCACTTCTTCATAAAGTCCGTGGAACGAAGAGTGAAAAGGAAATCGAGGTCTTGCGAATGGCAGCGGCAGTCACTAAAAAAGGCTACGAGCGTGTACTTAGATTTTTAAAACCGGGAGTTTGGGAGTACGAACTTGAAGCAGAATTCATGCATGAGTTCTTAGTAAATAGAAGCCGCGGTTTTGCTTACACTCCAATTATAGCGGCAGGAGATAATGCAAACGTATTGCATTATATCGAGAACAATGACCAGTGCAGTGACGGTGAGTTAGTATTGTTTGATGTAGGTGCTGAATATGGCAATTACACCTGTGACGTAACCCGTTGCTTTCCTGTTAACGGAAAATTCACCGCACGACAGAAAGAGGTCTATAATGCTGTTTTACGCGTTCATGATGGCGCCATATCCATTCTACGACCAGGGATTATGCTGGATGCATTTCACACACAAGTTGGCGAAATGATGACGCAAGAATTGCTGGCTTTAGGACTGATTAGCACAAAAGATGTTGAAGACCAAGATCCTTCTTGGCCCGCCTACAAGAAGTACTTCATGCATGGTACCAGTCACTACTTAGGTTTAGACGTTCATGACTATGGACTGTGGACTGTTCCAGTAGAAAAAGGTATGGTCTTTACCGTTGAGCCGGGAATCTATATTCCCGAAGAGGGCTTGGGTATCCGCATCGAAGACGATATCGTAATTACTGCGGATGGACACGAAAACCTAACCCGTTCAATTCCTAAAACAGTCGATGAAATTGAAGCCTTCATGGCGAGCTAATGCCATTACTAGAATACCATCACTCCCATATTCATTATGAGTTCCGTGACCACCCAAAAGGAAATCACGGAACTCTTGTTTTATTGCACGGATTCCTGGAGGATTCGCGCATGTGGAAGGGACTTACTCCATACCTAGAACATTTAGGGTCAGTCCTTATGATTGACTTACCCGGACATGGAGAAACCTCCAGTTTTGGGTATGAGCATACCATGAATTTTATGGCCGGATGTGTTCGAGCTGTACTAGATGAGTTAGGTGTAACAAAATGCGTTTTACTTGGGCACAGCATGGGAGGGTACGCCGCTTTGGCTTTTGCTGAGTTATATCCTAACTACTTAACGGGGTTAGGATTGTTTTTTTCTACGCCTGAAGCTGACTCACCTGAGCGACTTGACATGCGATTACGTGCGGCTGAATTGGTCAAAAAAAATAAAAACGCCTTTATTCGCGCGGCAATTCCTCAGCTTTTTGACATGGACACAAGAAGATCCTTTAAAGAGGAGATATCTTCTCAAATTCAGGAGAGTTTAACACTAAACACACAGGGTATACTCGCCTCCATTATGGGGATGAGATCTCGCCCCGACAGAATAAGTATACTCCATCATCCCCCCTCACAACTTACCCCTAGTCGCATAGCTGTATTCGCAGGAAAAAAAGACACCGTCATCCCTTTTCAGATGGTTCAAGACTGGTGGAGTATAGAAAGTGTTGGATATAGATACCTAAGTGACCACGGTCATATGGGCCATATTTCCGATTCAAAAAAGTGCGGAATGGCTATCGCAGAATGGTGGGAGACCTTATTGACATAAAAAAAGGCGCCCATATGGACGCCTTTTTTAAAACTATTAAAACCGGTTTTAAACGACTCCCTGATCCAACATTGCATCAGCGACTTTTACAAAACCAGCGACATTCGCACCACTGACGTAATTCACAGTACCATCTTCTTGCATACCATATTTTGCACATGATGCATGTATGTCTTTCATTATTTTATGTAAATGACCATCCACTTCTTCACGAGTCCAACTCATGCGAAGGCTATTCTGACTCATCTCTAAACCAGAAGTAGCTACCCCACCTGCGTTAGATGCTTTTCCTGGAGAGAAAAGGACACCACTTGCTTGGAAAGCCTCAACTGCATCCGGAGTACAAGGCATATTCGCTCCTTCACCCAATGCCCTAAGACCATTGCTTATAAGTAGTTTCGCATCATCTCCTTTTAATTCGTTTTGAGTAGCACATGGAAGCGCTACATCACAAGAAACACTCCAAGGAGTACCTGACACAAAGGAAATATTATCAAAAGTGTCTGCTGCTTCGTGTATACGTCCGCGACGAACATTTTTGAGTTCCATGACAAAAGCCAACTGCTCAGCACTCATGCCATCATTACAAACAATATGTCCTGACGAATCAGATAATGTAATCACCTTAGCGCCCAGTTCCATACATTTTTCAGCAGCATACTGTGCAACGTTTCCTGATCCGGAAATAACTACACGCTTACCATTAAACGTATCGCCCTTAACGGCTAACATTTCTTGGGCAAAATATACCGTCCCGTACCCAGTTGCTTCAGGGCGTATCAAAGATCCACCCCAGCTCAAACTCTTTCCTGTTAGTACCCCAGTGAACTCGTTGCGAATTCTCTTATATTGGCCAAACATATATCCAATCTCACGACCGCCTACACCAATATCCCCAGCAGGAACATCTGTATTAGGACCTATGTGGCGGGAAAGCTCTGTCATAAAACTTTGACAGAAACGCATTACCTCTGCATCTGACTTTCCTTTGGGATCAAAATTAGCTCCGCCTTTACCGCCTCCTAATGGAAGTGTCGTGAGTGAGTTTTTAAAGATCTGTTCAAATCCCAAAAACTTCAATACACTCAGGTTAACAGTTGGGTGAAAACGAAGTCCACCTTTGTAAGGTCCAATTGCGCTGTTGAATTCAACACGATAGCCTTTGTTCACATTTATATTGCCCTGATCATCTGTCCATGGTATTCTGAACATGATGGTTCTCTCTGGCTCAACAATGCGCTCTAGTAAGCTCTTGCCTTGATATTTAGGGTTGTTTTCAATGAACGGAATCACGGATTCCGCAACTTCTTGTACCGCCTGCTTAAATTCAGGTTCGTTTGGGTTTGCCGCCTCGACTTTCGCGATAAACGCGTCGATTTGCGCTTGGTACTTAATGGCCATAATATCTGTTTGTATTGATAGGTTTACCAGACAAATGTAGAATAAATAGTCACCTCTACACTCTAGTTAGTTACAGTTTTCCTGCAATACCTGTGCGGCCCAACTCTGTCTAATAAACCCAGGTCCACAAGTATCTTTAATCCTTTAAAAATCTGTATGTTAGAGGTGTTTAGTTTCGTTTTTAAATAGGAGGAGTCTACTATTCTTCCATGAGGAAACTCTCGAATTAAGCGACCTTCAATGGACTTTGAGAGGTCTATCTTTTGCGTATTTTCAATCCACAGAGGATAAAATGTGGAAGGAAATGACTCCAACTGAACCACCGGACGGGCAATTAGTTGCTCAATAAGTAAATTAGGACCCAAGCTATTGGGCTGAAAAAGAGCTCCAGGGAGCGCATAAACCTCACGGTTATAATTAAAAGCCTGGTTGGCAGTGATGAGTGCACCACTTTTGGCCGCTGCCTCTATCACTAAGGTTGAGAGTGCTGCTCCGGCTATTAACCTATTTCGAACAGGAAAGAAATTTCTTAGACTTTCTTTAAAGAACGATTGTTCTGTAAAAAATCCACCACCATTGTTCACCATGGAAGTTGCTAATTTTTCATTGCGTTTTGGACTAAGCTTGTGAAGACCTCCTGCAACAAATGCATGGGTCGTTGCACCACAATCCAAGGAAGCCTCGTGTGCGCAGGCATCAATACCAAAGGCTAACCCGCTGAGAATATTGATCGGGAACTTACTGAGGTTGCGTACCAGCATTTTAGTGTGGTGTAATCCATAAGAAGATGGTTTTCTGGTACCTACAATTGCTAACGGAATTTTTGAGTTGTCCCAGGTTCCCCGTCCAAACAAGGCCATAGGAGGATCGGGGATTTGTCTTAATAATTCCGGAAACTCCTTCATATCAAAAGTCAGTAACGTGATTCCCTCGTTATGTATGATAACAAGCTCTTCTTTCATACATATTATGGCGTTATTCCAAAGCGAAATGCCGTTACTCACTTTATTTAAAACTGCTGAAATTGCAAGTTCCGGTCCATTTCGTATCCACTCCTCACTGTAAAACAGAGACTTTTTTTGACGATTAGTAAGGCCTTTTAGGAAATGAAGCGCGAGTAAGTAGTTCATGTTGAGTTATTAACAGATTGTTATAAAATTTAACTCAATTAGACCATGTTATAAAATGAAGTTGTCCACAAGTTTTGCATTTTTGTATATACTATGAAAATCGAGAAACTAATCTTACAGCGCCTGCAAGACACCGGAAGGGTCCACCTTCCTGGATGGGGATCTTGGTATCTCAAAGCGCAAGTTTCACGATGGGATAGCGTAACTGGCACTGCCTTTCCGAAAGGAAAATACATTGCCTTTAACCCATCTATAGCAAGTATGGAAAACAGCCTAGTCTCTCTAGTAATGAGAGATATGGGAAGTACCATGGAAATTGCAGAACAATGGATCAGTAGAAAAGTACAACAGTGGCAACAGTCTTTAGACCGTGGCGCTGTTCTTATGCTCGATGGTATTGGGTCTTTTAGACCAAACGGAGCCTTTCAGTCAGATGTAAATAGCTTAGATGCACAAAGTTTTGGGCTTACCCCCATAATGCTTCATGCCATAAGTGAACCTAGCGCACTTCAATCGAAAGTTGTTGCGAGTCTCAAAATGGTGAGCGAGCAACGAGAACAAGGGTTACGTAATTGGCAAAAAGCGTCCGCTGCTGCTGCAGTCTCTCTTTTGTTTGGTTTAGGGATTTTTCAAAGCCCTTGGTCCACTCAAATGGCAGGTTGGTTTGCAACGCCCGTTGAAGTTGAAGCTGCATCCGAAGTCGCTGTTCCTTTAGTTGATGTTGAAAACCACGCCAACGAAACTCCTGCAGTAACATCTTCAGAATCCAAAATCACTTCAAAATCAGTTGTTAGTACTACTCGGTTAGAAACCGGCTACTCTATAATTGTAGGATCATTTAAAGTAAGTACGAATGCCAGCGATCTCGCGAATGAATTGAGATCTCAGGGACATTTAGTTACCCTTTTAGAAGGTTCTTTGATGAAGGTCGGTATCGGCTCCTTCGCATCACGGGATGAAGCAAAAACTGCCTTGAGTAAGGTGAAAGCCGATATTAATTCTCACGCTTGGATCTGCGCCTATTAAATTGGCTCAGCTACCTTTGTAGCCATTCTTTTATACTACTTCATGAGCACTGAAAAGACTTCAAACGACAGCTTGACAGTCATGACTCAAATAGTCATGCCTAATGACACTAACCAGATGAACAATCTTTTTGGTGGCCAATTATTAAGCTGGATGGACCGCTGCTGTGCCATTTCCGCACACAGACATTGTAAGCGGCAAGTGGTTACTTCAACCATTAATAATGTAACGTTCAAGAACGCTATTCCACACGGTGCAATTGTGACTATTGAAGCGAAGGTTTCACGCGCTTTTAGCTCCTCCATGGAAATTATCGCAGATGTCTTTCTTGAAGAGCAAAGACCCAACGGAGCCCGCATAAAAGCAAATGAAGGGATTTTCACGTTTGTTGCGGTGGATCAGTTAGGAAATCCGATAAATGTACCTCCTGTAACACCTGAAACTGAATTAGAGAAGGAGCGCTATGCTGCTGCATTGCGCAGAAGACAGCTTGCGCTAATCATTGCAGGAAAAATGGCCCCAGAAGATGCCTCTGAGCTTAAGGCGTTGTTTTATCCGGAAGCATCTGCTCAATAGCAGAAAGAACTTCACTAACCAAGAGTTTATTCATGGGATTAGGCAGAAACGGTAACTTTTTACCATGCTTACTCATGGGGGTCCATATACTTTTGCTGATTACTTCTTTTTGCGCTGATCTAACTGGCCATGGAGCAAAACCCAAATTTGGATGAGTAGCACCCCAAAAACTCACCAGTGGTGTGTCTAGTAATGCCGCCGCATGCATAAACCCCGTATCACCGCTCACTACTATGGCGGCATCCCTTATTAAGGTCAATCCTGAAGCCACTGAATACGAGGTTGCATCTATGAGGTGGTCAAACTCTTCAGCGAGTTCCTGGGCCAATTTCTGATCTCCAGGTCCACCCAACAATACCATCGGGTTTGTACCCAATGCCACATTTGAAATGAGCTCCTGCCATTGGTTTAGGGTCAGGCGTTTCCCAGCGTGAGATCCTCCAATCACAAAGACCAAAGCATTTTTAATTGTCCCATTTTCAGGCAACCTAAAGGACAATTCCACAGGAAGTAGTCCATCTGTCAGCCATGACGATGCTGCGTGGGCATAGCGCTCTACAACGGACTGCATTTTAAACGATGGTGATTTCGTTAAAAGCAATAACCATCGTTTGAGATAAGGTTTATGAAAGGTAGAAAACCGAAGGCCAAGCTTTTTTGTGAACTGCTTAGACTGGTAGGTTCCCTGTAAATCAATTACCGCATCGTAACGCCCTTTACTGTGTTCAATAAGGTCAGTGTAAGATTCCTCCCAAACCAGCAGCTCATCCACGCCAGGAAGCAACTCAGCTACGCTCTTGTGACTACCCTTAACTACAAGTGTCAAACGATGTCCACAAGATGACAAGCCCTGTAAGACCGGGGAGGTTAGTAGTAAGTCACCAATAGCGGAAAATCGAATAATTAGTAGACGCTGACCCATTACAAGAACTCTATATAGTTAAAGGAATACGCCACACTGTAAATCATCAACAAGAGAAAACCGATTTCTATCCAGCCCTTACGTTTAAAATAATACATCGCATAGGACGCCTGATAACTTAAACCCAAGAGCACCAAAACAAAGCCACCTTCACCTCCAATTAGGGAGGCAAACAACACACCTAGCAACGTCCATGTCAAAGCCAGCAGAGATCGTGATTTGTTCAGGTTATCCGCCTTTCTGTAGAATATCGTGAATTGATTTAAAGTGATTAGCAAGACCAGCGCGGGAACTACCCACCATTCCACGGGAACTTCCTGAATTTCTGGAGTCCTATATTGAAAATCGGGGAAGAAATTTTGAGACAACAACAGCGGCAATATGATCACTAAACCAAATCCGAATATCCACTGTAAAAGATTGGCCAGCTGAGGCTTTCCTACTATTAGTAGCGCAACAAACGAGGCTACACCAATAAACCATGCGTCGTGAGAGAAGAATATAAGGGTCAACGCAGAAAGCATAGCGCTGTGAAAAATCCATACCGGATTACGTCTTCGTCGAAAATTTTCCGTGAATTGCCAGTTAGATTCTAATACCAGCGCTGCCACTAAAAAAGTATGACTTACAAATTCGCTAGACCATAAAATAACAAATAACACTGCGACTAAAAACCTGAATTGCGATCCCTTAAACGTCCACCTGTCCTTGAAAAACATCCAACACAATAATCCAGTGAAGAAGAATATAAATAAGAAAAAGACATGATCTCGGCGGCTGTCCCCAGAGGTCACGACCACACCAATACCGCAGACCAACACCAGAGCGAAAAGGCGTAAACCGGAATAAGCGTCAATCTTTCTGAAGTAGCGAAGGAGCATTGGGTTTTCTGTATTATTTTAGCAGCATTAAATGCTCTAGCTATGTTAAGAAATTTCTTTGAAGGCTTAGGTGATATTTTCACCGCAAGTTTCAAAATACTTCCAGTTATTGGAGATCAAGTAAACCGTGTTTTCATGTTGGTTATAGCCAGCGGACTAATATACTGGGTTTTACAAATGAGAAAACACAAAGCCAAAGGCGAAAAATAAAATTCTCAACGCATAAATAAAAAGCCCCTGCTCACGCTGGGGCTTTTTGTTTTATTACTACAGGCTGAGTTCACTTCGCTCGATAAATCAGGGTCTATAAATCGAAGCCTATGTCTTTGCGGTAATTAATCCCCTCATAGCACACCTCGTTTAATGCCGCATAACTTTTCTCTAAGGCCTCCTCTTTAGATCCACCAAAACTAGTAAATGCCATTACTCTACCTCCTGCGGTGGTCACTTCGGCTCCAGATGCGGTACCCGCATGGAAAACCATGGTATTTTCAAAATCGCGTAGTCCCGTGATGACCTTTCCTTTTTCGTAAGCTCCGGGATATCCACCACTTACTGCCATGACCGTAACAGCAGTTTTTGGATTGAACTTTATTTCTGTTTGATCTAGGGTACCATTACCCATGGCTATGAAAAGATCTATGAGATCTGTTTCCAATCGTGGAATCACAACTTCCGTTTCAGGATCTCCCAACCTCACATTGTACTCAATCACCTTAGGTCCTTTTTCGGTGTTGATCAATCCGAAAAAGACAAATCCTTGATAGGGTAAATCATCTTTTACCAGCCCCTGAATGGTAGGCTCTATTATTTCTTTGATTGTTTTTTCACGCAAGGAATCTCCGAAAAATGGCACCGGACTTATCGCTCCCATACCACCGGTATTCAATCCGGTATCTCCTTCTCCAATTCTCTTATAATCCTTCGCTTCAGGGAGCAAAACGTACCCTCCCTGTCCGTCGGTGAGGGCGAAAATGCTGAATTCTATACCTGCTAAAAACTCTTCAACTACCACCCTGGATGACGCATCGCCAAATTTAGCATCCACGAGCATGTTTTTTAATTCTCGCTTGGCCTCCGCAATATCTTCAATGATTAAGACTCCCTTTCCGGCAGCAAGACCGTCAGCCTTAAGAACATATGGAGCATCTAAGGTTTCTAAGAATGCTTGGCCGCTTTCTAAAGTATCTTTAGTAAAGGTCTGGTAGCGGGCTGTTGGAATATGATGTCGCATCATAAACTTCTTAGCGAAGTCTTTAGAGCCTTCAAGTTCAGCGGCGGCTTGACGAGGCCCTACGACAATAAGATCTGTTAGTTCGTCATCTGATTTCAGTCCATCATGAATACCTGCAACTAATGGGCCTTCAGGCCCAACTACAACCATATCGATACTATTGGACTTTACAAAATCGCCTACCGCTTTTGAATCATCAATAGCAAGGTCTTGTACATTTGTACCTAAACGGCCTGTACCAGCGTTACCAGGAGCTATAAATAGGTTGTCACACTTCTTACTCTCCTTAATTTTGTACGAAAGTGCATGCTCACGACCACCGGAGCCTAAAACCAATACATTCATTGTTGTGGGATTTATACGGTAAAAATAACCAGAAATGGTGGGTTACAATAATTTAAGATTCACGAGCGTACAACCACGCGGCAAATTCGCGTAAAGGCTCTAGTTGCTCGCTTGGCATATCTACTTTACTCAAAGCTAATAGGGACAACTCATAGTAATGGGCCACTTGCTCTTTGGCATATACATCCACTCCTAGTGCCATGTATAATTCCTGAAATGCCTCCACTTTCTTTTCTTCCGTGGTCATCTTCGCTAAGGCGGCAAAATCTACACCTTCAATCCTAGCACGTTTTTCCGCTTCAATCCAGAGTAAAGTCTTCTTATTGCTGATAATGTCACCACCTACCTGCTTACCAAATTTTTCCGGATCACCATACACATCCAAATAGTCATCCTTAATCTGAAAGGATGTTCCCAGTAACATGGCAAATTCATACAATGCATTAGCATCAGTTACCGTAGCGCCACCCACCAACGCACCTACTTTCATTGCGCAACCTAAAAGAACAGACGTTTTGAATTGAATCATTTTTATGTATGCATCCGCAGCAACAACGTCCATAGATTCGAAATCCATATCCATCTGTTGGCCTTCACATACCTCTAAGGCCGTTTGAGAAAAAGTCGACAACACCTCTGGCAGCACGGAAGCATCACATTGCGCAACATACTGGTACGCTTTTACGAGCATACCGTCACCAGAAAGGATTCCTACATTATTATCCCATTTATTATGCACGGTAGTCATGCCTCTGCGAATAGGGGCCTCGTCCATAATATCGTCATGTATCAACGAAAAATTATGAAACAGCTCTATGGCTAAGGCTTGAGGCATTGCTTTCGAAGGCGATCCATAGATTCCTGCACCCATAAGACTCAAAATAGGGCGCAAACGCTTTCCACCAAGTCCCATAATATAATGCATGGGATCATATAACTTTGCAGGGGTCTTACCCAGGTTCAGTTGGTCAAGTTCAGCCTGGAAAAGCTGTTGTAAGGCTGCAAGTTTTAGCATATTACTTTAGAAGTTTAAGTAAGTACTGTCCATACCCGCTTTTAACAAGGGGCTGGGCTATTTCTCTCAATTGTGCGGCATCTATAAAACCTTGCTCGTAAGCAACCTCTTCAATACAGCCTACCTTTAACCCTTGACGCTCTTCTATCACCTCAACAAACTGTCCTGCTTGTTGAAGACTTCCGAAGGTACCTGTATCAAGCCATGCGGTTCCACGATCTAATACACCTACTTCTAAGGCACCCATCTCTAAGTAGATCTTATTGATGTCTGTAATTTCCAATTCCCCTCTAGGGCTAGGTTTCAAATCCTTAGCAATAGCTAATACGCGGTTGTCATAAAAATACAAACCAGGCACAGCATAGTCACTCTTAGGATCTTCTGGCTTTTCTTCAATAGACAGGGCCTTCATATTTTGGTCAAATTCTACCACTCCATAGCGATGCGGATCACTCACTCTGTAAGCGAATACGACACCTCCTGAAGGATCCTTGCTGTCGTTAAGGACTTGGGCCATAGAGGAGCCGTAGAAAATATTGTCTCCTAAAATTAATGCAACGCTATCGTCTCCTATAAACTCGGCCCCAAGGATAAAAGCCTGGGCTAATCCCTCAGGGTTTTCTTGAATCGTATACTGAAAATCACAACCCAGCTGACTACCGTCGCCTAAAAGCTTCTCAAACAATGGAGCGTCGTGCGGCGTGGTAATGATCAGTATCTCACGAATACCTGCCTGCATCAATGTGCTCAGTGGGTAATAGATCATGGGCTTGTCATACACCGGAAGAAGTTGCTTACTAACCGCTAAGGTTAATGGGTGTAAACGGGTACCGGATCCTCCGGCTAGAATTATTCCTTTCATAACTAATAGTTTTCGTCTTCCTCAGCAGGGTCTACTTCCGGATCGTAAATATCAAGGATGTTGTCGCTCAAGTCTTTTTTAGTAATCCACTTTTCCATGGTGAGTAAGAACGATGGGAGCAACAATAGATTGCTCAACATAGCGATTAATAGCGTTATTGACGTCAATAGCCCTAGAGCCTGAGTGCCACCAAAGCTCGAAGTGGTGAACACCGAGAAACCACAGAAAAGAACAATTGATGTATAAAACATACTCAATCCCGTTTCCATAATGGAACTTTTTACCGCCCAGGAAATATTCCAGTTATTCGCTTGCAATTCCTGTCTATACTTTGCTAAAAAATGTAAACTATCATCCACCGAAATACCAAAAGCAATGCTAAAAACGAGTATGGTTGAAGGCTTCAAGGGGATTCCCGCAAAACCCATGATACCAGCGGTGATTAACATTGGGATGAGGTTTGGTATTAAGGATATCAATACCATTCTCCAACTCATAAATAATAGTGCCATGATCAAGGAGATAGCCAGGACCGCTAATGTTAATGAGAATATCAGGTTATTTACTAAATAAGTAGTTGACCTAATGAATTTTATAGACGCACCCGTTATGGTAACATCAAATCCATCGTTCGGGAATATCGTGGAGACCATCTTCTCAACTCGCGCTGTCAATTCACGCATCTCTGGTGTACTCAGGTCTGCCATTTGAACCGTGATCCGAGCTTTGCGACCATCCGCCGTCACCATGCTATTCGCTAACCCGGTTTCATCCTTAGTACCACGAGGTAAATAGGTCAACAACCACTGCTGTTCACTTCGCGTGGGAAGGGCGTACATATCGGGATTCCCAAACATGACTCCTTGTTTGGCGAATTTTACAAAATCTACCACGGAAATGGATCGACTCAGCTCTGGAAGTAAGGATAATGAATCTTGTAGTTCTTCAATACGTCTGAGGGTAGATAGCTTTTCAACCCCACCATCGCGCTTGGTGTCTATGATAATATCCATAGGTACTACGCCGCCAAAAGAACGTTCGAAGTATTTGACATCTTGATAAATATGTTCCGTCTTGTCAAAGTCGGATGTGATATTTCCCGCGGTTTCAATTCTAAATAAACCAAAAACAGCAAGGGCGGAAAGAACGGCAGTAATGGAATAGATTAATGTTCTTCTATTGCCTACAGAAAAGTCTAAAAAGTCTAAAAACTTGACCAGCCAAGCGATGTCAAAGTGATTCATGTGACGCTCCTTAGGAGGAGATAAATAGCTGTAAATGACCGGCATTAAGATCATAGAAAGCGTAAAAACAATCATGATGCTTATCGAACTGATTACTCCAAATTCCACAAGGTTTTCAGAATCTGTAAGTATAAATGCCGCAAAGCCTAAGGCAGTGGTGGTATTTGTGATCAATGCGATATACCCCACTTTTTTTACCACACGCTGTATGGCCAATACCTGATTTCCGTGTTTTTTATATTCTTGGTGGTATTTATTGATGAGGTATATACAGTTCGGTACCCCAATCACGATGATCAACGGAGGTACGAGTGAGGATAATAAAGTCATTCCATAGCCCAGTAATCCCATAATCCCTAAAGAAAACACAACACCGAGAACGACTATAGAGAAAGAGATCATAGTTGCTCTAAGACTCTTGAGAAATAAGAAGAATATAATCACGGTGACCAGAAGCGTTAGACCTACCGTTCTGAATATTTCTGCCTGAAGGTTTTTAGAGTTCGCAATACGCAACCATGGAAGTCCACTCATATGGAGATCCCTTCCGGTGGTTTGTTCCCAACTAAGGATGTGACCTTTTGCTCCTTCAACAATCGACAAAATATCTGCATTGTATAAAGAGGCCTCGTCAATTCTCAGGATGATCATATAAGTGTCCCCAAAGTATAAGCCACCTTTGTAAAAGGGCCATGACTTCACCTTCGCTTCTAATGATATTTCTTCTTCTCCGGTTTCTGGAAGTGAATCAAATAAAGCCATGACTTCACCTTCGCTTCTAATGATATTTCTTCTTCTCCGGTTTCTGGAAGTGAATCAAATAAAACATAGGGAGCCAATTTTTCTGTGACACTGTCTATTTCTAACCCATACGCTTCTGTTAAGCTCTGAACACTGGTAATACCGTTTACACTTTTTAGAGAATCAACTAAAGCCAACCAATCAACTAAGTGCTCTTTTTTGAAAAAATCCTGATCCTCTAAAGCGATAACGATCGTATTGGAAGCTTGTCCAAACTCTTCCACGAGCATGTTATAATCTATAGAAACAGAATCTGTTTCAGGCATGAGCTTACCAAACTCGTAGCTCATTTTCACAGTAGATCCCTGATAAATCATAAATACAGCAGACAACGCCACCAAGGCGAGCCATGCAGGTCTGTTTCTTAAAAGGATTCTAGCGATGAAGTTCCAAAACATGATGTGTCAACTAGTCTATGATTACCCAGCCTTGTGACGCTAACGCCTGTGCCTTCTTATATTTTACATTTTGCTCTTCACCAGTGGAGGTATTTCGTATGGTGACTGCATCGTTTCGTCCATAGTCTTTACCTGTATTCACCACCGGTGCAGTGCGTCTTGGCGGAGACTGGGGCGTATTTCGGCTAGACTGCTGTGGAGCATTATCTCCTGCACGTCCTTCTTGTAGTTTTGGCTGTTTAGGTCTATTCGCTGGTGCTCTGCGAACTTGCGAGGGGTTGTTTTCTGGAAGATTTCCACGGAACAGGAAACTCACAATCTCTTGATTAACTCTTGATATCAATCCTTTGAATAACTCAAAAGACTCAAACTTATAAATCAACAATGGATCCTTTTGCTCATATACAGCGCCCTGAACACTTTGGCGTAAATCATCCATGGAGCGAAGGTGCTCTTTCCATTGGTCGTCAATAATGGCAATAGAGATTCCTTTTTCAATATCCGAAATCAAACTACTTCCTTTTGTATCTAAAACCTCTTGCAGCACACTGGTGACTTGCAACGCTTTTTTACCGTCAGTAATCGGAACTAATATTTTATCAAATGTGCTAGCTGGATCATCATACACTTGCTGGAAAACAGGTAATGCAGCAACAGTAATGCGACCCGCCTTTTCCAGGTAGAAAACAGACGCTTGGTTAAATAACTCATTAGACACCTCATCTAAGGTTTCCGAAACGAAAACCGTTGTTTCCATCACAGGTTCAAAAGCGAATGTGAGCAGAAAGTCCAGTTTAAAGGATTCGTAATCCTTGTTAGGTTGATGGGCTTCAACAAGATCCGCTATGGTGTCGTACATCATGTTTGCTACATCCACCTTGATGCGTTCGCCTTTCATTGCGTTCGCACGGCGCTTGTAGATGACCGTACGCTGGCTGTTCATCACATCATCATACTCTAACAAACGCTTACGAGTACCGAAGTTGTTTTCTTCTACCTTTTTCTGGGCACGCTCAATGGATTTACTCACCATGCTGTGCTGAATCACCTCGCCTTCCTCAAGGCCTAATCTATCCATCAAACCTGAAATGCGCTCCGAATTAAACAAGCGCATCAGCTTATCTTCTAAGGAGACAAAGAATTGGGAAGAACCCACATCTCCTTGACGACCCGCACGTCCACGTAACTGGCGGTCAACGCGACGGCTATCATGACGCTCTGTACCTATTATGGCCAAACCACCTGAGGATTTCGCCTCTGGCGAGAGTTTTATATCTGTCCCTCTACCTGCCATGTTCGTTGCGATAGTTACCATACCGGGCTGACCGGCTTGCGCAATTACTTCTGCCTCTTTTTGGTGCATTTTAGCATTGAGGACCTGATGAGGAACTTTACTTATCTTAAGTGTTCTACCTATTAATTCTGAAATTTCAACAGAGGTCGTACCCACTAGAATGGGTCTTCCCGCATTCCTTAGTTTACCAATTTCCTCGATGACAGCTGTGTATTTCTCACGGTTTGTCTTGAATACATAATCCTCACGATCATCTCTTGTCACTGGTCTGTTTGTAGGAATAACGACGACCTCTAGCTTGTAAATCTCCCAAAACTCACCTGCTTCTGTTTCTGCGGTACCCGTCATGCCCGCAAGCTTGTGGTACATTCTAAAGTAATTCTGTAAGGTGATCGTAGCGTAAGTTTGGGTTGCCGCCTCAATCTTGACGTTCTCCTTAGCTTCAATTGCTTGGTGAAGACCATCAGAGTAGCGACGTCCTTCCATAATACGTCCAGTTTGCTCATCAACAATTTTTACTTTGTTGTCCATGATGACATACTCCGTGTCCTTCTCAAAAAGTGCATAAGCCTTAAGCAATTGATTCACGGTGTGAATGCGCTCAGATTTTATACCGTAATCCAACAAGACCTTTTCTTTCTGCTGCGCTTTTTCATCACTACTGATTTCCGCATCTTCAAGAAGACTTAGCTCTAGTGTAATGTCAGGCATCACAAAGAAATCTTTTGCCGTGCTTTTTGATATGAGCTCTGTTCCGTTTCCGGTCAAGTCAATTTGATTGTTCTTCTCTTCAATGGTAAAAAATAATTCCTCATCAATGAGTTTCATTTTCTTGCCCTGCTCCTGTAGAAACACTCCTTCAGATTTATGCAGAATAGACTTCATCCCGTCTTGGGATAAGAACTTAATCAGTGGCTTTGACTTCGGTAAACCACGGTAAGCTCTAAGTAATTTCTCTCCACCTTCATCCACTTTGCCCTCAGCAATGAGTTTCTTGGCTTCAATTAACTCCTTTTGAACAAAGTTTTTTTGAGCGGTCATTAAATCCTCAACAAAAGACTTGAGCTCGTTAAACTGATGCTGATCTCCCTTAGGAGTTGGACCAGAAATGATCAACGGTGTTCTCGCATCATCGATCAAAACGCTATCAACCTCATCCACAATAGCAAAGTGATGTCCTCTGGTCTGAACACGATCTTCGTCGCGACGGGCCATGTTGTCTCGGAGGTAATCAAAACCAAACTCATTGTTGGTACCATACGTAATGTCACTGTAGTAGGCCAAACGGCGTTCTTCAGAGTTTGATTGGTGCTTGTCTATGCAGTCGATAGTCAAACCATGGAAATTAAATACCGGCGCCATCCATTCGCTATCACGCTTTGCCAGGTAATCATTCACCGTTACGACGTGTACGCCTCTTCCCGCTAATGCATTTAAATACACAGGAAGTGTCGCCACTAAGGTTTTTCCTTCACCCGTTTGCATTTCCGCTATTTTTCCTTCGTGAAGCACAGTACCACCTATGAGTTGAACGTCATAATGAACCATGTTCCAAGTAATGTCAGCACCGGCAGCTTTCCATGTGTTCCCATAGATGACCTCGTCACCATGTATGCTAATATGTGCATGTCTTTTGGCCAGTTCCTTATCCAGATCCGTGGCCTTAGCTCTTACATCTCCTGCTGCAAAACGCTTAGAGGTTTCACGCATGATGCCAAAAGCTTCTGGATGGAGGCGCAAAAGGACTATTTCAATCTGCTCCAGAACTTGTACGTCTAGAGCTTCAATCTGCTCGTAAAATGGCTCGCGTGCATCGTAATTCTCTGTTTCAGCAATCTTTGCATACAAGGTAGATTTCTCTTCTTCTAATTCCGCTGTTGCCTGTGATATGGCCGCTTTGAAAGAAATAGTTTTCGCCCTGAGTTCGTCATTGCTCATCGCTGCGATCTGCTGCGAATAGGTATTGATTTCTGTAACGAAGGGCTGTAATTTTTTTAAATCACGATCGCTCTTCGATCCAACAAGTTTAGATATGAATTTCAGCATGAGGCTGTCGTCTTCTTAAGTATAGTCCACAAAAATAATCGGTGTGCGTGAAGCACAGGCTTTAAAAGCACTAAAAAAGCACCAAAATAAAGGGTGAGTGGAAAAATAGACACAATGTCAGAGATAGCCGCGGTTCTGAACGAATAATGTTTGTTTTTGGCAGATAATTATTCGCTACCGAGGTTTTAGGACATAAAAAAGGGGTATTTGAAAGTATTCTCGGGTGTTAAAAATCGGCTCAGTAACACCTTAAAATTCTATCAAATAGCCCCTAGAACCTATCACAGAAGCATGAAAAGAAAGAACCACCAATCTTAACATACAGTTACAAATATACAGTAATTATTACTTAGTGTACAAATAACACTAAGTTTTATTTTTGACTCGTGACAAAATCTAGAGGCCTTCCAAAGAGCATTCCCTATTTTTGCAGAATTAAAACATAGCTAATATGTCCAATTCAACGAAAATTTCGACTGATAATGCGCCCAAACCGGTAGGCCTTTACCCGCACGCTCGTAAGGTAGGTAACCTCTTGTTTTTATCCGGTGTAGGACCTCGAACAGCAGGTAGTGACGCTAATGATAGCGGGGTTCCAGGCTTAGAACTAGACCATAATGGAAACTTTAAATCATTTGATTTTGAAGCACAAGTGCATAGCGTTTTTGCCAATGTAAAAGCCGTTCTTGAAGCGAGTGGCTCAAGTTGGAACGAATTGGTAGACATTACGGTGTTCTTGGTAGACATGAAGCGTGATTTCCACACCTTCAATCGTATTTACGCGGAATATTTCAAGGAAAACCAGCCTTGTAGAACCACATTGGCCATCAATAGCTTGCCAACTCCTATAGCCATCGAACTAAAGTGCATCGCCACGGTAGACTAATCTCATGAGTACATTTCCAGAATATTCACACCTCGATTTAGCCAACGTCCACAAGGCAGTTTTACAACGTTGGAAGGAAACGCATGTTTTTGAACAAACCCTGACGGCTCGCAAGGATGCGGAACCATGGATTTTCTTTGAAGGACCGCCTAGTGCCAATGGTCTTCCTGGTATACATCACGTGATGGGGCGTTCACTAAAAGATGTTTTTTGTAGATACAAAACTCAAAAAGGATTTCTTGTTGACCGCAAAGCAGGATGGGATACCCACGGTCTGCCCGTCGAGCTTGGCGTAGAAAAAGAATTGGGGATAACCAAAGAGGATATCGGAAAAACCATTTCTGTAGAAGACTACAATGACGCATGTAAGAAAGCTGTCATGCGTTATACGGGTATCTGGAAAGACCTCACGGATCAAATGGGCTACTGGGTAGACTTAGATGAACCCTATGTTACCTACGACCCTAAATACATGGAAAGTATATGGTGGTTGTTGGCTGAACTTTTCAATAAAGGATTGATTTACAAAGGGTACACCATACAGCCATATTCTCCCAAAGCAGGAACAGGATTAAGTTCCCATGAATTAAACCAACCTGGTTGCTACCGAGATGTAAAGGACCACACCGTTGTGGCTCAATTCAAAATGGTAAAAAGTGAGCAAAGCATCAAATTGTTTGGCGACACCAATGCTCATTTGTTAGCTTGGACGACTACACCTTGGACACTGCCCTCAAATACAGCACTGACGGTAGGGCCTAAAATTCAATACAGCCTGGTTCACACCTTCAATCAGTACACTTTTGAACCGGTAAGCATCATTGCCGCTACTCCTTTATTGTCGAAACTCTTCGGCAACAAGTTTATTGAGGGAGATTTAGACGGCTATGAAGCAGGTGCTAAAAAAATACCTTACCAGATATCCAAAACCGTTTTCGGTACAGATCTACTTGGATTGCGTTACGAGCAGCTGCTTCCGTATGCATTGCCAAATGAGCGTCCTGAAGATGCCTTTAAAGTGATTGCTGGTGACTTTGTTACCACTGAAGATGGAACTGGTATCGTACATACTGCTCCCACTTTTGGCGCAGACGATGCTAAAGTTGCTGCTGAGGCTGGCGTTCCTCCACTTTTAGTGGAAGACGAGAACGGAAACCTTGTACCGTTGGTGGATCTTCGAGGAAAATTCCGTTCGGAACTAAAGGATGAGATGTTTGGTTTCGGAGATGAGTATATCAAAGCTGAATACCTGACAGAGGACGAAAAATCGATCGAATTTGAACTTCAAAAAGAACGATTACAATCTATTATACCAGATTTAAAAGCCTATTTAAGTGTAGATGAACGGATAGCTTTAAAACTAAAACTGGAAAACAAGGCATTTAAAATTGAGAAGTACGAGCACAGTTATCCACATTGTTGGAGAACAGACAAGCCCGTATTGTATTACCCACTAGACAGTTGGTTCATTAAGTCTACGGCGAAGAAGGACCGTATGATTGCACTAAACAAAACAATCAACTGGAAACCTGCTTCAACCGGAACTGGAAGATTTGGGAATTGGCTCGAGAACTTGAATGACTGGAACCTCAGCCGTTCGCGTTTCTGGGGAGTTCCTCTGCCCATCTGGAGCAATGAAGAAGGCGATGAACGCCTGTGTATAGGAAGTGTCGCGCAACTTCAATCCGAGATTGAAAAATCGGTTGCAGCTGGAATGATGGCCAACAACCCTATTGCAAGCTTTACCCCTGGAGACATGAGTAAAGAAAACTATGCAGAGATTGATCTCCACCGTCATTTGATGGATAAGGTGGTGTTGATTAGCCCCAGCGGTAAACCGATGAATCGAGAGAGTGATCTGATAGATGTTTGGTTTGACAGTGGTGCCATGCCATACGCACAATGGCATTACCCTTTTGAAAACAAAGAAAAAGTAGAACAAGAAGGTGCCTATCCTGCTGATTTCATAGCAGAAGGCGTGGATCAAACGCGTGGGTGGTTCTTTACGCTGCATGCTATATCCTCCATGGTTTTCGATAAGGTGGCCTTTAAAAATGTCATCTCTAACGGCCTGGTTTTGGACAAGAAAGGGCAAAAGATGTCCAAAAGACTAGGCAATGCAGTTGATCCATTTACAACCATGGATCAATACGGTGCTGATGTTTTAAGATGGTACTTACTCACCAACGCTTCTCCGTGGGACAACCTTAGGTTTGATATGGATGGATTGGATGAGGTTCGTCGTAAGTTCTTTGGAACACTGCACAATACTTATGCCTTTTTTGCTTTGTATGCCAACGTGGATGGTTTCAAATATGAAGAAGACGAAATAGCACTTAACCAGCGTCCTGAAATGGACCAGTGGATTCTGTCAGAACTTCATACGCTCATTGCACAAGTAGAAGATGGTATGGAGTCATTCGAGCCTACTCGAGCATTTCGTCCTGTACAAGAGTTTACCACCGAAAAGCTTTCCAACTGGTATGTAAGACTTGGACGTCGCCGATTCTGGAAGGGAGATTATGCGCAAGATAAAATTTCAGCATATCAAACGTTGTGGACTTGTCTTGAGACATTGAGCAGACTAATGGCTCCACTTGCCCCTTTCTATGGTGACCAATTATACGCTGATCTTTATGATGGAGTGTCTTTAAAAGGAAAAGGCAGCGTCCACCTGACTGATTTCCCAATAAGTGACGCATCATTCATCAACACTGATCTAGAGGTGAAAATCAACACCGCAAGAAAACTAACCTCACTGGTGCTTTCGATCAGAAAGAAGGAATCCTTAAAAGTTCGTCAACCACTCTCAAGAATTCTAGTCCCTGTTTTAAATGCAAGGGATGGCGAAATATTAGAAAGCATAAAAGAGTTACTTCTAGCGGAGGTGAACGTAAAAAAACTTGAAATCATTTCTCCAAATTCCGGGGTCTTTGTAAAAAAAGTTCGTCCTAATTTCAAGGCTCTTGGGCCAAAAGTAGGTCGTCATATGAAAGTCGTCAAAGCCTTTGTAGAGTCCATGGATGGTGCGGCTATAGATTTGTTTGAAACGAATGGGGAAATCACTTTTGAAGACCAAGGTCAACGCATTACCATTGATCTTGCATGACTCTACAAGTTTTTGAAGTATTGTGAAATAGTCACGGAAGACATTCCAGGAATGCTTGTCGCGACCAGTGATGGACTCACGGTTGCACTGGATGCTGAACTCACTGAAGAACTTAGAAACGAAGGTCTGGCAAGGGAATTGGTAAATCGTCTCCAAAGCTTAAGAAAGTCATCAGGCTTGGATGTTGTTGATCGAATTAAAGTAATACTGTCGGCAAATGAGACGTTTGCAACAAGGCTAGCAAGCTTCCTCCCATACGTTGGTGATGAAGTTTTAGCTGATGATATTTCCTTTGGTGAGACTACGGAAAATGAAACGGATGTGGAAGGGAATATTATTTACATTTCAATTTCGCGAATTTGATTACATTCGCAAACACCTAACCCCTACGGGTTTAAAAACAATACGATGAACGAGGAGGAAAAAAACCGCTACAACGAACAGGAACTCAATAGTTTCAAGGCTATTATCGTTGAAAAAATTGAAAAGGCTGAGGAAGACCTTTTCTTGTTGCGTGAGCAATTTGCCAACGATCAAAATAACGGGACCGATGATACCTCGCCTCAATTTAAGTCTTTTGAAGAAGGTTCCTCTGTGATGAGTAAAGAGCGTAATTCACAGCTTGCCTCACGTCAAGAAAAATTCATTCGTGATTTAAAAAATGCGTTGGTTAGAATTGAAAATAAAACTTACGGAATCTGTAGAGATACAGGTAAGCTTATTGATGCTGAGCGCCTAAAACTAGTTCCGCACGCTACTTTAAGTATGGAAGCAAAACTCAAGCAACGTTGAGGAAAGCACTCTTTATAGTTCTGGGCACACTCCTATTAGATCAAGTACTTAAACTTTGGGTAAAGAGCACCATGTATCTTGGACAAAGCCATGAAATAACTTCTTGGTTTTTTATCCATTTTACAGAGAATCCCGGTATGGCGTTTGGCCTTGAGCTGGGTGGAGTAGCTGGAAAACTTGCGTTGACCATCTTTAGAATTATCGCCATCATAGGTATTATTTACTGGCTGCGTATTACTTTGAAGAAAGGGACCACTAACGTAGCAACTTGGGGGATCAGTCTGATTTTAGCGGGTGCTATAGGAAATGTTTTAGACAGTCTTTATTACGGTGTGATTTTTTCCGACTCCTTAGGCCGAGTAGCTGAATTTATGCCTGAATCCGGCGGATATGCTCCCGTTTTACAAGGAAAAGTAGTAGACATGTTCTATTTCCCTTTATACTCTGGGGAATTACCTCATTGGATGCCAGTTTGGGGTGGTGATTATTTCACTTTTTTCAGACCGATATTTAACCTTGCCGACTTCGCCATATCAACGGGTGTAGGTCTATTATTTCTTTTCCAACGGAGCGTATTTAAATAATACCTGCCATACGCAGTGGTTCTCCTTTTTACATCAGCTAAAGCTTCACTTGTTTATTTTGTAAGCATGTCAATTTCACTGAACAATCAAAGGCATATCCTACCGTATAAGCGGTATTGTCAATGATCTTTAATCTCCATATTTTTTAACCCTCTTTTAACGGCTTTTCACAAGCAGTTTGTTTTCTTTTGCTACACAAAATACATCTAACATGGAAAGTGCCCCAGACATCATTGCTCTGAACGAAGAAATAAAAAATGAAAGCGCCTTTGTAGACTTGATTAAAAACGAGCTAGAAAAAGTTATCGTAGGTCAAAAAGGAATGGTCGAAGGTCTACTTATTGGACTTTTAGCCGATGGGCATATCTTACTAGAAGGTGTACCTGGGTTAGCAAAAACCCTAGCTATTAATAGCTTAAGCAAAACCATAGGAGGTTCATTTTCTAGGGTCCAGTTCACTCCGGACCTTTTACCTTCAGATGTGGTAGGTACTCAGATTTATAACATGAGTGACCACAAGTTTGAGACCAAAAAAGGACCTATTTTCAGCAATTTCGTGCTCGCAGATGAAATCAATCGTGCTCCAGCGAAGGTGCAAAGTGCGTTGCTTGAGGCGATGCAGGAGCGCCAAGTAACGTTAGGTGACGAAAGCTTTCCCCTGCCAGTGCCGTTTTTAGTAATGGCCACACAAAACCCTATCGAACAAGAAGGAACATACCCGCTTCCTGAAGCTCAAATGGATCGTTTTTTACTTAAAATCACCTTAGGTTACCCTCAGAAAGAAGAGGAACGCAGCATTATGCGTAAACAAATGAAAGGGGCCTTTGAGAAGTTAAATGCCGTTGTGGCTATAGAACAAATTCTTAAGGCGCGCACTGCCGTTGAGCGTATCTATATGGACGAAAAAATAGAGTCTTATATCTTGGATATCGTCTTTGCGACACGTCAGCCCGAAGATTATAACATCTTAGGCCTTCGTAACAAAATAAGCTTCGGAGCATCCCCCCGCGGATCTATTGCACTTGCTAAGGCCGCTAAATGTCATGCCTTCTTGCGCCATCGCGGTTTTGTAACACCAGAAGATGTCCGTGCCATTGCACCTGCTGTATTGCGCCACAGAATTGGATTGACCTATGAGGCTGAGGCTGAAGAAATCACTCCTGAGACTATCATTACAGAGATACTTAACACCTTAATGGTTCCTTAATTTTTCCTGTGGACGCAATAGAACTTCTTAAAAAAGTAAGGCGGATTGAAATCAAGACCCGCAGATTGAGTGACCAACTTTTCTCTGGTGAGTATCAAAGCTCATTCAAAGGAAGGGGAATGAGCTTTGCGGAGGTGCGTCCCTACCAAAGTGGTGATGAAGTTAGAAGCATAGACTGGAATGTCACCGCACGAAAACGCGCGCCTTACATCAAGGTTTTTGAAGAAGAACGAGAGCTTACGTTGTTTCTTCTTTTGGACATCAGTGCATCTACAAACTTTGGAACGAAGCACCGCACAAAACAAGATCTTCAAATAGAAATTGCGGCTACTCTAGCGTTCAGTGCCATGGGGAATAACGATAAAATTGGTCTTATCCTCTTCGCTGGAGAAATTGAAAAAGTAATTCCTCCAAAAAAAGGCAAGAAACATGTGATGCGTATCATCAAGACCATTTTAGAATGGGAAGCATCCACAATAGGAACTAATATCGAAGGCGCCTTGGAACACCTTCTTAAAATTCAAAAAAGGCACAGTAATGTCTTTTTAATGAGTGACTTTTTAGGAGATAAGCCAGATAGAAACTTCCGTATTGCCGCAAAGCGATACGATCTTTGCGCCATCAGCACATTCGACCAAAAAGAAACGGTCTTACCTAATGTTGGGCTTATTCCTTTGAAAGATGCGGAATCTGGTGCTATACAATGGGTAAACAGTCGTGGAAAGGAGTTCGCTAAACATCTTTTAGGTCGCCATCAGGAAACACAAGAGGCCATTTCCGAACTCTCTAAACGTTCTGGGTCAGGTTACCTACAACTGGATAAGGACCAAGACTTCGTCCCACCCCTATTGAACTATTTAAAGTCTAAAAGCCGGTAGTATGAAAAAGTTTCTTGCCCTTTTACTGCTCCTGCTGCACTGCTTTTTAGCCGAGGCGCAAATTACTGAGAACGATTCAACAGTAATATGGGCACATGCGGATACCACACAGCAAGTTTTGGGTGCTCGGGTAAGAATAACAGTAGCGTATAATCCAGAGTCTGTATTGTTTGAACCTACGGATTCTATTGCAGGAACAGTACTGGTAGAGCGGTCAGATGATACCACAGAAACGCGCATTGTTTCTCGACGAACTTACTTGCTTTTAGATACCGGTTCTCTTGTATTCCCACCATGGCAAGCAGATTGGAATGGTCGTAAATATGCTACTTCTGCCATCAACATCAACGTCTCCCTCGCTGCGTTGAATGGAGACATTCAACGTGAAGAAAATAGAGCATTAAAGACCATAGGATTTAACTTGTGGTGGTGGATGAGACATTATTGGCTGTACCTCATCGCAGCACTGCTTTCCGTAGTCGCCCTAATCGTTATTCTACGCATCTATAGCAAGCGCAGTAAAGAACAACCCCTTATTCAGGAAGTTCCTCGTGATTTATTCGCGGAAGCCATTGCGGGGTTATCCAAATTAAGGAAAGAGAAAACTTGGGAAGTAGATGCAAAAGGATATTACATAAAACTAGGCGATTTAGTTCGGGTTTACCTGGGCGCACAGACGGGTCTCCCCTTAGCGGAACAAACGACCAACGACAGTTTGGATATGCTCAAGAACAAGTGGACGGATCAGCAACTTCAGGCATACCAGTATATTCTAACGAGAGCCGACTATGTGAAATTTGCCAAAGGAAGGGTTGATGTCTCTGAGCATTTGGAGGCCTTAGAACGAGCTGAATCACTGATACTAGAATTTAAACCTGCTGCTCATGATTCCTGATTGGACCTTTGACCAGCCTCTGTGGTTGCTGGGATGGATTCTTATTCCACTCGCGGTAATTGCCTTTGCTGTACTCAAGAAAAATAGATTTAACGCCTATGTTTTCTCTAACACAGCGTCATTATCCAGCAGTATTTTGGGTAGGTTTAGAACGAACACCTCCTTGCTTTCATGGATCGCATTAGGAAGTATTTGTATTGCACTAGCAAGACCCCAATCCTCAGAAATTATTCAACAACCCAGTCAAAATTTAGGAATAGACATGATGATGGCATTAGATATTAGTGCCTCGATGATGTCTAAGGATCTAAAACCTAATAGACTAGAGGCGCTTAAAGAAGTGGCTACAAATTTTGTGACGGAACGAGGAATGGACCGAATGGGCTTAGTTATTTATGCCGGGGAAGCTTACAGCCCCGTTCCCTTGACTACAGATCACAGCTTACTTAATGAGCAAATCAGAAGTTTAAAATATGATTTGCTCGAAGGGGGTACCGCTATTGGTATGGGCCTAAGTTCCGCTGCGAACAGGTTAGCGAATAGTGAGGCAAAAAGCAAGGTGGTCATCTTGCTGACTGACGGGGAAAACAATGCCGGAATGGTAGATCCAATTCAGGCTTCTGAATTATGTCAAAGCCTCGGAATCAAAGTCTATACGATCGGTTTGGGAACCAACGGCGTTGCTCCTACCCCAGTTGCGATGGGAGCCAACGGCAAGCTCATTTACAGCCCTAGGCAGGTGAGTATTGACGAAGATTTGCTAAAACGAATAGCTACGAATACCGGTGGGAAATACTTTAGAGCAACAGATAAAGAAAGTTTAATACAGATTTATGATATTATTGATGGTCTAGAAAAAAGTGAAATTGAGGGTTTCCAGTTTTATAGATACACAGAGCATTATGCGGGATTTGTATGGCTCGCTATGGGCCTTATTATGTTGGAGTTACTATTGAATTTTATTCTTTTAAAAACCGCTTTTTGATGGAGTTTAAGTGGCAACATCCGGAATACCTACTGCTTGGCCCGGCCCTCTTTATAATCGTGCTGATGGCGTCCATATTATTTCATAAATGGCGTAAGAAAGCATGGAATAGCTTAGGGCTCGACACCGCAAAAAAACAGTTGGTTAGCACACCCTTTGGCAGCATGCGTTTCTTCACAAGGCATGTATTGCTAGCACTAGCCCTGGTGTTTTTCGGACTCGCACTCGCGAATCTTCAAATGGGAAGTCAAAAGCAAACCATCAATCGAAAAGGAGCAGATGTTGTCTATGCCTTAGATGTCAGCAGGTCCATGCTTGCAGAAGATATAGCCCCTTCAAGACTTGAAAAGGCGAAACTCTTAATATCCAAGTCTCTAGACGGCTTAGGAGGCGACAGGGTGGGAATCATTGCCTATGCGGGTAGTGCGTACCCAGCTCTGCCTATTACTACAGATTACGCTGCTGCAAAAACAGCACTGCAAGCAGCATCACCGGATGCTGTTCCGTCGCAAGGAACTAACCTAGCCGCCGCGCTAGACTATGCTTTTGGGTACTTTAATCCAGCATCACCAGCTGGAAGATTCGTTGTGGTTCTTACAGACGGGGAAGACCATGAAAACCTGAGTCAATTACCTCTACCCGATTTTCCAGTAAACATCTTACTCGTTGGTTTAGGAACACCAAATGGAGGACCTATTCCCATGACCAAAGGACGAAACGGAACCACCTATAAAAAGGACAACAATGGCGACGTAGTGATCACACGCAGAGATGACGCTTCACTCTCTAGTATTGGTAGCGAAATTAAAGCGCAATACATAGATGGCAACAGCACCGGACCGGCCGTTTCAAGGATCGCCACATTTATTTCAGAAGGCGAAAAAGCAGAGATTTCACAAGAGATTTCAATGGACTATGACCACCAATTTACATGGTTTCTCTTACCCGGAATATTTCTATTATTGCTCTATCTACTCTTACCCTCGAGAGTAGGCAACCCCTTCAAGCTTTCTTCACTTGCGGTGTTAATTTGCACCTCACTTTCATTTAATTCTTATGGTCAAGGTCAAGACTCGTTAATCACCACAACAGGAGAGGTAAGTGGTAGTATGCATGAGTACGGCCAGCTCATGAGAAAAGGAATCGAATTGGCAGGACAAGAAGATTTAACTGGAGCGGCTACTACCTTTGTTCAAGCTACAGAAATGCAACCTGACGCTTTTGAACCTATGTACAATTTAGGAAGTACTTTAAGCGGGCTTGAAATGTATGAAGAGGCGGAGGGAGCGCTGAAACAAGCATTTTCAAATGCTGAAAATGAAGAGCAAAAAAGCGATGCATTGCACAACTTAGGAAATCTTTGGTTTGACCAGGAACGGTATGACGAATCCGTGAAGGCCTACAAGCAAAGCTTGATAAATAATCCGAATAAAAAAGACGCCATCTATAACCTGAGTAGGGCATTAGAAAAAATGATGGAGCAAGAAGAGCAAGACAAAGACGAAGGCGAAGACGAAGAAAAGCAGGAGAAAGAGAACAAAGAAGATCAGGACTCCGAAGATAAAGAGAATAACGACGAGCAGGATTCGGAAAATGATTCTGAAGACAAAAAAGAAAAGGACAATACGGACGATGCCGATGAGGGTTCACCAAAAGAGTCTGATAAAAACCAACCAGAGGAAGGTGGAGAATCAGAGGCGAAGATGACGCCAGAAGAAATTAAAGGATTGTTGGAAGCCATTCAGCGTGCTGATGAAAAGACAGCAGAAAAAGTAACGGCTAAAAAAGCCAAAGGAAATAAAACGAGTGGTGAAAAAGACTGGTAAATACATGCTTCTCGTGTGTGCTTTATTATGGTGCACACTGAGTTTTGGTCAAAAATCAGAGATCAATGCCAGCAGCTCCCGCACAACGGTAGGGTTGAATGAACCTTTCAGGGTGACCTACAGCACCTCCGAAGGCACTGGGCAATTCCGAGTACCTGAATTCAAAAACTTTCAAGTTGTCAGCGGCCCTTATACCTCACAACAAACCCAGTTTATCAATGGGTCGAGAAGCTTTTCGAAGAAGATGTCTTTTGATATTGTGGCGACTAAAAAAGGTGTTTTCAACTTAGCGACAGCTACAATGCTCGTAAAAGGGAGGGTCTTGGAAAGTAATTCTTTAAAGATTGAGGTCAAAGCCGAAGCCTTAAGAGAAAATACCTCTACAAAAAAATCTAAGGCAAGTTTTGAAGTTGAAATTCTCACCTCTAAAAAATCAGTGTACGTTGGAGAGCCATTAGTTCTTCTGTTTAGAGCGGTACTTTTCGACCAGGTGAGAGACTTAACTATTCTTCAACAACCCAACTTCGAAAATGTACTACAGCAACAATTAGATTTTAAACAAACTTCAAAAAGAGAATCGGTTGGCAATAGAACCGCTACCCTATTGGATTTTGACAAACGTCTTGTTATTCCAAATAAACCAGGAACGTTGAAAGGACAATCCTTGCAAATTTCAGCTAAAGTACAAGTGCCTTCTGGACGGCGAGATTTCTTTGGTATGCCGATGAATAATTTTGTGGCCAAAGTGGCCACTGGCAAAATACCGAGCGTTATAATTAAACCGCTACCGAGTCCAAAACCTGAGGATTATAGCGGTGGAATTGGTGATTTAAATTTTGTTCGCGAATTGAGCCGCAAAGAGGTAAACGGAAATGAATCAATTACCCTTAAAATACGAATTGAAGGAACTGGTAATTTTAATACCCTGAGCGT